>Ga0316577_10000337_pt1 | contig 17387 bp, 14 predicted proteins | sample S5NA_FD_203073 | JGI IMG/M metagenome (GOLD analysis project Ga0316577, IMG submission 203073) | Rhizosphere microbial communities from salt marsh grasses in Alabama, United States - S5-7_050615r2r1 | ecosystem: Host-associated > Plants > Roots > Rhizosphere | place: USA: Alabama | collected... | reverse complement strand
CTGCTGTACCTTTTCCTCCAACGGAACTACGACAAGATCGACGTGGTCTTCATCCGTCACCACACAATCGCTCAGGAAGTCGATGAGGAGGACTTCTTCTACTCCCGGGAGACCGGCGGGACAGTCGTCTCGAGCGCTTTGAATCTTGCGCACGACATCCTCAGCGAGCGCTATGACTCGTCGGTCTGGAACATCTATGCGGCGCAAGCCTCTGATGGCGATAACTGGGATTCCGACTCGACGATTTGTCGCGATCTGTTGATCGACAAGCTCATGCCGCTCATGCGTTATTTCGCCTACGTCGAGATCACGCCCCGACAGCACCAGAGCCTCTGGTATGCCTACCAAGAGGTCAGGGCGATGCACCGGCACTTTGCGATGCAGGAGATCGCCGGTCCCGAGGATATCTTTCCCGTCTTCAGGGAGCTGTTCAAGAGGCAGGAGGCATGAGCAAGACTATTATCTCCGATTCCTCGGAATGGTCGTTCCCGCTGCTCGAGCGCTTCGATCGTGAGATTGCGCGTCTTGCCCATAATGTCTATGGCCTCGATACCTATGCCAACCAAATCGAGGTCATCAGCTCCGAGCAGATGATCGACGCCTACTCGTCCGTCGGCCTGCCAATCAATTATCAGCATTGGTCATTCGGCAAGCAGTTCGTTGCGACCGAGCAGACGTACCGTCGTGGACAGATGGGGTTGGCTTACGAGATCGTGATCAATTCCGATCCTTGTATTGCCTACCTGATGGAGGAGAATACACTCCCCATGCAGGCGCTCGTGATCGCTCATGCCTGTTACGGACACAACAGCTTCTTCAAAGGGAACTATCTCTTTCGAACATGGACGAGTGCGGACGCCATCATCGATTATCTGGTGTTCGCGAGACGGTACATTGCGGACTGCGAGGAACGTTACGGACAGGCCGAGGTCGAGCTGCTCCTCGATTCCTGTCATGCATTGATGAATCACGGGGTGGACCGATACAAGCGGCCCACGCCGCTGAGTCTGGCCGAAGAGCGACGGCGCCAGAAGGACCGTGAGGCCTATCTCCAGTCGTTGGTCAATGATCTGTGGAGGACGCTGCCCGTCGTGGAGGATGCGGATGGCGCGGATCCGGAGTCGCAGTGGCCGCAGGAGCCTCAGGAGAATCTGCTCTACTTCATCGAGAAGAACGCCCCGCTCCTCGAGCCTTGGCAGCGCGAGGTCGTGCGCATCGTGCGAAAGCTCGGTCAGTATTTCTATCCGCAGCGTCAGACGCAGGTCATGAACGAGGGTTGGGCGACCTTCTGGCATTACACGCTGATGAACCATCTGTACGATGAAGGGTTGGTCACCGATGGATTCATGATGGAGTTCCTCCAGTCGCACACGGGGGTGGTCTTTCAGCCGCCGTTCGATGCCCCTTACTATGGCGGGATCAACCCCTACGCGCTCGGGTTCGCGATGATGCGTGACATTCGCCGGATCTGTGAGCAGCCGACCGATGAGGATCGCCACTGGTTCCCTGATATCGCTGGGGGGGACTGGCAGGGGGTCCTCGATTTCGCGATGCGAAATTTCAAGGATGAGAGCTTCATCGCGCAGTATCTCTCACCCAATCTCATGCGGGAGCTGCGACTCTTTGCGATCTGCGACGATGATCGGGAGGAGCACCTCGAGGTCACCGCGATCCATGAAGAGCAGGGCTACCGGGCGCTTCGTCAGGCGCTCTCCGAGCAATATAATCTCGGGACCCGCGAGCCGAACATACAGGTCTTCAACGTGGATCTCCGCGGTGACCGTTCGATGACCTTGCGACACTACCGACACAATCGACGGCCGCTCGGGGACTCGGTGGATGAGATGCTGCGCCACATTCGCCGGCTTTGGGGCTTTACGGTGCGTCTGGAGGCCCTCGACGAGCAGGGGAGGGTTCAGTTGATCGGGGAGTGTTGAGCATGGAGCATGGCGCCCCAAGGGACGCGGGGTATGGGTCGATCCCCCGGTCCGAGGCGGGGACTCGCAGAATGGCGCGCCGCCGGCTCGCCGTCATCGGTGTGGTCGCGGCCGCCTGGATCGCGGCGCCCGTCCACGCCGATGCGCTGCTCAGGGCGACGCTCGATTCGCTTCGGGAGGCGGAATCCGCCGCGATCGGGGGCATTCCGTTGTTGTCCGGTCGCCTCCTCGGCGAGTTCTACGCGGGCCGTGAGTATGCGCCGGCCTGGGTCGACAGCTCACGGGTCAAAGCGCTGCTGGCGCTGGCGGAGCACAGTCCCGCCGACGGCTTCGTGCCGGAGGACTTCCATGCCGCGAGCCTGCGTCGATTGGGCGTGCCCGGGGTGCTCCAGTCCCTGACCGGGGCCGATCGGGTCGGCGCCGACATCATCCTGAGCGATGCCCTGCTGAGGTACGTCCACCACCATCGCTACGGCAAGGTCGATCCTGTCGCGGTCGACCCGGAATGGAACGACCGAGCGGCAGCATCGAGTGAGGTCCTCCTCGCCGATATGCACTGGTCACTGTCTGGCAAGGACCTGTCGGCAAGCCTGTCCAACCGTTTCCCCCGACCGTTCTGGTACCGGGGACTTAGACTGGCCTTGCAGCGCTACACCGCGCGGCCGGACCTCGCCGGGCTGCCGCCTCTGCCGGCCGGCGCGAATCTCGGCCTAGGGAGCGACGGACCGCGGGTCGTGATGCTGCGTGAGCGGCTGCGGCTTCTCGAAGGGGACGGCGCGGAGCCGGTCCCCGATCCGGGCGTCTTCGACCCCGAGCTCGGTGCCAGCGTGGCCGCGTTTCAGCGTCGCGCGGGGCTTGCCGCGGACGGAATCGTCGGTCCGGCCACCCTCGCTGCGCTCAATGGCTCCTTTGACGCCGGAAAGGCCGAGCAGATCCGGATCAATCTCGAACGCATGCGCTGGCTGTATCAGGATCTTCCCGAGCAGTATGTCTTCGTCGACATCGCTGGATTCCGGGTGCAATTGGTGCGGGGTGATGCCATCGCCTGGTCCACCCGCGCGATCGTCGGGAAGCCCGAGACCCAGACGCCGACGTTTCGCGACACCATTGACCATCTGGTCTTCAATCCCACCTGGACGGTTCCCGCGTCGATCCAGAAAAAGATCGGGCGAGTCGGGAATGATTACCGCCTGGTGGATCGGCAGACCGGCAGGCGGGTCGGAAGTGGGGACGCGAGTGACCACCGACGCTATCTGCTGGTGCAGGAGCCGGGTCCGAAGAACGCCTTGGGCCGGGTCAAGTTCATGTTCCCCAACAGTCACGCCATCTATCTGCACGACACCCCTTCGAGGGACCTGTTCTCGCGTCGGACACGCACCCTGAGCAATGGCTGTGTTCGGGTGCAAAACCCTCTGGAGCTGGCCGAGCTTCTCCTGGGGCGGGCCTACTGGGATCAATCCGCGATCCGGCGCGTGGTGACGCGTGGCAAGACCCGCTACGTCCACCTGACCGATACGGTTCCCGTGCTGCTCTATTACCTGACGGCCTATGCCGATGAGGCGGGGACGGTGAGCTTCCGCAGGGATGTCTACGGGCGCGATGCGGCCTTGCGGGATGCGCTCTCGGCTCCGGTCCTGCGGACCCGGATCGTTTTCCCGGAGTCTCGTGCGCCGATGCCGGCCGACGCCCACCCTCCCACAGGGCCCCGAGAGACGGTCCCTCCCGTGGACGGGCCGGCCCGGCTCACGGCGAAGGACCCGAGCGGGTACCCAGCCGGCCATCACGCACACCCCATGGATGGAGCCGATCGATCCGTCTCCGTCGCGTCCCCCTCCGCCGCTTCGGCGATCGACGCCCTCTGATCGGGGCTCCTTGCGTCAGCCGGCGCCAGGGATGGCATCGAGGAGCCTCGCTGCGCGTCGAGCACCGGCCGAGCCTGTTCGGGGGTGGATCCGAGTCCGTTCACCGGATAGACTCCCGCTCGGTCAGGTTCCTCAGGCCATGGGAACCGTCGACAAAACCCCAACCGTGACGGACGGAGGACTCTGTTTTGACCCGACAAGGCATCTGGCTCGCGCCGGCACTTGCAATCTTGGCGTTGTTACCCGCAGCATCGGTTAAGGCGGTGGTCACGGATGGTGTCGCCTCTTATTACGGCGATCGTTTCCATGGCCGGCGCACCGCCAGCGGTGACCGCTTCAACAAGGAGGCGATGACCGCCGCGCATCGGACGCTTGGGTTCGGTACCCGGGTCATGGTGACGAACAAAGCGAACGGGCGCTCAGTCGATGTCATCATCAACGACCGCGGCCCGTTCGTCCGCGGCCGGACCATCGATCTCTCGAAGGCGGCGGCCCGCGAGCTGGGCATGTTGGGCACGGGCGTCGCCCCGGTGCACCTGGAGGTCTTAACGACGGGTGCTCCACCCTCGCGTGCCTCTGCCTCGCCGCTCTCGGTCGCCGAGGCAGCGCAGGTCATCATCGATCTGTTTTAGACGCCTGCGCTCGGAGGTATCCTCGGCGCGGCGTCGCGCTCCGGCTCTCAGGGACACGCGAGCATGGATTGGCGTCCGTCACCGGATCAACGCGCCAGTCGTTCTCGCCAGGCTTGGGCGCTTGAGATGGTCCGCGTCGTGTCGATCCGCGTCGGCAGACCGTCACGAATCACCTGTTGTCCCCGTACCCAAACCTGGCGAACCTGCTGTTGGCTTGCCGCATAGACCAGTTGGGAAACCGGATGGTAGAGGGGTTGGGTATGCGGGTCGCGCAGGTCCAAGGCGACCAGATCGGCCGATTTACCAGCCTCGATCGAGCCGATCTCCGCGTCCAGACCGAGTGCCCGGGCGCCGTTGATGGTGGCCATGCGCAGGGCGGCGGACGCCGGCACGGCGGCCGCTGAGCCCGACACGCCCTTGCCCAGGAGCGCTGCGGTGCGCATCTCACCCAACAGGTCAAGGTCGTTGTTGCTCGCGGCGCCGTCCGTCCCCAGCGCGACGTTGACGCCTGCCTCCAAGAGTCTGGCTACGGGGCAGAAGCCGCTTGCCAGCTTGAGGTTCGACTCTGGGCAGTGCACCACGTGGGCACCCGTTTCGGCCAACGTCAGGATCTCGGCGTCGTCCAGTTGGGTCATGTGCACGGCAGCCAGTCCCGGGCCGACGAGCCCGAGCCGATGGAGTCGGGACAAGGGTCGCTCGCCGTGCTCGCGCAGCGAGTGGATGACCTCGTCGCGAGTCTCGTGCAAATGGATGTGGATCGGGACCTCCAGCTCATCGGCAAGGGTACGAACCCGCTGCAGGGGTGCGTCGGCGACCGCATAGGGCGAATGTGGCGCGAAAGCCACCTGGATCAGCGGGTGGTCGCGGTAACGGTCGTGAAGGGCCAGCCCCTTGGCGATATAGTCGTCGGCGCTGGCGGCGTAGCCGGTCGGAAAATCCACGACGATCATCCCGATGACCGCCCGCATCCCGGCCTCGGCCGTCACCTGCGCGGTGATCTCGGGGTAGAAATACATGTCGTTGTAGCAGGTGATGCCGCCCCGCAGCATCTCCAACGCGGCGAGCCGCGTTCCCGCCGCGACGAAGGCGGCATCGACCCAGCGCTGCTCGGCGGGCCAGATGTGCTCGTGCAGCCAAGTCATGAGCGGCAGGTCGTCTGCCAGGCCACGCATCAGCGCCATTGCAGCGTGTGTGTGAGTATTGACCAGGCCGGGTATCAGCAGGTGGCCAGGCAGCTCGATCACGCGCTCGGCTTCGACGCAGCGACGCGCCTCCTCGGACGGGAGCAAGGCGAGGATGGACCCGTCTGCGATCGCGACCGCATGGTCGGTGAGCTGCCGATCGAGCGGATCGACGGGCAATATCCATTGGGCATGGATCAAGAGATCGGCTTGCATCGGCCAGTCCTTTCGGTTGGTGCGTCGGGTGGGTGACAATGACGGGAACATGCCATAAGGAGGCCACGATGGAAACCAGAATCCCCATGGTCCCGACCCCGGACGACGCAGCGCTCTGGCACCAGGGCGCCCTGTATCTCGCGGACCAGCGCGGACTCCCGCAGCGTGCCGAATTCCTGCGCCTGGACAGCGCCGGTGCGGTTGCCGAGGCGATCCGCGCCATGGTGGTGCGGGGCGCCCCCGCCATCGGGGTTGCAGCGGCCTATGGTGTGGCGCTGGCGGGGCGGGATGCCTATGCCGCGGCCGGTCCTGCCTGGAAGGCGATGGTCGAGTCCGACCTCGAGCGGCTGGCCGCCTCGCGACCGACCGCGGTCAATCTCTTCTGGGCGATCCGCCGGATGCGCGGGCTGATCGCCGAGCTGGACGCGCGCGACCCCTTCCCGGCCCTGATCGAGGAGGCGCTTGCGATCCACGCCGAGGACCGGGCTGCGAACCGCCGGCTCGGCGATCTGGGCGCGGAGCTGATCGAGGGCCCCACCGATATCATCACCCATTGCAACGCCGGGGCGATTGCAACGGGCGGCTACGGGACGGCACTCGGCGTGATCCGCAGTGCCTTTGCGGCCGGTAAGGTCCGGCGTGTCTATGCGGACGAGACGCGGCCCTGGATGCAGGGGGCGCGTCTCACCGCATGGGAGCTGATGCAGGACGGTATCCCCGTGACCTTGCAGGCGGACGGTGCGGCGGCGAGCCTGATGGCAGGCGGATCGGTCGGCTGGGTGGTCGTGGGGTCGGATCGAATCGCCGCGAACGGGGACGTGGCCAACAAGATCGGGACTTACGGGCTGGCGGTTCTGGCGAGGCACCACGGGATCCGCTTCATGGTTGCGGCGCCCACCTCGACGGTGGACATGGCGATGTCCACCGGTGCCGAGATCCCGATCGAGGAACGTGACCCAGATGAGCTGCTGGGCTGCGCGGACCGGCGTCTTGCCCCCGACGGGTGCGCCGCCCGCAATCCGGTCTTCGACGTGACTCCGGCCTCCCTGGTCGATGCCATCGTGACCGAGCGCGGCGTGGTGATGTCCCCGACGGTCGAGAAGATGCGGGCTCTCATGGGCGAGGCCGGATCGCAGGACCCGTGAGCTCGGGGACGGGTTGCGCCGACCTTGCCCAGCTCTCCATGCACCGACACAGGTTCACCCGTCCGACGTCGCGTGCCCGGTGGTCGTTCCCGGCTTCTCCTCGGTTCAAGCCTGCGCCAACAGACGATCCAGGATGCCCGCATAGATGCGGGAGAGGTCATCGAGCTCGGCGACACCGACGCACTCGTTGACCTGGTGGATGGTCTTATTGACCGGACCCAGCTCGATGATCTGTGCGCCCATCGGCGCGATAAAGCGCCCATCGGAGGTGCCGCCGTTCGTGGAGAGGCGCGCCTCGACTCCAGTGACTGCGGCGATCGCCTCGCGGGCGGCAGCCACCAGCTCACCCGCCGGCGTCAGAAACGGGTTGCCCGACAGTCGCCAGTCCAGGTCATAATCGAAATCGCCCGCGTCGAGGATCCGCCGCACGCGCGCCTGGATGGTCTCCGGGTCCAGCTCGGTGGAGAAGCGGAGGTTGAATTGGGCTTCAAGCCGACCTGGAATGACGTTCTCGGCGCCCGTGCCCATGCGGAGGTTGGCGATCTGGAAGCTCGTCGGCGGGAAATGCGCGTTGCCCTGGTCCCAGACCTCGCTGCACAGTGCCGCGAGGGCGCCGACGCAGGCATGGAAGGGGTTGCGCGCAAGCTGCGGGTAAGCGACATGACCCTGTTTGCCATGGACCTTGAGGCTCCCGTTCAGACTCCCCCGCCGCCCGTTCTTGATGACGTCGCCCAGGCGCTCGCGCGCGGAGGGCTCACCGACCAGCGCATAGTCGATCGTTTCCCCACGTTGCCGCAATCGTTCCACGACCCGGCGGGTTCCGTCTACGGCAGGCCCTTCCTCGTCGCTTGTGATCAGGAAGGCGATGGAGCCTCGGTGGTCGGGATGCTCGGCGACGAACGCCTCGACGGCCGTGACCATGGCGGCCAGCGAGCCCTTCATGTCGCAGGCGCCCCGACCGAATAGACGGCCGCCGCGGACGGCTGGCTCGAAGGGGCTCGAGACCCACTCCTCCATCGGACCGGCCGGAACCACGTCGGTGTGGCCTGCGAAGCAGAAGAGCGGCCGTTCGTCGCCGCGGCGAGCCCAGAGGTTCGTGACCTCACCGAAGCACATGCGCTCGTTGCGAAAGCCGATGGCTGCGAGATGCTCGCCCATGAGGTCCTGGCAACCCTCGTCGGCGGGCGTGACGGAGGGGCGGCGGATCAACTCGCGCGCCAGGGCGAGCGTGGGCGACGTGGACATCAGCCGAGCAGCCTCTCGTAGTCTGTCTCCGAGAAACCCGCATGTCGGACCCGACCCGTGTCGAGGAGCGGGCGGCGGATGATCGATGGGGTCTCCAGCATGATCCGGATCGCCGCGTCTGCATCGATGTGCGCGCGTCGGGCTTCGGGCAACTTGCGCCAGGTCGTGCCCCGCCGATTCAGGAGCGCCTCCCAGCCGAGCTCCTCCACCCACGCACGCAGTCGGCTCTCGTCGATGCCCTCGCGTTTGTAGTCGTGAAATCGGTAGTCGATCCCGCGTGCGTCGAGCCAAGCACGTGCCTTTTTCACGGTGTCGCAGTTGCCGATGCCATAGAGAACCATCATCCCGGCTGAACCGTGTCCGGCACGGGGCTCGTTGTCTGCGAGCGGGCTCGGCTTCGTGTGACCCCGTGACCGGCGCAGGAGACGCGTTTGAGATGCTCCGATCTCTTCGTTCGGTCAAGCAGCGCCAGACCGAATGCCGTTGGTGTCGTCATGGGTGGGCCCTGATGCAGCCTCGGTTTTCGCTCTGGGTGCGGTTCAGATGTCGCGCAGCAACTCGTTGATGCCGACCTTCCCGCGGGTCTTCTCGTCGACCTGCTTGATGATGACGGCGCAATAGAGACTGTGGGTCCCGTCCTTCGACGGAAGGCTCCCGGGTACGACCACGGCCCCGGCCGGGACCCGACCGAAGAGGGTCTCGCCGGTCGCGCGGTTGTAGATCTTGGTGCTCTGACCGATATAGACCCCCATGGAAATCACGGCACCTTCGCCGACGATGACCCCTTCGACGATCTCTGAGCGCGCGCCGATGAAGCAATTGTCCTCGATGATGGTCGGGGCCGCCTGGACGGGTTCCAGGACGCCCCCGATCCCGACCCCGCCGGAGAGGTGCACGTTCTTGCCGATCTGGGCACAGGAGCCGACCGTCGCCCAGGTGTCGACCATGGTGCCCGAGTCGACATAGGCGCCGATGTTCACATACGAGGGCATGAGCACGCAGCTGGGCGCGATATAGGCGCCTTTGCGGGCCGTGGCAGGGGGCACGACGCGTACGCCGCCATCCCGGAACTCGCGGGAGCTCGTGTCGGCGTACTTGGATGGCACCTTGTCGTAGTAGTTGGTGAACCCACCCTTGATGAACCAGTTGTCCTCGATCCGGAACGACAGTAGAACGGCCTTCTTAAGCCAGTCGTTGACGGTCCAGTCGCCATTGCGTCGCTCGGCAACCCTCAGCTCACCACAGTCGAGCCGCTCGATCGTGTCCTGAACGGCATCGCGCACGCGGGTCTCGACCGTGCGCGGCGTAATCTCGGCACGTCGCTCGAAGGCCTCTTCGATGATGGCTTGCTGGTCGGTCATGACTTGTTCTCTACCCATCGTTTTGAAGCCCCCGATTCTATACCCATCGGACATGGATTATCCGACGCATTGAAGCCCCGGATTTCCTCCACCCCCCCGGCACTGTGGTCGTAAGCTCGCGGCGACGCTGTGTTGACGGGACATCGCAGGACGCAATCGGGATGGAAGTCGAATTCGCGTCCTCGGATATCCGGCCTTCGCCGCCAAACTGGCTCGTGGGCTCAACATGAGGATCCGCCCCCTAAAGGCGCTGCAGACAGCTCCGTATGCGGCGGGCCGCATCCACGCAGTCGTCAAACGGTGGGACCAGGGCCAGGCGGATTCGATTCTCGCCGGGGTCGAGGTTGCCGACCCTTCTGGACAAGAAGCGCCCCGGCAGGACCGTCACGTTCTCCTCGGCATAGAGGCGCGCAGCGAGCTCGGTATCAGGAATCGGGGTCTGCGGCCAGAGATAGAAGCCGGCCTTCGGCGGCGTGACCGGCAGTGTGCTCCCAAGGATCTCCAGGACCGCGCGGAACTTCTCGCGATAGAGCCGCCGGTTCTCGATCACGTGGGTCTCGTCGCCCCAGGCGGCGATGCTTGCCTGTTGGTGGGGCAGGGGCATCGCGCAGCCGTGATAGGTTCGATAGGCGAAGAACCGTTCGATCAGCTCCGCGTCGCCGGCGACGAATCCGGAGCGCAGGCCCGGCGCGTTGGAGCGTTTCGACAGGCTGTGGAAGGCGATGCAGCGGCTGAATGCATGGTTCCCGATGGCCGCTGCGACCTGGAGCAGTCCGAGGGGCGGGTTGAATTCGTCCAGATAAAGCTCGGAATAGCATTCGTCCGAGGCGATGACGAAGTCGTGGCGATGGGCCAGCTCGATGAGCCGGGCGTAGGTCGACCGGTCGAACAGGGCGCCGGTGGGATTGCCCGGCGAGCAGATATACACCAGCTGGCAGGCCTGCCAGGTGGCGTTGTCCACCGCCTCGAAGTCCGGAATGAAGTCATTCCCCGCCTCGCAGGCCAGGTAATACGGCTGTGCCCCCGCGAGCAGCGCGGCGCCTTCGTAGATCTGGTAGAAAGGATTCGGCATCAGGACCAGCGCCTCGCGTGTGCGGTCGACGACCGCCTGGGCGAAGGCGAAGAGCGCCTCACGGGTCCCGTTGACCGGCAGGATCTGTCTCTCCGGGTCGATGCCGAGGGCATCGGGGCGCGTCGAATCGGCGCTGCCGAGTCCGAATCGCGACCTGAGCCAGATCGCGATGCGCTCACGCAGGGTCGGAAGCCCGCGGGTGTTCGGATAGACGGCCAGTTGGTGCAGATCCGCGATCAATGCATCCGTGATCAGCCGCGGCGTCGGATGCTTGGGCTCGCCGATGGAGAGTGCGATATGGTGACGATCGAGCGGCGGACGGAGGCCCTGCTTGAGGGCGGCGAGTTTTTCGAAAGGATAAGGCTGTAGGCGCCCCAAGTCCGGATTCATCGAGTGATCCTGAGAGAGCGGTCAGCGGCCGTTTGAAATCCTTGGTCTGAGGCCGCAGTGCACGAAGCCCCGAGCTTGAGGATTCCGGCCGACCGCAGGATGGCTGGTTGCGTGGTTCTGATCGCGAAGCGCGTCTCGCCTTGCCGGGTTTGGGGGCCCTGAGCATGCAAACGTTGTTGAAACGGGCCGTTAGTATATGCGAACGGCCCGGCTGGCTCCACGAGGAGGAGCGTCCAATGTCACCACAGGTCCACGCCATCCATCATGTCAGTCTGATCGTCGCCGAGACCCGGCGGGCGCTTGATTTCTACAACGGAATCCTGGGCCTCGAGGTCATGGTCGAGCGACCTGATTTACCTTTCCCTGGGGCCTGGCTGCGGGTCGGAGACCAACAGATCCACCTGCTCGAGCTCCCCAACCCGGACCCGATCGAGGGACGCCCGGCCCACGGTGGGCGCGATCGGCATCTGGCGATGCGGGTCAGCCACCTGGATGCACTCACCGCGCGACTCCGTGCCGCAGGCCTGCCCTACACAGTCAGCCGGTCAGGACGGCGCGCGGTCTTCTGCCGGGATCCGGACGGCAACGCACTCGAGCTGATCGAGGGGGGGCTATGAGATGCCCATGAGGGCCCGTTCATGGCCGCTCAATCAGCGCGGCATTCGGACAGTCGATTTCCCCAGTCGGGTGGCTGTGCCGATCGTCCGGATCGAGGTTCAAAAGCCTCGGAAATACCAATGATTGTCCCAGCCGGGCGGGGCGAAAAGGGGCTCCTCGGGAGGGGCTCCGGGAGGAGACTCCGGGCCTCTGCCAGGCTCGGCTGCGAAGGGTGCGGCACCGGGCCAGAGGAAGGGCGGCTGGCCAGGTCCGAGGCTGCGGAAGAGGTCGCGCTCCTGATCCATACGTTCGATGCGCGCGGTGCGTCTGCGCTGCGCTTCCGCATCCCATGCCTCTTGCTGCGCGGCGCCCCAGGGGTTGTTGGCACGTCGCCGAGCCTCGAAGGCGCTGCGAGCGGCGTCACGTCGTTCCTCCCAGGCCCGACGCTGTGCGCGAACCTCGTCGAGCCAAAGCGTCGGATCCTCCGCTGCGCTGCGCTCACTGTAGACCGGGACCTCCGTTTGAGCCGGCGCCTCGGGGATCTCCCCGGCGGGGGACACGGCATGGATCGGCATCAGCCCAAGGATCAGGACGAGAAGGCGTGGCGCCGCAAAGCCCGAGGCGGTAGGCGCGCCGCGACCGGACGGCTGCTCAATGTGCGGCATTGCCTTCCAGTCGATCGTGTATCTCGCGTCGCAGGCAGGCCAATGCGGTTTCGCAAGTGATTGGGGTGTCATCCTCATTGGTGATGAAAAACACGTCGTCCACCTCGGCACCGACGGTGGCGATCTTGGCGTTCTGCAGCCGGATGCCACAATCCCGAAAGACGGCTCCGACCTCTGCGAGAAGCCCTGGGCGATCAAGGGTCGTGAGCCGCATGACCGTGCGTCGGTTCGGCTCGTCCGGGGCGAAGCTGACCCGGGTCTCGGTCGGAAAGTACCGATGGCGCCGAGGCATCGACCGCGCGACCTGAATCCCCGCGCTGGCCGTGTCGGCCAGGTTGGCGACGAGGGCGGTCCGAATCTCTTCCATGTGCAGCGGGTCGTGCACCGGGTTGCCGTCCCGGTCCAGCACCTGATAGGTATTGACCGCCATCCCGTCGTGGTTGGTCATGATTCGCGCATCCATGATGCTGAGACCCATCTGATCCAACAGCGCCGTCGTGCGTCCGAACAGGTCGGCCCGGTCGGTCGTGTAGATGAATATCTCGGTGCCGCCTCGCGCGGTCACCGGACGAATCACCACGAGGGGGAGTCGCGCGGACTCGCAGGCGATGATCTGACGGGTCTGCCAGGCGATCTCGTCCGGCGAGTTGTGCAGGAAGAGATCCAAGCTGAACTTCCGCCAGAGCGCGTCGCAGGCGGTGGGATCGCCACCGTAGCGAGCCACGAGACGTCTCGCCTCGGTCTGTTTCTGCTCGATGAGCTCTTCTTGTGCTTGGGGATTATCGAGGCCGCGCTGCAGGGCTCGGCGGGCGCTGTGATAGAGCTCGCGCAAGAGTGCGTCCTGCCAGCTGTTCCAGCGCTCGGGGTTGGTTGCCCTGGCATCTGCGACCGTGAGCAGATAGAGGTAGTCGAGTCGCGTCGGATCGCCGACGATGGCGGCGAAGGCCTGGATCACCTCCGGGTCGCTGATGTCCTTGCGCTGAGCGGTCATCGACATCAACAAGTGCCGCTCGACCAACCAGGCGACGAGCCGGCTGTCGAACTCCGGAAGTCCGTGCAGTCGGCAGAAGTCCCAGGCGTCACGAGCACCGAGGACCGAGTGATCACCACCGCGACCTTTGGCGATATCGTGGAAGAGACCGGCGAGATACAGCAGCTCGAGCTTCGGGATGCGTCTCGCGATCGCGCTGCTGAGAGGGAACTCGTCGTCGTGCTTCGCGATGGTGAAACGACGCAGGTTACGCAGGAGCGTCAGGGTGTGCTCGTCGACCGTGTAGACGTGGAGCAGGTCGTATTGCATGCGACCGACGATGTTCGCGAAGGCCGGGATGTAGGCGGCGAGGACCCCGTAACGGTTCATCCGCCGTAACGCATGGGTCAGTCCGCTCGGATAGCGAAAGATCTCCATGAACAGGCTGCGCGCCCGCAGATCGGCGCGAAAGGCCGCGTCGATTCTGTGGCGGTTCTCACGGATCAGCCGGATCGTGCTCGCCCGGACGCCTGCGAGCTCCGGATGGAGCTGGAGGATGTGAAACACCTCAAGGAGTGCGATCGGATAGCGCTTGAAGACGCTCGAGGAGGTGACCTCAAGGTAACCGCTGCGCGACTGAAATCGCCTGTTGATGGGGACGGGTGGGCCGACGTCGTCGTGCAGGAGGATGGCCTCGCGGAACAGCTGAAGCAGCATCTCGTTGAGCCGGTTGAGCTCTTGAACCGTCCGATAGTACTGCTGCATGAACTGCTCGACGGCGAGGTTGTTTTCTCCGTCTTGAAAGCCCAGCTGCTTGGCGAGGGTGCGCTGGTAGTCGAATAGCAAGCGGTCTTCACGCCGACCGGCGATGCGATGGAGCGAGAACCGGATCCGCCAAAGGAGCGTTTCCCCCTCGATCAAGGCGGCATACTCGGAGTCGGTGAGAAATCCGTATCCCACCAAGTCATGCAAGGTCTCGGCATCGAAATGGCGCTTGGCGACCCAGCCAATCATCTGGATGTCTCGCAGGCCCCCTGGGTTCTCCTTGATGTTCGGCTCGAGGTTGTAGGCGGTGCCGCCATATTTGTGCCAGCGATTGCGTTGCTCCAGCGTTTTGGCGGCGAGGAAGTGCTCGCTGTTCCAGATTCGCCCGGGGGCGGTCGCTGCGCGCATCCGACGGAATAGCGCGGTGCTCCCGATGATCAGTCGCGCCTCCATCAGGTTGGTCATGATTGTGACGTCGTCCGCCGCCTCGCGGGCGCATTCCTCGGGCGTGCGAACGCTGTGTCCGACCTCGAGGCCGACGTCCCAGAGACAGGTCACCAGACGCTCCAAGGGTGGGGCGAGCCGCGCAGCGGCGTCGGCCTCGACGATCACCAGGATGTCGACATCGGAAGCGGGATGAAGCTCCTGCCGGCCGTAACCGCCGACGGCGACCAGTGCAGCGTCGCCGGTGTCGCCGAGCGCGTAGCGCCAGACCTCGCGCAGCACCTCGTCGATCAGCTGACTGCGCGCGAGAACCAGGGCCCCGACTGGGGCCCCCGCGTCAAATTCCGCAAAGATGCTGTCACGGCCGGCTCTGAGGCGTTCTTTCCAGCCGGACAACAGCGATGGGTCGTGGCCGCGCCCGACGGAGCCGCGGGGCTCGGGCATCCGGTCGCGCAGATGCGAGGCCTCGATCATGGCTCGGCGAGGATGTTGCGCTCCTCGTCGCGTAACGTCAGGATCTCGTGGCCGTCCTCGGTGACCAGCACGGTGTGCTCCCATTGCGCCGAGAGGCTCCGGTCCTTGGTGACGACCGTCCAGCCGTCGGGGAGCAGCTTGATGAAACGCTTACCGGCATTGACCATGGGCTCGACCGTGAAACACATCCCGGCCTTCAGGGCCAGACCCTCCCCGGGCTTGCCGTAGTGCAGGACCTGCGGCTCCTCGTGGAAGTCCTGGCCGATCCCGTGTCCACAATACTCACGGACGACCGAGCAGCCCTGCGCCTCGACGAACCGCTGAATGGCGTGCCCAATGTCCCCGAGGGTCGCGCCCGGACGGACCTCCGCGATGCCGAGCCGCATGGCTTGCTGCGTGACGGACACCAGCCGGCGGGCCAGGACGCTGGGCTCCCCGACGAAAAACATCTTGCTGGTGTCGCCGTGATACCCGTCCTTGATGACGGTGATATCGATGTTGACGATGTCGCCCTTCTTGAGCCGCTTGTTTCCCGGGATCCCGTGGCAGACCTGGTGATTGACCGACGTGCAGATCGATTTCGGGAAGCCGCGGTAGTTGAGAGGTGCCGGGATCGCGCCCTGGACGCGGGTGATGTAATCGTGGCAGATGCGATCAAGCTCGTCGGTGGTGACGCCCGGTTGAATATACGGCTCGATCATCTTGAGGACGTCAGCGGCCAGGCGACCGGCGACGCGCATCTTTGCGATGGCCTCGGGCGTTTTGATGGGCACACTCATCGCGCGCGTCGCTGTCTCAACATCGGTTCCGGATCTCACAGAAGGGCTTGAGCTGTTTGCCCGTGAGCAAACGATTATGGTATAAAACCAAGCGTTGTGTCGCAAATCCCCCCCGCCGGACGGTACTCGCTAAGCCGGGCCAGAGTATCGTCCCAACCAAGCGAAAGATGCAGATCGTTCGCGTTGCCTGCGTTCACGGCAGGTCAGGGGCTTGATCGACGCAGCCGCCTGCCGGGGGAGCATGGCTCCGTCGCGCGCCTGTGCTCGTGAGACCCGGTCCAGGTGACCGAAGATCCATACCCGTCCCGACCGGGGACCGGGAATCGTCCACACACGTATCGACACAGACGGCCGGGTGCCTATTTCAGGTCGCCGCCTGGGATGCGTGGAGGCTCAACCCTGATAGAGGAAGTGAAAACGTGAGTGATGTATCGATGCGGCAGATGCTGGAGGCAGGCGTCCATTTTGGGCACCAGACCCGATATTGGAATCCCAAGATGGGTGCCTTCATCTTCGGCCAGCGCAATAAGATTCATATCGTCAACCTTGAAAAGACATTGCCGCTGTATCAGGACGCGGTGAATTTCATGGGTACGCTGGCCGCCAATGGCGGTCGAATCCTCTTCGTCGGCACCAAGCGCGCCGCGCGCGAGGCCATTCGGGAAGAGGCGACACGTTGTGGGATGCCCTACGTCAATCATCGCTGGCTCGGCGGCATGCTGACGAACTTCAAGACGATTCGCCAGTCGGTTAAGCGCCTCAAGGAGCTCGAGGCGATGTTCGAGGAGGGGACCATCGAGCGTTTCAACAAGAAGGAGGCGCTCGGCCTCTCGCGGGAGCGCGCCAAACTAGAGCAGAGCCTGGGGGGCATCAAGAACATGGACGGACTGCCCGACGCGATGTTCGTGATCGATGTCGGTCACGAGAAGATCGCCGTCACAGAGGCCAATAAGCTCGGCATCCCGGTGGTCGGGGTGGTCGACACCAACAACGACCCATCCAAGGTCGATTACGTGATCCCGGGCAACGACGACGCGACCCGCGCCGTGAAGCTCTATATCAGCGGCGCGGCCGACGCAATCCTTGACGGACGCCGCACGGCGGCCGCGGCGGTGGGGCGCGACGACACCTTCATCGCTCCCCCCGCCGAAGGCGATCCCGTCGCGGATCCCGCCCTCGAGACCGAGTAGCGCGTCCGGATCCCGGCGCCCCCCGCTTGACGCTTGGTCCTCGATTGCTCGGGGACCACCGGCATTTCATTCAGACAACCCAAGCTCGTCCCGTGCGGGACGGAGGAATCACAGAATGGCGATTTCAGCGGCATTGGTGAAGGAGCTGCGAGAGCGGACCGGCGCCGGAATGATGGAATGCAAGAAGGCGCTCGTCGACGCCGGCGGCGACATCGAGGCTGCCATCGAGGCGATGCGCAAGGCCGGTCAGGCGAAGGCGGCCAAGAAATCCGGGCGCACCGCGGCGGAAGGGGTTGTGATGATCGAGATTGCCGGGGACGGCAAGCGCGGTGTGATGGTGGAGATCAACTGCGAGACGGACTTCGTCGCGAAGGACGCCAATTTCCTTGGTTTCGCGCAACGCGTGGCGGAGACCGCACTGGCCGGCGATGCGTCTGATGCTGCCGGGCTGGCCGCCGCGGC
>Ga0316577_10000336_pt1 | contig 17405 bp, 13 predicted proteins | sample S5NA_FD_203073 | JGI IMG/M metagenome (GOLD analysis project Ga0316577, IMG submission 203073) | Rhizosphere microbial communities from salt marsh grasses in Alabama, United States - S5-7_050615r2r1 | ecosystem: Host-associated > Plants > Roots > Rhizosphere | place: USA: Alabama | collected... | reverse complement strand
GACGGCGTAGCTCATGTAGCACTGCCCGCTGTAGGAGACGCACAGCGCCCCGTGGACAAAGACCTCCAGCTCCAGCGAGGTGCGGGCGCGAATGGCCCGGATCTGCTCCAGGCTCAGCTCGCGGGCCAGGATGGCGCGCCGGAAACCCACGGCTTCCAGGAAGGCGACCCGCTCCGGGGTGTGGCTGTGCATCTGGGTGCTGGCGATGAGGGGCAGGGGCGGCAGGTCGCCCTCCAACAGGCCCACGTCCTGGATGATGGCCGCATCGACGCCGATGTCATAGAGCTGATGCAGCAGGCGCACGGCCTGGGGCAGCTCGTCGTCGTGCAGCAGGGTGTTGACCGTGACGTACACCCGCGCCCAGTAGGTGTGGGCGTGGTGCACCAGCGCGGCGATGTCGTCCAGCGAATTGCCGGCCCGCGCCCGGGCGCCGAACTGCGGCGCGCCGATATATACGGCGTCGGCGCCGCTGTCGATGGCGGCCAGGCCGACGTCGAGGTTCTGGGCCGGGGCGAGGAGCTCGATATTTGCCATGGGTTGAATTATACACCAGGTTGGCGCCGGGTGCCAAGAATGGGCCAGTCGGCCGGTGGCACCCACGGCTCGAGCACATGCTCCTCGTACTGCGCCTGGCAGGGGCGGCCGCGGCCGATCCAGGCCCGGCGCTCCTCCAGGCAAACGATGAGGCTGAACACCGTGACGGTCGTCAGCCCGTGCTTGCAGATCGAGCCCGGGTAGTTGGCGTGGTCGGCCAGCAGGGCCTGGAACAGCTCTGGCGACAGCCGGCCATAGTTCTCCCGCAGCAGGCGCCAGGCGCGGTGGTGGCGGATGAGCGAGCCGCCCATGTCGCCGGGGTTGGCCTCGAAGCGGCGCATGGCCGGAGCCGCATAGTGATTGGCGTGAGCCAGGACGTCGTCCTCGATATAGATCGGCACACAGTCGGTGGCCGAGCCCTCCATCGAGTACACCTCGCCGTTGGCGTCACCCACGACGTTGTTGTAGCTGGAAGCCCGCCCGGGCAGCAGACAGGCGTCCAGCGCCTCCTCTAGTCGCCGGGCCGCCAGGATGGCCCGCACCACCAGCAGCCGCGGCACGCCCACCCGCGTGTCGTTGGCCTCCACCTCGTTGCCCGTCAGGCCGATGCCCGCGGCGTTGAACCCGGCGCTGTAGGCCAGCCCCCCGGGCGAGATGCCCAGGAATTGGGGCTCGTCGCCGGCCTTTACCTTCAGGATCACCAGGTCCTCCTCGGCCTCGGGGCCCAGGTCGTTGGTGTGGGCCAGCAGGGTCGAGCCGTCGGCCGTGGCCCGGCCGCGGGCGGCCATGTCGGTGCAGCCCCGGGGCCCGGCATCGGCCGTCCACAGCTCCTCGCACATACCGACGAAAAGCTCCTCGAAGGGCAGGCCCGCGCCTTCGGCGATCCCCTCCAGCTCGTCGACGTATTGGGGATAGGTGGCCCGGCTGGGCGCCAGATAGCGCTGTCCCCGCTGCACCATTTCGGGCCAGCTCACGCCGGCGGGCAGCGCCCCACGCAGCCGGTCCAGCAGGCGCCGCAGCGATGGCCGTTGCCCCTCACCGATCTGTTGACCCACCTGCCGGTGGCCGCCGCGCACCTCCAACACGGGAATCGATCCAGATGCCATGGCTATCCTCCCCTTGCTGATTTGAGTCCTGTGTGTGAGCGACAGTAGTCGCCCACACACAGGACCCCGATCCCCGAGAGATGATAGCACAGATCTAGCCGCAAGTCAATACTGCCTTTGAAAAACAAAGTTGTCAGCTTGCAAATCTTTGAAAATCATGGTAAGATAGGAGCAGATCAGCGCAAAGCAAAGGCCCAAGATGGGCAGGAAGCAGGTCTTGTGGAGGACTGCATGGACGAGCTGGACCGCCTGATTCTGGAGACCTTGCAACGCGACGGCCGGACGCCCTTTACCCACATTGCCCGGCAGGCGGGCGTGTCGGAAACGACAGTGCGCACCCGCTACAGCCAGCTGGTGGAGGAGGGCATCGTGCGCGTGGTGGGCATCGCCGACCCGGCGGCGCTGGGCTTTCGCGCCCCGGCGGTGGTGGGCGTTTCGGTCGAGCCAGGGCAGACCGCGGCCGTGGCCCGGGCCATCCGCGGCCTGAAAGAGGTCAGCTACCTGGTCGCCACCCTGGGCTCCTTCGACCTGATCGTCGAGCTGTTTTGCCGCGACCTGCCCCACCTGACCAAGACGGTCACCGGGCAGATTCACGCCATCCCCGGCGTGCGCGATACGGAGACGCTGGTCATTGCCGAAAGCTACAAGCTGAGCTGCTACTGGAGCCCCTACGTCGAGGGCCAGGGTTCGCCCGGACAGGCCCCGCCGGAGGTCCAAGAGGGGCAGAAAGGCTGGGAGGAAGGTCGGTGAGCATCGAAACATTGCCGCTCCTGGAAGTCGGGGGCGGCCCCTTTGAGCTGGGCCGGCAGCAGGGCGAGGGCGCCCGCCCCCAGATCGTCAACGCCCTGGCCCGCTACCGGGAGGTTATCCCCAAGGCCGTCCAGCTTTCCTGGGAGGCCAGCCTGCGCGAGGCGCGCAAGTTCCTGCCCTACGCCGAAGAGGCCTTTCCCAAATCCGTCGATGAGCTGCGCGGCCTGGCCCAGGGCAGCGGCGTCTCGTTCGAAGAAGTCTGGACCCTAAACTGCTACGAGGGCCTGACCGAGGTCCGGCAGCAGGTGTGGGGCTGCACCTGCCTGGCCGTCCGTGACGACCGGACGGCCGACGGCCACGTGCTGCTGGCCCACAACGAGGACTGGAACAGCGTCGACCGCGACAGCGTCTACCTGGTCCGCGCCGAGCCGGAGGATGGCCCGCCGTTCCTGGGTATGACCTACGGCCCCGCCCTGGTGAACATTGGCCTCAACGCCGAAGGGATCGGCGTGGCCATCAATTCGGTCTATCCCACCGACGGGCGAGTGGGGGTACCGCGCATCCTCTGCTCGCGGGCCGTGCTGGAGGCGCGCACCATCGGCCAGGCCATCCGCGCCTGCGTGCCCAAGCTGCGGGCCGGCGGCTACAGCTACCTGCTGGCCGACGCCTACGGCGAGCTGTACTGCGTCGAGACCTCGGCCACGACCCACGACATCACCTACGGTGAGGAGGGCTGGCTGGCCCACACCAACCACTACCTCTCCCCCAAGATGCAGCCCCTGGAGGAGCCGGGCACCTATTCCAGCTCCAACGTGCGTCTCAACCGCGCCCGGCGCTTGCTGCGGGCGCAACTGGGCGCGGTGACCGTCGAGAGCCTGCAGGCCCTGCTGCGTGACCACGTCAACTATCCCAATTCGATCTGTGTCCACGAGGACCCGGAGGACCCTGTCCACGAGCGGGAAATGACCCTGGCCTCGCTGGTGATGGACCTGACCGAGGGAGTGATGTGGGCCGCGCCGGGGCCGCCGTGCGAAGGCGACTATGTCGCCTTTCGCCTGTAGGACAGGAGCGACCATGGCCCATTTGCCCATCGTCTACAGCGAGCACCACCGGCGCCACGATACGGCCGGCGTCCTGGTCGAGGGCCGCCCCCTGGGCAGTTTCGAGCTGCCGGAGCGGGTCGAGATCATTCTGGCCGCCTTGCAGGCAGCCGGATTGGGGCCGGTGCTGTCGCCCCGGGACCACGGGCTGGCGCCCATCCTGGCCCTGCACGACCCCGAGTACGTCCAGTTCCTGCGCACCGTCTACGACGAGCAGGCGGCTTTCTACGGCGAGCCCGGCCCCGTCGTCACCTGGACCTTTGCCGGCCGCCACGCCGCCCGCAAGCCGCACACGTTTCACGGCCTCAAGGGCTACTATGCCTTTGGCTGGGGCACGCCGATCCTGGAGGGCACCTGGGAGGCGGCCTATTGGAGCGCCCAGTGCGCCCTGACCGCCGCCCACCTGGTGCGCGAGGGCGAGCCGCTGGCCTACGCCCTCTGCCGGCCGCCAGGCCACCACGCCGCTGCCGACCTGTACGGTGGCTACTGCTACCTGAACAACGCCGGCCTGGCCGCCCACAACCTGCTGCCGGCGGGTCGGGTCGCCATCCTCGACGTCGACTATCACCATGGCAACGGCACCCAACTACTGTTCTACGAGCATCCCGACGTCCTCTATTGCTCGCTCCACGCCCATCCCGACGAGGACTATCCCTACTACTGGGGCGACGCCGACGAGCGGGGCGCCGGCCCGGGCCTGGGCACCAACCACAACGTTCCCCTGCCCCGCGGCATCGGCGACGAGGACTACCTGGCCGCCTTGGATGGGGCGCTGGACGCGGTGCGCGGCTGGGCGCCGCGCCACCTGGTGCTTTCGGTGGGGTTCGACGGCCTGGAGGGTGACCCGGAGGGCGGCTTTTGCCTCACCCGCGACGGCCTGGTCGAGGTCGCGCGGCGCATCACCGCCCTGGCCCTGCCCACGGTCATCGTCCAGGAGGGCGGCTACCAGCCCGACCGCCTGGGTGCGAATGCCGTGGCCTTTTTGCTGGCTTTGCTGCAGCCAGGCGGAAGTGAGGGGGAAAGCTGGCCGTGAGCGAGGCTTCCCCCCCCAGCCCCCCTCAAGGGAGGAGAAAGGCGCAAAAGGGATCAAATGGGAGAGGGATCCGGAATCAAGGTTCGTTATGACGAGCTGACCTGGCCCGAGATGCGCGAGGCCATTGCCCGCCAGCCGGCGGTGCTGCTGCCCTTTGGCACCATTGAGGACCACGGCCCGCACTTGCCCATCAATACCGACAACGTCATCGTCGAGGCCCTGTGCCTGGAGGCGGCCCGGCGGGCGCCGGACGAGATGTTGATCATGCCCCTGGTGGCCTATGGGCTGGACGAGCACCACATGGACTTTCCGGGCACCGTGTCGGTGGACATGGAGACGCTGCTGGCCTACGTCTCGGACGTGGCCATCAGCGCCGCTCGCCACGGCTTTGAGCACGTGCTGATTGTGAACGGCCACGGCTCCAACGCGCCCCTGGCCGACCTGGCGGCGCGCAAGGTGGTGCTCGAGACCGGCATCGTCTGCGGGGCCATGAGCCCCAACGCCGCCATCGATCCCACCCTGGCCGAGCCGACGTTTACGCAGATGCGCCGCTCCGACCCCGGCGGCGTGGCCCACGCCGGCGAGTACGAGACGGCCCTGATGCTCCACCTGCGGCCCGACCTGGTGCACATGGAACGGGCGGTACGAGAGATGGGCCAGCTCAAGCTGACCTATTTCAACTGGGATTACCCGGAGCCCAGCGTGCTCTCCTGGCAAGATTGGTGGTCGCGCATGAGCGAGAGCGGCGTGTGCGGCGATCCCACCGTGGCTACGGCCGAGTTTGGGCAGGCGCTGTTCGAGACAACGGTGGACAACCTGGTCCGGTTCGTGCGCGAGTTCCGCACCCTGCCGCTGCGGCCTCGCCGCGACCAGCACTAACTCGCAATGACGGTGGTGACCGAGGCGGATGGCAGCGAACGGCGACAGGCCTCGACGCGTTATAAAGGAAGAGGGCTGTTTTGACAACTTGGAGCACGCGTGCGAAAATGTCGGCATGTACGCCACAAGTAGAAAAGGCATGAACCGGATTCGCCGGGCCACGTCGTTGGCCCCGGCCCTGCTGGCAGCGCTCCTGCTGTTGGCTTGCGGCCCCACGCCCACAGGCCAGCCCACATCGGAGGCGGCAGCGGCGCAGTCTTTGGCCCTTGCCGGGGCAGCGCAGGCCGAGCCCGGGACCCTACGCGTGGGCACGACCTACATCTGGGACACGGCCAACCCGGCCACCGGCTGGTATAACCCCACGCTGCGCTCTCTACTGTACGATACGCTGGTCGAGTGGGCCGGCGGCAGCGACTTCTTGCCCGGCCTGGCTACCGGCTGGTCGGCCGGCGAACATGGCCGGGTCTGGACCTTTTCCCTGCGTCCGGGAGTAACTTTTCACGACGGCTCGCCCTGCACGGCCGACGATGTGGCCTGGAGCTTGAACTGGACCATCGAGAACAAGATCGAGACCTTTGGCTTCTATCTGGCCGGCGTCTCCGAGATCGTCGCCCTCGACCCCGCCACCCTGCAGATCACCTTCTCCGAGCCGGTGGCCAACGTCGAGTACCTACTGTCGAACGTCTGGATCCTGCCCCGCAGCGTCTGGGGGGACATGACCGGGGACGAGATCCGCGAGTTCGAGGACCTGGTGGCCGGCACAGGCAGCGGCCCCTTCCATCTGGTGGACTGGGTCAAGGGCGAGCACCTGGTGCTAGAGGCCAACGAGGACTATTGGCGCGGCGTGCCCCACCTGGATCGCGTAGTCTGGCAGGAGTATACAACCGAGGAGGAGATCGTCGAGGCCCTACTGGCCGGCGAGATCGACGCCACCGCCGCCGGCACCGTCCCCCTGGCGGCCGTCGAGGACCTCAAGGTGGCGGATAGCATCCAAGTAGCCATCATGGATTCGATGCGCATCGACGAGTTGATCATCAATTCCCACAAAAAGGGCAGCCAGCCGGCCAGCCTCAACGATCCCCAGGTGCGGCTGGCCATGGCCCACACCGTCGACAAGCAGCAGATCGTCGACGTGGCCTACCTGGGCTACGCCGAGCCGGCCAGCGTCCTCATCCCCCCGGCCATGGGCGATTGGCACAACGACGACGTACAGGACATCCCCTTCGATCCCAAGGAGGGCAACCTCATTCTGGATCACGCCGGCTACCTGGACAAGGACGACGACGGCATCCGCGAGGATGGGAACGGCAACCCCCTCGAATACCGCCTCTATGGCGCCCGGGACGATACCTCACGGCGCATCCTGGAGATCATAAGCGATGGCCTGGCCCAGATCGGCATCTCGGCGCTGCCGACGCCCATAGACGCGGGCAGCCTCATGAGCCTCTATCCCGACTTTGATTTTGACCTCATCTACGGGGGCTGGGTCCTGGATCCCGACCCCGACTTTGCCATGCTGATCTTTACCTGCGACCAGCGGCAGGATGGAGGCTGGAACGATAGCGGCTACTGCGACGAAGAGTTTGAAGAATTGTACCAGCAGCAGGCAATCACGGTCGACCACGGGACGCGCCGCGACCTGATCTGGAACATGGAGCGCAAGCTGTTCGACGAGCGGCCCTACATCGCCCTGACCTACCTGGAGGCGGTGCAAGCCTACCGCAGCGACCGCTTCCAGGGCTTTGGCACGGGGGCCGGCGACATCCTGTGGAAGGGGGCGTTCCTGCCGGTGGAGCCGGTGGAGTAGTCATCATGTTCTTGTGGGCACCACCGAGGACGAAAATGCCTCAACAAGTTGAGACCTCCGGAGTCCTGAACTTGTTCGGGCCAGTCTCCAAGTAGAGCATGAGCATGTCTATGGTTTACGATGATCCGAAGCGCATCGTGCGCGAAGGGTACGACTGCATCGTCCGGCAGCACGCCGAATGGGCGGAGCAGGTGCGCCACGAGGAGCGGGAGCGCTACACCTACCTGCTGCAGCAGCGCCTGCTCCGTGGGTCCCGGGTGCTGGAGCTGGGCTGCGGCACCGGCGTGCCCACCACGCGCGAGTTGGCCGAGGATTTTGCCGTTACCGGCGTCGACATCTCGGCCGGGCAGCTGGCCCTGGCCCGGCTGAACGTGCCCACAGCCTGTTTCGTGCAGGCCGACATGGTCCGCCTGGGTTTTGCCCCGGCCTCTTTCGACGCCGTGGCCGCTTTCTACTCGCTGATCCACGTGCCCCGCGGCGAACAGCCGGCGCTGCTGGCCCAGATCGTGGCCTGGCTGCGCCCCGGCGGTTGGCTGCTGGCCACTATGGGCGCTCGTGGCGTCGAGGCCGGCTACGAGGAGGACTGGCTGGGAGCACCCATGTATTGGAGCAGCTACGACGCGGCCACCAACCGGCGCCTGGTGGCCGAAGCTGGCCTGCGCATCGCCCAGGCCAGCGAAGAGACCGCCCTTGAGTTTGGCCAGCCGGTCACCTTTTTGTGGGTCGTGGCCCAAAAGCCCGGAGGAGAAGGATGAAGACGACGGACGATCCCTACCTGGAAGCCCTGCTGACGCTGCCCACCCTGGCAGAGCCCAGGGTCTCGCCCGACGGGCGCTGGGTGGCCTGGACCTGGTACCGCACCGGGCCGGCGGCCGACGTCTATGCCGCGCCCACCGACGGCTCGGCCGGACCGCTGCGCCTCAGCGAGACGCCCGATGACACCTTTGTCGCCTCCTGGACGGCCGACAGCCGGGCGGTGCTGGTCTCGCAGGACCATGACGGTGATGAGCGCGTGCAGTTGTTTCGCATCGACCTCGACCGGCCAGGCATCATGCGACCCCTGACCGAGCCTTCGCCCTCCTTCTTTTTACGCGGCGGGCAGCTCCACCCGGACGGCCGCCGGTTGATCTATGGCGCCAACTGGGACGAGGAGGCCGGCTGCGAGATCGAGCCCACCTGGGTCTATTGCCACGACCTGGAGACAGGCCGGCGCGTGCCCCTGGCCCGACCCGAGCGGGGCTGCTATTACGAGCCGCAGCTCAACGAGCCGGGCAGCCACGTCCTCTACCGGCGCGCCGACCGCCATCCGGCCGGTCGCCAGGTGTGGCTGGTGGACGTCAAGGGCCGGGACGATCGTGAGATCGTAAACGTCGGCGACGACAAAAAGGCCTGGGCGCATTGGTTCCCCGACGGCCGACGGGTCCTGGTGCTGGCCGAGGCCGAGACCCACCAGCGGGTAGGAGTTTGGGACCTGGAGACGGGGACCCTGCGCTGGCTGTTGGATGATCCGCAGCGGAACGTGGAGGACGTCTATGTGCCCCACGGCAGCGACCGGGCCGTGATCGTCGAATCCCGCGAGGCCCGGGTGCGGCCCTCGCTGCTGGACGTGGACGGCAGCGAGGAAGTATCCCTGCCGGCGCTGCTGGGTAACCTGGTGCCCCTGGCCCCGGTGGGTGACGGCCGGTGGGTGGGCCGCTACTACAGCTCCCGCCAGCCGGCCGACCTGGTGCGTTTCCCGCTGCCCGGCCCCGGGCCGGACCACGACCTGCAGCCGGAGCGGTTTCTGAGCCTGACCCGGGTCTGGGAGCGCACGTCCCTGGCACCGGCCGATCTGGCGCCGGCGGAGGATTTCCGCTGGCAGGCGGCCGATGGACTCCAGATCCAGGGCTGGCTCTACCGAGCCCGAGGCGAGGCTCGGGGCCGGGGCCAGGCCCAGGGCACCGTGGTCTATGTCCACGGCGGGCCGACGTGGCACAGCGAGGACTGGATCAACGCCCAGATCCAGTATTACGTCTCGCAGGGACTGAACGTGCTGGATCCCAACTACCGGGGCAGCACCGGCTTTAGCCGGGCCTATCGCGAAGCCATCAAGGTCGAGGGCTGGGGCGGGCAGGAGCAGGAGGACATCCGGGCCGGCATCGAGGCCCTCATCACCGCCGGCATCGCCCGGCCGGGCACGGTGGGCATCACCGGCACGTCGTATGGCGGCTATTCCGCCTGGTGGGCCATCACCCACTTTCCGCCCGAGATCGTGGCCGCGGCTGCACCTGTCTGCGGCATGACCGACCTGGTGATCGACTATGAGACGACGCGGCCCGACCTGCGCCCCCTGAGCGAGGAGATGATGGGTGGCTCGCCGGCCCAGGTTCCAGACCGCTACCGGGAGCGCTCGCCCCTGTACGCCGTGGACAACATCCGCGGGCGGTTGCTCATCGTCCAGGGGCTCCAGGATCCCAACGTCTCGCCTGAAAATGTGCGTGTTGTGCGCCGGGCGCTGGAACGGGCCGGCGTGGCCTACGAACTGCTGGCCTTTGAGGACGAGGGCCACGGCATTGCCCGGCCGGCGAACCATCGGATCCTCTATCCCCGGCTGGCGCGGTTTTTTCTGGAAGCCTTTGGTGCCGGCGGGCCTATGCCGGCATGAGGCCGGGAGGCGCTGAAGCAGGCCGAGCCGGAGGCAATCCGGCATAGAAGCCTGCACCGCAGCCCTATGGATTTGGCCCGTTGGTTTGCATCCGGGGCCATTCTATGTTAAAATCGAGGTTGCACGCCGGTCGTGCGCTCGACGGAGGAGTGTATGGAAATCCAGTTGGAGAGTTCGGTCCGGCTGTCGGTTTTGGCCGAGGCCCAGGTGCGAGCGATCCATCTCGCCAGTTTGCGCATCCTGGGCGAGATTGGCGTGGTCTTGACCCAATCCGAGGCACGGGAAATCCTGGTTGGAGCCGGGGCCAGCCTGCATGGTGACCGTGTCCTCCTGCCGGCCGAGTTGGTAGCAGAGGCGGTGGGCCGCTGTCCCCGCCAGGTAACGTTGCGCGGCCGCTCAGGCCAGTCCATCGTGCTGGGAGGCGGCAGCCTGCACTGGCACAACCTGGGCGGCGCCTCCACCGTCTATGACCACGGCACGGGCCGATGCCGACCGGCCACCCTCCAGGACGTGCGCGATTCGACCCGGCTGTTGGATGCCCTCGACGGCGTGACCAACATCACCCCCTTCTTTACCCCGCAGGACGTGCCGGGGCCGTTGATGGCCCTGTCCATGTACCGCCATGCCCTGCCCCATACCACCAAGCCGCTGCAGGGGCCCGGCACCCAGACCGCAGCCGAGGTCCGCCTGGCGGCGCGTCTGGCGTCGGTCATTGGCCCGCCGGGCGAGGTCCTCAGCCTGGGCATCTCGCCCATCAGCCCCCTCTTTTTGCCCGACGACGTGGCCGAGGCCATGATCGAGACCGCCCGGCTGGGCATCCCCCTGGGGCCGCTGCCCTGTCCCACAGCCGGAGCCACGGCGCCCATGTCGCTGGCCGGCGCCGTGGCCCAGCAGAACGCCGAGGTGTTGGCCTCGATCGTGCTGGCCCAGGTGGTGCGGCCGGGCCTGCCCATCGTCTATTGCGGGCGCCTGGCGGCCATGGAGCCGCGCACCGGCGTTTCCGTGTGGGGCGGCGTGGAGCTGGGCCTGGTCTCGGCGGCTACGGTGCAGGTGGCCCATTCCTATGGCCTGCCGGTCAACGTCTATGGCCTATCCACCAACAGCAACGTGCTGGACTTGCAGGGCGGCTACGAGCGCGCCCTGAACTCGCTCGTGCCGGCCCTGGCCGGGGCCGACGAGCTGTCGGGCATCGGCGAGCTGGCCGCGGGCGTGATCGGCTCCTATGCCCAGATGGTGTGCGATGACGAGATCGCGGCCAGCGTCCGCCGCTTGCGGCGCGGATTCGCCGCCGACGAGGAGGCGCTGGCCGTAGAGGTGATCGCCCGCGTCATGGACGGCGCGGGGCAGGGCCGCGGCGGGAACTATCTCGACCAGCGGCACACGGTGCGCTACCTGCGGGCCGGCGAGGTGCTGACCACGCGGCTGGCCGACCGGCGCACCTGGGAGGAATGGCAGCGCGGCGGCCGGGAGACGATGGCCGATCGCGCCCAGGCCGAGGCGGAGCGGTTGCTGGCCAGCCACGATGTGCCACCGCTGAGCGATGATCAGGAACGGGAACTGGATGAGATCATGCGCGAAGCGGAAGCCGAATTGCTGCCGGGTTAACAGATCGAGGATGAAAGGGGGTGATGTGGCCCAGGAAATACCTGCGGTGTCGTACCGAATGGATGCTCAATGAATGGCCGGCCAACGACCGGCGCTTGGAACCATCCAACCCAAAGGAGGAAGAAAATGAGGAGTTTCGTAAGCAAGTTGTTGATTGCGACAGTCGTGCTGAGCCTGCTCGCCGTGAGCCTGGCCGCTTGCGGCGCCACGCCGGAGCCGCAAGTCGTGGAGAAGGTGGTCAAAGAGACGGTGATCGTCGAAGGGACGCCTGAGGTCGTCGAAAAAGTCGTCACCGAGGTCGTAGAGACCGAGGTGGAGGTAGAGAAGGTCGTCACCGCGACGCCTGAGCCCACCAACAAGATTGTGACCTTTGCCTGGACGCAGGAGCCGGACAGCATGAACTGGGTCTACAGCAACATGTGGTTTTCGTCCATTCTCCAGCAGCTCTTTCACTGCTGGGCCTGGGAATTTGACGATCAGAACCTGCCGTTCCCCCGTCTGGTGACAGAGATTCCCAGCATGGAGAACGGCGGCCTCAGCGAAGACGGCCTGGTCATCACCATGCACCTGCGCGACGATATCGTCTGGTCCGACGGCACGCCGATCACGGGCGAGGATTTTGTCTTCACCTACGACATGATCATGGATCCGGCAAATGCCGTGGCCTCTGTGTATCCCTACGACTATATCGCCAGCGTGGAAGCGCCTGATGCGCAGACGGTCGTAGTGACCTTCAGCGAGCCGTTTGCCCCCTGGCAGTCGTTGCTGTGGCGGGGTGTCATGCCCAAGCACATCCTCGAGCCGGTATTCGAGGCCGACGGGACCATCGACGAAGCCGAATGGAACCGGGCGCCCACCGTCGGTTGCGGCCCCTACAACTTTGCCGAGTGGGAGTCGGGCAGCTACATGCGCTTTGTCAAGAACCCCAACTACTGGGCCGGCGAGGCCAACATCGACGAGATCTACCTGCAGTTCGTGCCCGACGATGCCTCACAGACGGCGGCCCTGATCGCAGGCGATGCCGACCTGGGCACCTTCCCGCCGATATCCGACGTGCCCATCCTGGAGGCGGGGGACGTCAAAGTCATGGTCCAGAGCTCCGGCTATGAGGAGGGTTGGTTCTTCAACTTCCGGGACATGGCCAGCCCCGGCGCCAAGGACGTCGTCGTCCGCCAGGCCATTGCCATGGCCATCGACCGGGAGGCCATCAACCAGGACCTGCTCCTGGGTCTCACCAAGCCCGTCGAGACCCTGTGGGATCCGATAGCGGCCGCCGGCTACGTCTCGCCTGACATCGAGCCCTGGCCTTACGATCCCGAGGCGGCCAAGCAGATGCTCGACGATGCCGGCTATGTCGACAGCGATGGCGACGGCATCCGCGAGGACCTCGATGGGAATCCGTTGACCCTGATCCACGGCACGACCATCCGTGAGATCCGCCAGGACAATCAGGCCGTGACCCAGCAATATCTCCGCGAAGTTGGCATCGACCTCCAGATCCTGAGCTACGATTCCGATCTCTTCTTTGGCAGCTATTCTGATGGCTCGCCAGCAGCGCTGGGTGAGATCGACATCATGGAGTGGTCCGATTCCACGGCCTTCCCCGATCCCGACCAGAACTACTGGCTCTGTTCCGAGCTGCCCACGGACGAGAACCCCTGGGGCTACAACTACTTTGGCTGTGACGAGCAGTTGGACGCCCTCTTCCAGGCACAGATCACGACCATCGACTCCGAAGAGCGGGTGGCCATTATCCAGGAGATCACCAAGTACATGCACGACCAGGTTTACTGGCTCGGCATGTGGGATGATCCGGACATGTGGATCGTCGGACCTCGCTTGACCAACGTCACGTTCTCGGGCGTCACGCCCTTCTACAGTATCATTGACTGGGACGTGGTCGAGTAGTCGGCCGCTGCCCTGCATATAGGCTGGGGCGGGCTGCGCCCGCCCCAGCTATCCATCTTCCACAGGGAAGGGGGAATGATGACCCGATATATCATCCGACGGCTCCTGCAAGCCATCCCTCTGCTCTTTTTCATCAGCGTGATCCTTTTTGTGCTGATGCGTAGCTCGAGCGATCCGGTGGCGACCATGGGCGGGCGCCGCGTGATGCGTCCCGAGGATCGCGAGCGCCTGTCGCGCCAGCTTGGGCTCGATCAACCGCTCTATGTGCAGTACCTGTACTGGCTGATCGGCAATGACTGGACCGCGATCGACGTGGATGGTGACGGAGTGGCCGAAACGCCCGGCACCCAGCGCGGAGTCCTCCGCGGGGAGTTTGGAAAATCGCTCGTCGTCCGGGGTGAACAGGCCATGGACATCATCATGGAACGCGTGCCGAGAACTCTGCTGTTGATGATCCCGGCGGAGTTTGTCATCATCCTGTTCTCGCTCGTGGTCGGCATCTTTTCTGCCCTGCGGCAGTATTCGATAGCGGACAATGTGATCACCGCCGTCTCTTTCGTCGGCTACTCGATGCCCATCTTTTTCATTGCCCTGGTTTCCATGTACCTCTTCGCGGTCAAATTCAAGGAATGGGGGCTGCCCTACCTGCCCACCGTAGGCATGTTTGACCCTCAGATGGGTAAGACACCCTCCCAGGTCATGCTTCACATGGTGCTGCCCATCTTTAGCATCGCCTTCATCAGCATCGCCGGCTATAGCCGCTATGTACGCTCGCAGATGCTGGAGACCATGCACCAGGACTATATCCGCACCGCCCGGGCCAAGGGCTTGCAGGAAAGCGCCGTGGTCTTTCTCCACGCACTCAAGAACGCTTCCCTGCCGCTGGTGACCATCATCGGGCTCGACATCCCCCTGCTGCTGGCCGGGGCTGTGGTCACCGAGACAATCTTCTCCTGGCCTGGCATGGGGCTGTTGTTTATTGAGCACGTTTCACGGGGCGATGTGCCTGTCGTCATGGGCATCCTGATGCTGATCTCGGTCGCAGTGGTCCTGTTCCAGTTGCTAACGGACGTCACCTACGCCTGGCTGGATCCTCGCATCCGGTACGAATGAAAGGAAATCGCTAGATGGAGACAACAGGAGAAACCGCAGCGATCGGCTGGGGAGAGCAGACAAGCACTACCGTCATCACTTGGAGGCAGATCGTATGGCGACGCTTTCGCCGTCACAAGATGGCCATGTTCGGCGCTATCATGTTGGTTCTCCTCGTCGGCTACTGCTTCGGTGGGGCGCTGTTTGTCTCTGAGGAGTATGCAAACCATACAGATACCAGCCTGGTATTGCAGCCGCCATCCCGGGAGCACCCTTTTGGAACCGACACTGTCGGGCGTGATATTATGGCCCGCACGATCTATGGTGGGCAGGTTTCCGTGCTCATTGGCCTCTCAGCGGCCATCATCGAAGTCGTCGCCGGTGTGCTGATCGGTGCACTGGCTGGCTACTACGGGGGTCTTGTGGACGGTATCCTCATGCGCTTCACCGAGGCCATGTTTACCATCCCCCAGTTGTTCCTGCTGCTGGTGATGGCCAAGTTCTTTGCCGGCAAGATCCCAACGGTCGAGCTCCTGGGTCGCACCTTCAGTGGCAGTGTGATCGTGATCGTGGCCATCATCGGGCTGACCAGTTGGATGTACCTGGCCCGCATCGTGCGCGCCGACTTTTTGTCGCTCAAAGAGCGAGAGTTCATTCTGGCCGCCCACACCATCGGGACCAGGAACCTGGCGATCATTGGCCGCCACATCCTGCCCAACACCATGGCTCCCATCATTGTCGCTGCCACGCTTGGCGTGGCCAACGCCATTCTGTCCGAGGCCTACATCAGCTTCCTGGGCCTGGGGGTTCAGCAGCCCACCGCGACGTGGGGCAACATGCTACAAACCGCGTCCTCAGGCTTTCACAAGATACAGAACGCCCCCTGGTTCTGGTTCTTTCCGGGTATGCTCATCGTGCTGACGGTGATGAGCATCAACTTTCTGGGCGACGGCCTGCGCGATGCCCTGGATCCGACGACCGTCACCTGAGTCTAATCCAACGTTGTAGTATCATCTCAATAAAGAGGGAAAGTTGGAGTGTGTGCGGTGCTCGCACACACTCCAACCCCCAAATATTGAAAAGATACACATTGTAGAAAGGAACGAGGAGGCTTCAATGACGAAGGCACTCACCATCGGTACCGCTACCGCCCAACCCGGCACCATCCAGTACGGCCGCTGGGAGGCATTGTCCCACCCCACCGGCCACAGCGAGTTTCTGCCCATCATCCTGGCTCAGGGCAAGGAAGAAGGCCCCTGCCTGTGGCTCACCGCCGGCATCCACGGCCCGGAGCAAGCCGGCCCGGCCGTACTCTACCGGCTCATCACCCAGGATCTGGTCGACCAGATGCGGGGCACCCTGGTGGCCATCCCGGCCCTCAACCCCGCCGGCCTGCGCACCAGCCAGCGCAAGCCCTACCATGCCGACAAGGACCCCAACCGACTGTGGCCCGACGGCAAGCCGAAAAAGCCGCCCGATCCCGACAAGGAGCCACCCTCGTCGCTGGAGCGGGCCTATGCCCGGTTGTACGACGAGATCGTGGCCAGTGCCGATTATCTCATCGACTTTCACAATGCCTGGACCGGCTCCATCCCCTTTTCCTTCCGCGACCGGGTGTTGTACCGCCCCGGCGACGATCTAGAGGCGGCCAGGGCCGCAGCCGAGGCGCTGTCAGAGCGCCAGGGCGAGATGCTGCGCGCCTTTGGCCACACCATCATCCGCGAGTTTCCGGCGGAAAAGTACATCGACGAGCACCTCCACCGCTCGACGTCGGCCGCCGTGCTGCTCCTGGATGCCATCCCGGCCTTTACCGTGGAGCTGGGCGGCGGACAGATGCCCGACCCGGCCATCGTCGCTGCCGCCGGGGCCGGCACGCGCAACGTGATGCGCTGGGCCGGCATGTTGGACAGCGAGCCGGAGCCCATCGAGGGCGTGCCCGTCGTCGACCTGGGCTTCCCGGTGCGGCGTTGCATGACGCCTCGCGTGGAGGAAGCCTGCGTGGTGCTGCACCTGGTGCAGCCGGGCGACGGCGTGGCAAAGGGCGATGCCGTGGCCGAGGTGCGCGACGTGTGGGGCCGGCCGCTGGGCGAGGGCCTGCTGCGCTCCGAGTACGAAGGGTTCGTCATGGGCCGCTCCCACGGCATCTATTTCTACCCGGGCCAGGCTGTCCTGGGCATGGCCATCCGCGACGAGGCGCCACTGGTTGCCCCCTACCCCGAGGATTTCTTCGAGGTGAAAGAGTAGTCTGGGGTCGACCATGAACGACGGCTACGATTCCCGACCTGGCCCGGGCCAGTGGCTGATCTTTGCGGCCGTGGCCGCCTGGCTGGCCCTCGTGCCCCTGGTCCTGATGGCAGGCCTCGCCCTTCTCCTGGATCTTCCCCCCGACCTCCTGGTTGAGATAGGCGCCATGGCCCCCGGCCAGGCTGTGGTGCCGGAGTGGGCCCTGGGCCTGTTGGCCACTACCGGCACCCTCGTCCTCAACCTGGCCGCTTTCCTGCCTCTGTATGTCTGGTCCCGGGAGCGGCCCTTCCTGCGCACCGTAGCCCTCCTGGCCCTGGCCATCACCGCCGTGCAGACCCTGGACGCCCTGGCCGGTGTGATCACCCTGCTGCTGCCCGAGACGGCCCTGCTGCCGGTCACCCGCGACCGGACCTTCCTCGCCGCCCTGCGCCTGGCGCTGGTGCTGCCGGCCCTGCTGCTGGGCCTGGGCTGGATGCAGGCCCGGGGCGCCGGCCGCCGCCAGGCGGGCAGCGGCTCGCTGCTGAAAGCCTGGCACCGCGTTGGCCTGCGCCTGTGGTTCCACCCCTCGGCCCTTTGGCTGGCCCTGGCTGCGGGGGCCATCATCATCTGGCCCTGGGTCGTCGTCGGCTCGCTGGGCAGCCCCGGCACCACGCTGGCCACCATCGTCCAGGCCCTGCCCAATGCCCTGAATGGCGAGATCCTG
>Ga0316577_10000335_pt1 | contig 17406 bp, 11 predicted proteins | sample S5NA_FD_203073 | JGI IMG/M metagenome (GOLD analysis project Ga0316577, IMG submission 203073) | Rhizosphere microbial communities from salt marsh grasses in Alabama, United States - S5-7_050615r2r1 | ecosystem: Host-associated > Plants > Roots > Rhizosphere | place: USA: Alabama | collected... | reverse complement strand
CTTCAGCGGCATCCAGCCCTCAGGCATCACCCACCTGGGCAACGACCTGGGCGCGATCCGCAACTACGTGGCCCTGCAAGACCGGGGAGCGGCCGAGGGATTCGAGACGATCTACTGCATCGTCGACTACCACGCCCTCACCAGCAGCCACGACGCCGAGGCCCTGCGGCAGCGCACCATCGAGATGGGGGCCTCGCTGATCGCCCTGGGCCTGGACCCCGACAAGTGCACCCTCTTCGTGCAGTCGGACCGGCCCGAGGTGACCGAGCTGTGCTGGCTCTTCAACACCGTGACCCCGGTCGGCTGGCTGCAGCGCACGCCCACCTACAAAGAGAAGCGCCAGAACCAGCCCGAGGACGTCAACCACGGCCTGCTCACCTACCCCGTCCTGCAGGCCGCGGACATCGTCATCTACAAGGCCTCGCTGGTGCCGGTCGGCAAGGATCAGGCCGCCCACCTGGAGCTGTCTCGGGAGATAGTCCGGGCCTTCAACGCTCGCTACGGCGAGACCTTCCCGGAGCCGCAGGCCGTCTACACGGACGCCCCTGTCGTCCTGGGCACCGACGGCGCGAAGAAGATGAGCAAGTCGGTGGGCAACACCATCGAGATCCTGGCCGAGCCGGACGTCATCCGGAAGCAGGTCATGGGCATGGTCACCGACACCTTGCGGATCATGCGCACCGATCCCGGCCATCCCGAAGCCTGCAACGTCTGCCAGATGCACCGCTTCTTCGGCGACGACTACGAGCAGATTTGGGACGGCGAGCGGACCGCCCGAACCGGCTGCGTGGACACCAAGAAGCTGCTGGCCGAGCGGATCATCGAGCACTACGCCCCCGCCCGTGAGACGTATCACCGCCTGATGGCCGACCCGGCCGAGCTGCGCCGAACCCTGCTCAAGGGGGCGGAGCGCATCCGGCCCATCGCCGAGGCGACCATGAGCGAAGTCCGCGAGCGGATGGGCCTGCGCTAGCTTCCGGACGCCCGCGCGCGGCGTACCATCTGCCCATCAGCCCGAGCCGGAGGGATGGGACGATGACCAACCAGCCGACCTCACTGGCGGCCCTGCTGACGCCGCGCCTGCAGCGCTGGCTGACGGCGCTGGTGATCCTGGCCGCCCTGGCGTTCGCCTTCGTCGTGGTCGACTACGTCGGCAAGTGGTACGCCTTCTTCTCCGACGTGATCATGATCTTCTTCCTGGCCTGGCTGCTGGCGTTCATCCTGAGCCCGGTGGCCAACGGGCTGCTGCACCTCTTCCCGCGGCTGCCCCGGGCCTACGCGGTGATCATCGTCTACACGCTGCTGATCGCAATCCTGGTGGTCGCGGCTATCTGGATTGCGACATCGCTCTACAACTCGATCAGCACCCTGATCACCCACTGGCCCAGCGACGCGGATCTGCGCGACAAGCTGCGGCCCGGCCAGGAGTGGCTGAACTCGATCGGCGCCGGGCAGATCCAGCTCTACGACCAGGTCAAGCTCGTCCTCGACAACATCAAGAACGGGGCCAGCAACCTGGTCAAGCCCCTGGGCGACATCGCCTTCGCCACGGTCGGCGTCTTCGGCAACCTGCTCTTCATCTTCTTCCTGTCGCTCTTCATGGCCGTAGACCGCGACCACATCGAGAGGTTCCTGCTGCGACTTGTTCCGCCAGGCTACTCGGACGAGGCCCGGCTGCTGGAGAAGAGCGTCTCGAAGTCCTTCGGCGGCTTCCTGCGGGGCCAGGCCCTCATGGGCCTCATATACGGCCTGATCTCGGCGGCCGTCAGCCTGATGCTGGGACTGCCCTTCGTCCCGGCCACCGCGGCCACATCAGGGTTCCTGCACGCGATCCCGTTCTTCGGGCCGTTCATCTCGTGGACCCCGCCGATCCTGGTGGCGATCTTCTTCGAGCCGGGGGCGGTGCTCCCCGCCCTGGTCTTGATGGCCATCGGCTGGTTCGTGCTGATGAACATAATCCAGCCGCGACTCATGTCCGAGGCCGTCGGGCTGCACCCGGTCGTGGTCCTGGGCTCCGTGCTCATCGGATCGAAGGTAGCCGGCATCCCCGGCGCCATCTTTGCCATCCCGGTCGCGGCCGTCATCAGCGCCTTCTTCTTCTACTACCTGCGCAACCGCCCCGTGACGGCTGCCGTGACGGTCAGAGCCGCGCGCCGGCTGGAAGCCCGGGAGGGGCGACCCGTCCGCGTGCCACGTTTGCCCAAGGCCGGCCAGGACAGCGAGGTCGAATAGGGCGAGCCCGCTCCACCCCTCGCCAAAGAGAAGCGGCCGCCCTTGCGGGCGGCCGCTCAGTTTCTCGGAGGCTTGACGGCTCAGGTCTTGGGTACCAGGACCAGGTTGGCCGCGATGCTGGTGAAGGTGGCTTGGTTGATGCCTGTGCCACTGATCTCATAGGCGTTCTTGGTCCCGGGATCGATACATATCGCGAAGCCGCCCGAGATCGTGTGGAGATCGCCCGTCATCGAAGCGAAGCTGGCGGTGCCAATCGTGCCCGTGCTCGAGGTGGAGCAGATGTCGGTACCGTACTTGCCTTCCTTGATGATGACGCCCCCGCCGCCGCTCTTGAGGTACTCGCCGGTCAGCCACGAGCCGGAGCTCGGCGTGGCGTAGTTGAGACCGTCGGGCGGCTTGACGCCCCACCCGGACGGCATCTTGCCGCAGTACACGGCGAAGGTGACCTTGGGGTCGTTGGCCACCATGGTGAAGAAGGACTTGATCGTGGACGAACCGGTGCAGTACTCGACGCCGACCAGGCCGCCGCCCGGGACGGGCGTAGCCGTGGCAGCTTCGGTGGGCGAGGCCTCGGCCGACTCGCTGGCCTCCGGGGTCTCGGTCGCCTCCGGGGTGGGTGTATCAGTGGGCGACGGTGCAGGCGTCGGGGTCAAGATCACGATGATGGGCGTGGGCTGCTCGGTGCTCGCGCAGGCGCCACCGAGTGCCCCGGCCACCACGACCGCGGCCGCGAGAGCCACGAGCCGCCGGGCGCGAGTTGTCATCTATGAACCTCCTCCGTTCACGGTTCCCCTTGCTGGTGTGGGTGCCGGGGCAGCCTGCCGACCGTGCCGGCGAGACTACACCGTTCCCCCCTGGGCCGCTACGCGGGCACCGCCGGCTGGGCGCTGAAGATAGATACCTGCGCACCTTCGGGGAGCATGACGCCCAGGATCTTCTGCAGGGCGAGCACGTGGACGCATGATCCCCAGCTCTCGAAGAAGTGGCACGTACAGTGCCAGGACTCGCCGTCGAGATGGACTGTGTGGGTGTCGTTGTCACCCTTGAACGAGACCGCGAGCTGTTCGAAAGAGATTCGATCCAGCTCGCGGGCGTAGCGGTTTGCCTTCTCGACCTTCCCGATGAGGCTGCTGTGCATCGCCGATAGCCCTCCGTCGCCCTGCCTGACAGATGAGGATTCGGCCTTCACACGGCCCCGATTCGGGCCGCGCTCGGGCTCAGCCTCACTGTACAGCTGCGAGCCAAGAGAGGACGGGCGTTCCCGAAGAAGCGTGACGCTGCCGCACCACCGCCTCGAGGCAGCTCTCCAGGCGTGACTGCGGGCCCTGATGCCGGTCCACCGCCGGAGTGCCTGCAAGAGAGGCGGATGGCAGGCCAGAACGATCGTTCGGGCCGGCTCAGGCGCCGCGGACTATTGCCTCGCCCGCGGCCAGGTTCTCGTCCACGGCCTTCTCCGACAGGGCCTCGGTGTAGACCCTGACCAGCGGCTCGGTGCCGCTGACCCTGATGAGCAGCCACGAGCCGTCATCGGCGAAGAACTTGAAGCCGTCGGCCGTGGGGAGCGGCATGGCCCGGGCGACCGGCCGGCCCGCCAGATCGGCCGGCGCCTTGTCGGGCAGCTCGGCCAGCAGCCGCTTCTTGAGGGCCGGGTAGGTCGGCCTGTCGAAATGGATGTCCACCCGCCGATAGCACGACGGCCCGGCGATCTCGTGGAAGTGGGCAATGGCCCGGCTGACCGGCCAGCGGCCTGCGGCCTTCTCGCAGACGAACAGGTCGAGCAGCATCAGGTCGGTGAAGATGCCGTCGCGCTCGGGCAGGTGCATCCCGAAGCCGAAACCGCCCGATTCCTCGCCGCCCATCATGGCCCCCGTCTCGATCATCTTGGGCCCGACGTATTTGAAGCCGACCGGCGTCTCGAAGACCTGCAGCCCATAGCGCTCACCCAGCCGATCGGCCATCGAGGTCTCGTTGACCGTCCTGACCACAGGCGCCCGCAGCCCGCGGTGCTCGGCCAGGTAGTAGGTCAGCAGGCCGAAGATCTGCAGCGTGGTGACGAAGATCCCCCGCTCGTCGGCCAGCCCGGACCTGTCGGCATCGCCGTCGAGCAGGAGCCCGATGTCGTGGCCGCCGGCTGCCAGCACGGCCAGGGCCTCGTCCACGTTGGGCGGAATGGGCTCCGGGTTGACGCCGCCGAAGTAGGGATTGCGTTCGGAGTGGATCTCGTGGACCCGCGTCTTGCCGCCGGCGAGGATCCTGGGCAGCCAGCCCGCGCCCGAGCCGTAGAGCGGGTCGACCACGACGCGCACCTCGGCGCCGCGCAGCCGCTCCAGGTCCAGGTTGCGGCCGATGAACTCGAGGTAGCTGTCGTAGGGATCGAAGCGATCCACCATCCCGGCCGCCTCGGCGTCCTCGATCGGGCGGCTGGGGTTGGGCGTGGTGCCGGCGCGCGCGATCAGCCCCTCGATCTCGGCCAGCATCTCGGGGCCGGCTGCGGCCCCCGTGGGGGACTTGACCTTGAAGCCGTTGTCGGTCCAGGGGTTGTGGCTGGCGGTGATCACGATCCCTGCCGCGGCCCCGCGTCGCACGACCTCGAACGAGGCCATTTGAGTGGGCACGGCGCCGGCGGCGATGGCCACGGGGATGCCGTGGGCCAGCACGACCTCCGCGGCAGCGGCCGCGAAATGCTCGCTGGCGAAGCGGCGGTCCCAGGCCACGACGATGCCGCGCGACTGCTGGCCGCGCGCGGTCACGTACTCGGCCACGGCGTTGGCGCAGCGGCGCACGTTCTCGAACGTGAAGTCGTCGCCGATGCGCGCCCGCCAGCCGTCGGTGCCGAAGACGATGCGAGTCGGCTCGCTAGGGCTCACTGGCGTCCCCCTTCGGTCTCCCGAGGCGCTTTGCCGGCCGGCCGGCGAGTCGCCAGCTCCTCGGCAATCGCCTTCACGTCCTGCGAGCGCTCGGCGGCGCAGACCAGCAACGCCTCAGGAGTGTCGACGACTATCGTGTCCTCGAGGCCGATCGTGACCACCAGCCGCTCGCCGGCCAGGACGAGGCCGTTCGACGAGCCGAGGTCGCGGCGGTTGCCCAGGCCGGCCGATCCCTCATCGGCGTGCTGGCGCTGCCAGGCGTCGCGAAGGGCGGACCAGCTTCCCAGGTCGCTCCAGCCGACGTCCGCGGGCACCACGGCAACCGCTCCCTCGAGCGAGGCCGGCTCCATGACCGCGTAGTCGATGGACGTGACCTGCAGCGAAGCGTAGGCCGTCGCCAGAGCGGCCGCGTCGCCCGCCCTCACGGCACCGCAGGCCTCGCGCACCGGCCGGGCGATGTCGGGCGCGTGCCGCTCCAGCCGGGCCCGGATCGCCGACCGCGTCCAGGCGAAGATGCCCGCGTTCCAGCTGGCCAGCCCGGTGGCTATCATCTCCGCCGCCCGGTCGGTTGAGGGCTTCTCGACGAACCGCTCCACGTCCAGGGCCTCGGGGCCGGACGCGGCCCGGGCGGGCGGACGGGCCAGGATGTAGCCGTAGCCGGTCTCGGGGCGGTCCGGAGCGATGCCCAGGGCCACCAGGCGCCCCCCGGCAGCGGCCTCGGCGGCCAGGGCCAGGGCCGCTCGCAGACCCTCCTCGTCGGCGATGTGGGCGTCGGCGGGCAGGATCAGCATCACCTCATCGTCGGGTCGCTCGATCGACTCGGCCGCGAAGGCCACTGCCGCGGCGGTGTTGCGACCCTCCGGCTCGCCCAGCAGGTTCGCCGCCGGTATCTGGGGCAGCTGCTCCCGGGCCAGGTCCAGGTGGCGCTCCTCGGCCACGAGGTACACGTCCGCCGGATCGACGAGCGGAGAGAGCCGGGCCACGCAGCGCTGGACCAGCGTCTCCTCGCCCAGGAGGCGCAGGAACGGCTTGGGGTGCTCGGGTGTGCTCAGCGGCCAGAGGCGCGTCCCCTTGCCGCCGGCCAGGACGACCGCGTACACGTTCAGGGCGCCTTCTCGCCCGGCGGCTCAAGGCCGCACTCCTCGGCAAGCGCCGCGGCCTTGTCGGTCCGCTCCCAGGTGAAGTCGCGGTCGGTGCGTCCGAAATGCCCGTATGCGGCCGTGGGCCTGAAGATGGGGCGCCGCAGATCGAGGGCCTCGATGATCCCCGCCGGACGCAGGTCGAAGTGCTTCTGAATGGCGGCCAGGATCCGGTCCTCGCCGACCTTGCCCGTGCCGAAGGTCTCGACCGAGACGGATGCCGGGCGGGCCACGCCGATTGTGTAGGCCAGCTCGATCTCGAACCGATCGGCCAGGCCCGCGGCCACGACGTTCTTGGCCACCCAGCGAGCCGCGTAGCTGGCCGAGCGGTCCACCTTGGTCGCGTCCTTGCCGGAGAACGCCCCTCCGCCGTGGCGAGCCATGCCGCCGTAGGTGTCGACGATGATCTTGCGGCCGGTCATGCCGGCGTCGCCCATGGGCCCACCGATCACGAACCGGCCGGTGGCATTGATCTGGAGCGTCGGATCGACGGGCCGCAGCTCGGCCGGGATGATGGGCATGATGACCGCCTCGGCGATCTCGGCCCGGAGCTTCTCGGCGGCCACGTCCGGATCGTGCTGGGCCGCCACGACGACGTTGGTCACGCGCATGGGCTGCCCGTCCTCGTATTCGACGCTGACCTGGGTCTTGCCGTCGGGCCGGAGGTACGGCAGCTGGCCTGCTCTGCGGACCTCGGCCAGGCGGCGCGCCAGGCGGTGGGCCAGGGTGATCGGCAGCGGCATCAGCTCCGGCGTTTCGCGGCAGGCGTAGCCGATCATCATCCCCTGGTCGCCGGCCCCCAGCTCGCCGGCATGGTCGGCGCCGCCCACTCCGCGGGCGATGTCGGGCGACTGCTCCTTGACGCTGACGAGCGTCCCGCAGGTCTGGTAGTCGAAGCCGTACTCGGCGTTGGTGTAGCCGATCTCCTTGACGGTCTCGCGCACCACTGACTGGAAATCGACGTAGGTGCTGGTCGTGATCTCGCCCAGGACCAGCACGATGCCTGTGGTGGTGGCCGTCTCGCAGGCCACGCGGGCGACCGGATCGTCGGCCAGGATAGCGTCCAGAATGGCGTCGGAGATCTGGTCGCACATCTTGTCCGGGTGACCCTCGGTCACCGACTCGGACGTGAACAGGTAGTGCGCGCCTTCCCCGAAGCTCGCCATGGTCCTCCTTGCGGCGCCGCTGCGCCCCAGCCTGTCGCGGGCCGTATCCCGCTTCACCCGGCCCGAAGGGTACCATCCCCCGCCGGCCGCCCTTGCGAGCGCGCGGAGGCCCCAACGAAGCTAGGGGCCCAACGAGGCTAGGGGCCGCCCGAACGCCGGGCGGCTAGGTGCCGTGCTCCCAGGAGGCCATGTACTTCTCCTGCTCCGGCGTGAGCGGGTCGAGCACGATCCCCATGGCCGCCAGCTTGAGCCGCGCGACCTCCCTGTCGATCTCCTCCGGAACGTCGTGGACGCCCAGCCCCAGATCCGTGCGGTGCTCGAGCAGCCACTCCGCGGAGAGGGCCTGGTTGGCGAAGCTCATGTCCATGACGGCCGCCGGATGGCCCTCGGCCGCGGAGAGGTTGACCAGCCTGCCCTCGGCCAGGACGTGCAGCCGCCGGTCGCCCAGGTCGTACTCCTGAACGCTGGGGCGCACGGTGCGGACCCGCCCGCCGGCCAGCTTGGCCAGCGCCGGAAGGTCCAGTTCGACGTCAAAGTGGCCCGCGTTGCACATCACCGCCCCGTCTCGCATGACCTTGAAGTGCTCGCCGCGGATCACATGGATGTCGCCCGTAGCGGTGACGAAGATATCCCCCCACGAGGCCGCGTCGCCGATGGTCATGACCTGGTGGCCGTCCATCAGCGCCTCGAGGGCTCGGACCTGGTCCACTTCCACCACCGTCACCTGCGCGCCCAGGCCTCGGAAGCGGGCGGCGATCCCCTTGCCGCACCAGCCGTAGCCGGCCACCACCACGTGCCGCCCCGCAATCAGATGATTCGTCGCCCGCAGCACCCCGTCGACGGTCGATTGGCCGGTGCCGTAGCGGTTGTCGAAGAGGTGCTTGGTCAGCGCCTCGTTGACGGCGATGACCGGGTAGCGCAAGGCCTCCTCGGCCGCCATGGCCCGCAGCCGGATGACTCCCGTCGTCGTCTCCTCAGTTCCGGCGACGATCTCCTCGAGCTGATCCGGCCGCTCCTGGTGGATCATGGTCACCAGATCGCAGCCGTCGTCCATGGTCATTTGCGGCCGGGTGTCGGCCGCGGCGGAGAGGTGCCGGTAGTAGGTGTCGCGGTCGGCGCCGTGGCGGGCGAAGACCGATATGCCGTAGCGCTCGACCAGGGCGGCCGCCACGTCGTCCTGGGTGGACAGGGGGTTCGAGGCGCACAGCGCCACCTTCGCCCCGCCGGCTTCCAGGGTCCGTGCCAGATTCGCCGTCTCCGTGGTCACGTGCAGGCAGGCCGCCAGACGCAGGCCGTCCAGCGGTTTGTCGCGCTCGAAGCGTTCGCGGATCAGGCGCAGGACCGGCATCTCGCGCTCGGCCCATTCGACGCGCAGGGCTCCCTGCTCGGCCAGGCTGAGATCGGCCACGTCGTGTGGCGGCAGCCCCGACGTCCGGGGTGCGGGCGCGCTCATCAGGTCAGCCCTCCTTCCGAGCGAACATCTGGCGCAGGGCGCCGGCCCACTCCTTCAGCAGCGAGGTGTTGCGATGGATGAGCCGCTCCTCGAAGAGGAGGTGGGTCTCATAGCCGAGACGGCGGTACGCGGCCAGGGCCGGTGCGTTGTCTGCCCTTACATTCAGCACGACCTGATCGCAAAACCGGAGCAGCTCCTCCGTCACGGCGCCGGTGACGGCCGTGGCGTAGCCTCGCCCGCGATGGTCGGCGTGGGTCATGACGTTGCCTACGACCGCCAGCCGGGCCGCGGGGCTGATCACATGTGTCCCCGCCGCCGCGACGAGCTGGCCGCCGGCCCGGATGCCGTAGTAGAGCCCGTCCGCGATGGCACTGGCCGGCAGCCACGAAGCGAAGCCGAGCCGATAGAGCCGGTTCACCTCGCCCACGTCGACCGGCAGAAGGCGCTGGACCGGGCCGGCAACAGGCCGGAAGCGGGCCCGGTCGACCCACATCCTCACCATCTCGGCTCCGTCGTCGATCCGATAGCGGGACGCGACTCCCGGCAAGTTCTCCTTGAGCGCCGCCAGGTAGGCCGTCCGGGGCCTGATGACGGAGGTCATGATGGCTTCGATGCCGGAGTTGTCGCCCATGACGAAGATCGGTTGAGGCGAGTAGCCGGCATACTGCAGAACTACCGCCGTGGGCCGGCCGGCGAGAGTCGCAACCCCCCAGCGGGTGCGGGGAAACTCGCGGTCGTCCAGGTCGCACAGGGCATAAGCCGAGTACAGGCGATCGGCCTCCAGAAAGGCCCGCAGCATCGCCCGATCGGAAGTCTCCTGGACGGAAAGCAACCCGCTGCCCTGCCTGGCGACGACCCTGCTCGTCACCATCGCGGGCCGCCTCGTCGGCGGCCCGACTGCCGCCCGCGCGCGGGATCAATCACTCGAATTCGGCCTGCCGATCAGTACTGGATCACGCTCGCGGCCTGATAGCCGGTCAGCCGCTCGCGGCCCTTCAGGAAGGTCAGCTCGACGAGGAAGTCCAGACCGATGATCGTGCCTCGCAGCCGCTCGACGAGTTCGATCGTGCCCCGGACCGTGCCGCCCGTGGCCAGCAGATCATCGACGATCAGGACCCGCTGGCCGGGCTGGATGGCGTCCTTGTGGATCTCCAGCGTGTTGGAGCCGTACTCCAAGGCGTATTCGACCGAGACCGTCTCGGACGGCAGCTTGCCCAGCTTGCGCACCGGAACCAGGCCGGCATGGAACTGGTACGCGATCGGTCCGCTGAAGATGAAGCCGCGCGACTCCATGCCCACGACGATGTCGACCTGGGCCTCCTCGTAGGGCTTGACCATCAGGTTGACAGCGTCCCGGTACGCCTCCGGGTCCTTGAGCATGGTCGTGATGTCGTAGAACAGGATGCCCGGCTTGGGGAAGTCGGGGACTTCGCGGATCTTGGCCCGCAGTTCCTCGGCTGTCATGTGTGGGCAGGTCCTCCGATCAAGGGCGGCGGGTCTCGGCAGTCGAAGTCTACCGCAGCGGACGCGCCCCGAAACCGCTATGGAAGCGAGGGTGAGGCCGTCGGCGAGGCCCAGACGTTCAGCAGGACCGTCAGCTGTCGGTCGATCTCCGGGCCAAGCGAAGCGGCGAAGGTCGCCGTCAGGTGATGCTGGTCGCGGAACATGATCATGCCGTCCATCACGACCGGGCAGGTGCCGGCGCCGGGGCAGATGGCCTGGGTCAGGTCGATCAGGGGCACGCCGGATTCCTCGGACGCGATCTGCTCGCGCTTGCCGTAGTAGGAGTTGAAGGCGACGCTGCGAGCGTAGTTGCACTTGCGATAGTCCGACAGGTAGGCCGACAGGCACTCGGGGACGCTGAAGTTCCAGGGGTCGGGGATGTCGGTGATCATGACCACGCGGCTGGAGGCGGGCAGCTTCTCCATCTCGCGAGCCATCGCCCGGCCGTGGGCGCCGTAGCCGGCGTCCTCGCTCCTGGCGTTGTATACCCAGCGGCTCATGTGGACGATGATCAAGTCCGGGGGATTGGCGTTCAGCTTGGCCAGGATGTTGTCGTTCCAGGTCGCGCACTGCGTGTACTCGACCTTCGAGTTGTACTCGATGACCGGTATGTCCACGAACGGGCAGTCGATCTTCACGTACGGGAGCAGCTTCCAGCCGTGAGCCTTGGCCACCTCGTCGATTGCCGGGAAGAGCGCCGAGCCGTGTGAATCGCCGACCAGGACGACCGTGTACTCGCCTGTCTTGTCGCCGTACGTGCAGCGACTGTTGGTATTCGGAGTGAGCGTCCTCGTCCAGCCGGTGCAGTTGTCCTTCCAGGGCCTCTCGTAGTCGTCGGGGGCGTTGGCCAGCGTCGGCCGCAGGGCATTGGTGACGGCATACGTGTCGGGCGGTGAGCCCGACGGCGGGAAGGTCAGGGCTGGGGTCAAGGCCGGCGTCGGGCTGGGTGTCGCGCCCGGCTCCAGGGACGCCTGGGTCGGGCTGGGGGTCGGCGTCGGAGTGGGGCCGGGCTCGTCTGTCGGATCGACCACCGCGATGTCCGGCCCACCCAGGCTGGCCAGCGTGTTCTGGGCGCTGATCTGGAAGCTGCCGCCCACGACGGCCACGATCACCATCACGGCCAGTCCCACGGCCACCGTCCGGCTGGGCCTGGGCAACGGGATGTACCCGCGCCGGAACGGCTCCTCGACCAGGCCCCAGCTGACCGTCGCCACCGGGATGGAGAAGAAGGCCAGGGCGTAGGCCTGCATCGGCTCCAGCGGCTGGCGCAGCGGGCCGCCCAGGTACAGTCCGCCAAGGATCAACATCGGCCAGTGCCACAGGTAGAGCGAGTAGCTGATCTTGCCGATGAAGCGAATCGGCATCAGACCCAGCACCATTCCCGGGCCGTAGGGCTCCATGCCCGAGGCGATCAGCAGCACTCCGGCCAGGGTCGGCACGGCCGCCGCCATGCCCGGATAGGGGACCGTAAGCGAATCGATGACGAAGGCGTCGACGATCAGCGCCGCCAGGGCCAGCCAGCCGGCGATGACGAGCAGCTGTGACAGCAGGCTCTTGGCGGGCCTGGGCAGCCAGTCGAGAGAGCCGGCCCCTACCGCCAGCAGGCCGCCGGCGGCGAGCTGCCAGGCTCGAGTCGGCAGCATGTAGAAGGCCCAGGTGGGGTTGTCGTAGGTCCAGCTCAGGCTGAGCAGGAATGAAACGACCACGATCCCGGCCAGGGCCACTCCGGCCCCCAGCCTGGTCGTGCGCCAGGCCACGACCGCCAGCAGAGCCGGCCAGACGAAGTAGAACTGCTCCTCCACGCCCAGAGACCAGAAGTGGAGGAAGGGCGAGTAGCTGACCGGGTGGAAGTAGTCGGTCGTAACGGCGAACCGCACGTTGGCGAACGAGAGCGCCGCCGACGCCGCGTCCAGCATTGCCGGCGGCCGTTCGATCAGCGTCATCAGGTAGTAGGCCAGGGGGATCGTGACCAGCAGGCAGACCGCCGCGGCCGGCAGGATGCGGCGTACCCGGCGGGCGTAGAAGCGACTGAAGCTGATGCGGCCCTTCTGCTCGCGTTCTCGGATCAGCAGGCCGGTGATGAGGAAACCGGAGATGACGAAGAACAGGTCGACGCCGATGAACCCGCCCGGCAGCTGGCTTCCCGCGGTCGAAAGAAGGCCGGCATGGAAGACGACAACGAGCAGCACGGCGACGCCGCGCAGGCCTTCGATGTCGGGTCGGAAACCGTCCTTCCCGCCCGAGACGGCCGCTCTTGTGCTGCTCTCTCGCTGCATCCGGGGTTTGTCTCCATGGTCCGCCGTGACTCAGGATGCGACGGAAACGTTGGGCAAGGCGTTGCGGACTGGTGGCGTCCGATCCGCCATAGGGTACGCGAAGACGGCCTATTGGTCCGGCGCGGTCCCCGAGTCCGAGCCGGGTGGCCGGGCGCTCGGCTCCGCGGCCCACGACTGGGCCACGGCAGCTCTCTCTCGCGCCAGGCGCTGCTCCTCCGCGGCGGGAGCGAGCCGGGCCACCACTGCCTGCGCCGCCGCCCAGGCCCTGGCGGCGTCGCGGGGCAGGCGCAGCCGGGCCTGGTTGGTCCCGAAGCGGACCTCACGGCCCATCGGCGCCAGGGCCCGCATGGCGGTTGCGCGCGAGATAGTCCCGAAGCGAACCACCAGCTCGCCCTCCTCGCGCGAGATGCTGGCGATGCCGGCCGTTTCGGCGGCCAGGCGCAGCTCCACGACTTCCAGCAGCTTGAGCACCGGCTGGGGCATCGGGCCGTAGCGGTCGCTCAGCTCCTGGCGGAAAGCGGCCAACTCGCCGGCGCTGCGGACGCGGCCCAGGCGACGGTACAGCTCCAGCTTCTGGGCCGTCTCGGGTACGTAACCGTCCGGCAGGTGGGCATCGACCGGCAGATCGACCACGGCGCCCGGGGGCTCGATGCGAGGCGCGCGGCCTTCGAAGCCGGCCTTCTGCTCCTCGACGGCCTCGGCCAGCAGGCGGGTGTACAGGTCGAAGCCGACGGCCGCGACGTGGCCGTGCTGCTCCGCGCCCAGGATGTTGCCGGCACCGCGGATCTCCAGGTCGGAGAGAGCGATCTGGAAGCCGGCTCCCAGCTCCGAGGCGTTGAAGATGGCCTGCAACCGCTTGCGGGCCACGTCCGAGAGTCGCTCCCGGCGCCGGTAGAGCAGGTAGGCGTAGGCCCGGCGGCTCGATCGGCCGACTCGCCCTCGCAGCTGGTAGAGCTGGGCCAGGCCGAGCTGGTCGGCTCGGTCGATGATGATGGTGTTGGCGTTGGGGATGTCCAGGCCAGACTCGATAATGGTGGTACAGACCAGGACGTCGACCTCGCCGCCGGCGAAGGCCAGCATCACCTTCTCCAGGCGGCCCTCCGGCATCTGGCCATGGCCGACGGCGATGCGCACCCCGGGCATGAGCCGGCGCAGCTGATCGGCCTGCGCCTCGATCGTCTCGACCCGGTTGTGGACGAAGAAGACCTGCCCGCCGCGGTCGAGCTCGCGCAGAACCGCGTCGCGCACCAGACCGGTCGAAGCTTCGGCCACTCGCGTCTGGATCGGCAGGCGATCCTCCGGCGGCGTCTCGATCAGGCTCAGGTCGCGAACGCCGGCCAGGGCCAGGTTGAGGGTCCTGGGAATGGGCGTGGCCGAGAGAGTCAGCACATCCACCTCGCGGCGCAGCTTCTTCAGCCGCTCCTTGGCCGCCACGCCGAAGCGCTGCTCCTCGTCCACGACCACCAGCCCCAGGTCGTTGAAGGCGACGTCCTTGCTCAGCAGGCGATGAGTGCCGATAACGATATCGACCGCGCCCGAGGCCAGGCCCCGGACCGTCGCCTCCTGCTCCTTCGCCGGCACGAAACGGCTGAGCAGGTGGACCGCCAGCGGGAAGGTGGCGAAGCGCTGGCTGAAGGTGGCGAAATGCTGGGCCGCCAGCACGGTCGTCGGCACCAGGACCGCCACTTGCTTGCCGCCCTGGATGGCCTTGAAGGCGCCCCGGAGCGCGACCTCGGTCTTGCCGTAGCCGACATCGCCCACGACCAGGCGGTCCATCGGCCGGCCGGCCTCCATGTCGAGCTTGACCTCGGCGGTGGCCCGCATCTGGTCGAGCGTCTCCTCGTACGGGAAGGACGCCTCGAGCTCCTGCTGCCAGGGCGTGTCGGCGGGGCAGGCGAAGCCGGGCGCGGCGGAGCGAGCGGCGTAGATCTCCAGCAACTCCGAGGCGAGGTCGCTGACGGCGCGCTTGACCCGCTGCTTGGTGCGGATCCACTCGCTCCCTCCCAGGCGCGACAGGGGCGGGTTCTCGCCGCCCGAGTAACGGCTGATGCGGTTGATCTGCTCGACCGGCAGGAAGACCTTGTCCGTGCCGGCGAAGCTCAACTCGAGGTAGTCGCGCTCCTCGCCGGCCGGCCCGCGGCGCAGCATCCGCTCGTACCGGGCGATGCCGTGGTCGACGTGGACGACCAGATCGCCGGTCGCCAGCCTCTCGAGGACGTCGCGGGGGACGACGCGGCGCAGGGCCTTGGGCCGTCGGACGCGGACGGCGCCGAACAGCTCGCGGTCGGTGACCAGGACCAGGCCGTCGGGGCCCCCGGTGAAGCCCCCGTTGAGGCTCCGGCCGACGAGGATCCTGGCGCCCGGCGCCGGCGCTTCGACGATGCGCTCGACGGCGGCCGTGGGCAGCCCCTGCTCGGTGAGCAACTCGGACAGGCGCGGCGCCTGGTCCGAGGCCACGACGACTCGCCTGCCCTCGGCCGTCCAGCCGGCGATCGTGGCCGCCAGTCGCTCCGTCCGGGCGGGCGGCAGGGCGGGCTCGTGCCAGCCGAAGAGATCGCCCATCGGCGTCCCGCCCCCGGCGGGCGGGGCGGCCTCCGGCTCCCAGGTCAGCTCCAGGGTGCGGCCCCGCAGAAGGCGCGACTTCCAGTCGCGCGGGCCGAGGTAGGCCTCCGGCCAGTCCTGCGGCAGCTCTCCGCCGGCCACCAGCTCGTCCCGGCGTTCCTGGGCCTGACGCCAGAGGAAATCGGCTGCCCCGGCGATCTCGGCCGGCTCGTCGAGGACCAGGAGCGTCGCCGGCGGAAGATGGTCCAGGCCCGTGGCGGGGCATAGCGTGGCCGCCCAGACCTCGGCTGCGTCGCCGGTCCGCAATGCCCGGGCCGAGGCGCCGATATCGTGGAGGTGGCCGGAGTGCGCGCCCAGTTCGCCGGTTCCGGCGTGGATGCCCTCCTCGAACCGATCCATGTCCGCGGCCAGGCGCTCCGGGAGGCAGGCGCCGCGGCCGAGCCGGCGGCGGAGTTCCGAGGTGCCGCCCCGGGGCACCAGGAACTCACTGGCGGGCAGCAGAGCCACTTCGTCGGCGGGGCGGAGGCTGCGCTGGTCTGCCGGGTCGAAGACGCGCAGGCTGTCGATCTCGTCGCCGAACAGCTCGATGCGGATCGGCAGCGGCGCCGCCGAGGGGAAGACGTCGACCAGGCCGCCGCGCCGGGCGAATTCCCCCCGGCCGGCGACTTCGGTCACGGGCTCGTAGCCCAGGCCGAGCAGGTCGCGCAGCAGCTCCTCCTGGCGGATGCGCATCCCGGCCCGCAGGCGGCGCGGCTCGGCCGGCACCTCCGACGGATCGAGAGTGTGCTGCAGCAGAGCCTGGACACTGGCCACCAGGACGCGCGCCTGGCCTGAGTGCCAGCTCGCCAGGGCTGCGACGCGAGCTGCCGTCTCGTCCCGGACGAGCTCGCTCCTCTCGTAGGCGAGAGCCGTGCGGGGCTCCAGAACGGCCACGGCCTCGGGATCGCCCAGCCAGGCCTGCAGCTCCTCGGCCACGCGATCGCCGATCTCGGCGTCTCGGGCCACCCAGCACAGCCGCCCTCCCGGAGTGGCTTCCAGCGTGGCCGCGCCACTCCCCGAGACCAGTGCCGCGGCCAGGAAGGTCTTGGCCCCGTGGGGCACTGCCGCCAGCGAGGCGTGCCGCCCGCCGGCCGGAAGCGACCCGCCCTCACCGAGCCGCTCGCGCAGCGCGGCGAAGGCCCCGCTCTCGTGGAGAAGGGGCGGCAGGGCGCGCAGGTCCGGCAGACGACGCGCCGTCGGCCCGCCGCTCCCCGACGAGCCGCCGCCTGCCGGGCCGCCGCCCGAGATCCGCGCGGCCTGGGCGGCCGCGTAGGCTTCGCGGACGGCCTGGTCCACGCGGCGCCCCTTGCCCCGCTTGCCACGCCGCACGGTGGCCGCGCCGGCCGCGGCATCGCCTGCCGCCTCGGCCGCGCCTGCCGGCTTGGCGGCTCCCGGCTCAACTCGATCCCGCGGGCCCAGGCCGTCCTCGCCCAGCGGATCCGCCTCGCCGCTCAAGGCCGCCTCGATCTGGCGGCGCAGCGGCCGGCCCCGGCGAGAACTCACCCGCCCGCCTCAGGCGGGTTGGTCTTCCGCCAGCCGGTCCGGGTGCGCCGGATGCCGTCCGGCCCGGGCGGGCCGTCGATCTCACCCGGCGGCGCCAATCGCTGCTCGTCATCCGGCCGCAGCTCGAAAGCGTTGTAGTGGTTGGCGGCCTTGTTCGTCCCCTCGCGCACCCAGGCCTCGACGGCATCCGCGGCGACGTCCAGCAGCTCGCTCAGCCGCTGCCGTTCCCCGGGACTGAACTGGCTCAGGACATGGTCCACGGCCTGGCGCCCGGGATCCCCGATCCCAACTCGCAAGCGGCTGAACTTCTCCGTCTCGAGCTCCTCGATAATGGACCGCAGGCCGTTGTGGCCGCCGGCGCTGCCGCTCTCGCGGAAGCGCATCTTTCCGAAGGGCAGCGAGAAGTCGTCCGCCACCACCAGCAGCTCGGCCAGCGGGGCGCGCTCACGAGCCAGCGTCTTGCGCACGGCCAGGCCCGATTCGTTCATGTAGGTGAGCGGCTTGACCAGCGCCAGGTCCAGGCCGCGGTACCGCCCGGCTACGACCGCCGCGGCGTCGCGCGTCCGGCCGCGCCCGGACCAGCCAGCCCTGTCGGCCAGGCGGTCCAGGACCATCCAGCCGATGTTGTGCCGCGTCTTAGAGTACTGCGCGCCCGGATTGCCCAGG
>Ga0316577_10000334_pt1 | contig 17420 bp, 13 predicted proteins | sample S5NA_FD_203073 | JGI IMG/M metagenome (GOLD analysis project Ga0316577, IMG submission 203073) | Rhizosphere microbial communities from salt marsh grasses in Alabama, United States - S5-7_050615r2r1 | ecosystem: Host-associated > Plants > Roots > Rhizosphere | place: USA: Alabama | collected... | reverse complement strand
CCAGGTAATCGAACACGGCCTGGGCATAGTTGAACTCACTCTGCCTCAGGGCGACCTCGGCGTCGGTGAGCTCGAGCTGGCTGCTCAGTCCCTCCCGGTACTGGGCGCTGGCGATTTCGAACCCCCTTTGGGCCTGTGTTACCGCCAACCTCTGTCCCCTGGCGCGCTCTCTGGCTTCCTGGGCCTGCTCGAGGATGGACTTCACCTGGCCCTCCGCCTGGAGCCGGGCCAGGAGGCTCTGATTCTTGGCCTGGTTCAACACGGCCCGTTTCTGATCGATCCGGGCGTCCCGCTGGAACCCGGTAAAGACCGGAAGGGAAACGGACACTCCCACCCATTTCGAGGTCGCCCGGGTCATGGGATCCCCGAAGAAGTTCGGGGAGCCGTTTTGCTGGGCGTTGACGGAGAGGTTCCCGAAGATGGAGATCCGGGGGAGGTACTCCACCTGCTGCACCCGGAGCTCGGCGGTTCGGAGCCTCTCCATGAGCTCGAGCTGCTTCAGGTCTGACCGTGCTTCCAAGGCGACATCCAGCACCGTTTCCGGAGACAGAAGAACCGGGTCTTCCAGACCGGACATGGAGAGGATCTCCCGGTTGGCGGCATCGTTCGCCTCCAGGTTCTCCAGGTCCATGGACGCCAGGGTTCCCGCCACCTCCAGGGTCTCCAGATCCTGGAGGTTCAGCTCGATGGCCAGCCCGCGCCGAGCCTGAGCCATGGAGTTCTCCGCCCTCTTCAGGTTGGGCTCGAGATTCGCGAGCTCCACCCGCAACCGAAGAACGTCGTAGTCCGAGGCCAGCCCCGCCCGGTTCAGCGCCTCGGTCTCCACGAGAGACTGCCGGACCCTCCCTACCGAGTTCTCGATTAGCCTCCGGTCCTCCTGTGCCAGGAGGAGGTTGTAGTAGGCCAACCGCACCCGGGTAACCAGGCTCTGAGCCCGCCCCCTGAGGGTCTCTTCCTGGAGGCCCTCGTACCGCGCCGCCGCACCTACACCGATGAACGCGGACGCGGAAAAGAGCGGTTGATCCAGGACCAGGGCCGAGGACCAGGCGTTGTCGGCACCGAACTGGACCTTGATGAACTCACCGGGCTCACCTCCGAAGAACTCGGCAGGAAGAAACGACACCGCCGGGGCGATGTTCCTGGTGTAAGAGGCACTGAAGTCGATCTTCGGGAACACGCTTCCCCAGGCCTCGGACACCCTCCCTTCGGCCTCCTCCAGGGCCAGCCGCGCATCCTGGATATCCCTGCTCTGGTCCAGGGCAGTGTGGACGGCCTCCCGGATCGACATCGTAACCGGGACCCCGTCCTCGGATTTTCCCTCGGATCCTGTCGCCGGCCGATCCTGGGCGGACCCGGATCGGGGGAGGAGGGAGACAAGGATCAGGAAGCCCGACGCAAAGAGGGCCCTGCCAGAGCGTCTTCTCGTCTCGTCTATCGTCGTCATCGCACCAGCTCGATTCATCTCTGAGGATTCTCAAAGGTTGGTCCCGCCAGGACAGCTTCCCTCCACTGGGGAGGGGCGGTCCCGTCCCGCTGCTGGTCCGCCAGGAATTTCATGTACCTCTCGGTTCCGATCCCTCGAATGACCTTGGAGTAGGACGCAGCGATCAGGGCACGGAACTCCCCTTCGTTCGAAACCGGGAGGAGGCCGCGGTGGTACAGAGAGACCATCCCGTGCCCGTGGGCCCAGAGTGTGAGCGATACTTCGTGGGGGTCTGCCGGGTGAAGGAAGCCCGCATCCATCATCTCCCGGGCCCGATCCGACCAGAACTGCCCCACTGCACAGGCCTGATCCGCCACGGCTCCCTCTCCGGGCTGGATCCCCAGAAGGTCCAAGGGGACGTAGAGGACCTCGTAGAGGGCTGGCTGCTCCATCGCGAAATCCACGTAGGCCTGGCCGGCCCAGGTGAACCGCTCCGGAGGCGTGCGTCCCTCCAGAGCCCGATAGAGGTATTGAGCGAAGAGGCGGTAGGCCTCCGCCACCACCTCCCGCATCACCTCTTCCTTGCTCTCGTAGTGTCGATAGAGGGCTGGGGCGGTACAGCCGACACACTTCGCCAGCTTCCGCATGGAAAAGCCCTCGAGCCCCTCGGAGAGAAAGAGGTCGCAGGCGCACCGGATGATCTCTTCACGTTGTATGCTCATGAGGTGAACAACGTAAACAAGCGGAGATCGAGTTCAATGGCCGTCTGGTGTTCTTTACATGTCGGTGTTTAGACCACATGGTCTGAACACAGGTAACAGCCCTTACCCCTCAACGGGTTTTCGGTTCGACCAGCGGGGAGGGAGTGGGGAAAACTGTTACACAAGGCCCGGCGGTGCGTGCCTCAACGCCCCGACGGCGCCGCGACGGGATGGGAACGACCCATGAGGAAGGTGGAGGCGATGATGACAGCGGCCCCCAGGCCCGTCCAGTGATCGGGGGCTTCTGCGAATACCAGGAGGCCCCAGACTGCGGCGAAGACGATCTGAAGATACCCCACGGCCATGACTCTGCCCGCCTGCTCCAGCTGCAACGCCCTGGTGACGAAGACCTGTCCGGCCTGGGTTGCGAGGCCGACCCCCAGGAGGTACGCCCATTCAAGGCCCCTCGGCATCACGAAGACCCCGAGAGTGGCGGGAGAGGAGCCCACCAGAGTCACCACAGCAAAGGCCAGAACGATGACGAGAGGATGGTGGGTCCTGGTGAGGCGCCGGACGGTGACATAGGCCCCGGCGCTCAGAATCGCTCCGGTCAGGGCCACCCCCACCGCCACCGGGTCCAGGCCCGAAACGTCGCCGAAGAGGAACCCCGGGCGAGCCACGATGAGGACTCCACCCAGCGCCGCCAGAGCCAGGACCACCTCCCTGCCCCCCAGAACCTCCCCCAGGAAGACGGCGGCCAGGAGGGCCGTGAAGATCGGGTTGGTGAAATGGATGACCGTGGTGTCGGCCAGAGGCAGTCGGACCACCGCCCAGAGAAAGCAACTGAGGGCGCCGTACCCGAAGAGCCCCCGGAGAAGGAGGAGACCTCGCTCCGTGCCCCATGGCGAGACGCCGGCTCTCCTCAACGCGTAGAGTGTGAGCGTGGTGGTCACCACGGCTCGGAAGAATATGATCTCCTGGGTGGGGAGGCGGGCCCCCGCCAGCTTCGCGAAGCCGGACATGAAGGAAAAAGAAAAGGCCCCGGCGGCGGCATACCGGAGCCCCAGGGGGAATCCTCTGGTCATGCGGTGATTCTCACGCGGACCCCGGCTCTACCCGGGCCGATACGATCAAATCCTCCTCGTACAGGAGATCCACCACATCCATCCCATCCTCCACCCAGCCGAAAGCGGTGTATGCCCCGTCCAGATGAGGCTGCATCGAGTGGGTGATGAAGAACTGGGACCCCTCCGTGTCCTTCCCTGAGCTGGCCATTCCCAGGACACCGCGCCGGTAGGGGATCTCGGTGAACTCGCTCCGGATCTCGAATCCAGGCCCACCATACCCGTCCTTTCGGGTGAAGTCTCCTCCCTGCACGACGAAGTTCGGTACCACCCGGTGAAAGGGCACGCCGTCGTATTTCCCCTCCATGGCGAACCCCGCGATGGTCTGGACCGTCAACGGCGCACCCTCGGTATCCAGGACCAGAGTCACCTCACCCTTTTCAGTCTGGAGGATGAGGCGTGGCCCGGAGCCGAGGTGGCCCAGGCTTTCCCAGTCTATCGTCTTCTCGGCTGGGCTCACCCGGCCCGGGGGGGGATCGATCTCCTCACCCCTGAGCCCGGCCAGGGCGTGTGCCGCTGTCTCGCGAATGGAATGGTTCGGGTGCTCCATCTCCTGCCTCAGGAAGGCCTCCGCCTCCGGCGCTCCGGTCTCGCCCAGGGCTTCCAGAATAGCCACCATGCCGTCCAGGTCCCCGGGGAGGGACATATCCCCGTAGGTCTCTCTCAGGAGATCCAGGGAGCCGAGGGCGAGGAATACCGAGTCTGCCAGAGCCGGCGCAGCCACATAGGTGGATGCCGGGTCCCGGGTCTGGAGCCCCCTGGAGAAGACCTGAAAATATCGGGCGTGCGTGGTGGAGTCGTTCCGCTCCACCCTCCACCTCCGGGCCAGTCCTCCCAGAGCCGTCCCCCTGATCCTGGAGCTCTCCGACCCCGCTGCTTCAACCAGAACGTCGAACGCCTCGGCCCCGGGAACAAAAGCCAGCGCTCCCAGGCCCCTCGTTCGAGGAATGACGTCCTCCTCTCCCCATCTGTCCAGCCAATCCAGTATGAATTCCCCCTGGCCCTGACGTCCCAGCAAAGCCAGGATAGGCCCGGCCCGGCGCCAATCCTCCCAGTGGCTTTCCACCCAGGACTTCAAGTCATTCCCTTCCCCGGGAGGAAGTCGGGAGACTGAAGTCAGGGCGCTGGCGGCGGAGTAGGCGACATGGGTGCTGGGGTCCCCCAACGCATCCATGAGCCCTTTTCTCACTCGGGGATCCGCAGTCCTCGGCCCCATCCCTCGGGCCGCGTTGGTTCGAATGCGCCAGTCCGGTGACATTCGAAGCCACCAGAGGAAGCGAGGTGTGTCCTGCGGGTCTCCGAGGCTCGCCAGGCCCAGCAGGAGATGCATGGCCAGGGGGTCGTCAGGGGGTAGAGAGTCGAGAGCCGCCCTCACCCGGGGAGCAAAGGTCGCCCATTGGCCTGTGGCCGTGCTTCGACCGAAGAAATACCCCGCGTTTTCCCGCGCTCTAGGGTCCGGATTCCGCAGCTCCTCCACCAGATGTCGGACCGCCGAGGGTAGCACGACACCTCGCACCCCCATTCGGGAGACGGCGAGGTTCCGAAGCGCCGATTCCCCAGGGGGGAGATCGAGCTCCACCAGGCGCTCCAGGACAAGCTCGTCTCCCACCTTCCCCACCGCCTCGAAGATTCTCCTGCGGACATCGGGGTCCGCTTCCTTCCTCAGGGCCCCCAGAAGCACCCCCCCGTACCTGGCATCGGAGAGCTGTCCGAGGGCGAAGGCCGCATCCCTCCGGACCGGGGCCTCCGGGTCCGTCAAGAGCCCCGATAGGGGCGGACCCGCCGCCGGGTCCTGGACCGACGCCAGGGCGAAGGCCGCCCTGGCTCGAACCACCGCATCAGGGTCGGCCAGCAAGCCGATGAGCGCACCCCCGTCCCGATCGACCTGAAAGTCCACCAGCCTCTGAAGGGTCTCCCGCCGGAGGAGGCCGTCGGAGGGCCGGACGGGAGGAGGGGGCGGCGTGCCCAGGGCTCGGTCCGGGGGTCCCTGAGGACCGCATCCACCCGTGAGGAGAACGAAGCCCAGCACAGGGTACAGGATCCGGTTCGGAATCGGGCGGATCATTCGTGCCTCGAGTTGAGGTGACGGGACTCCAAGCCATGGAAACTGACGATGAGAGCCCTCTGCGTCCAGCAGAAGGGCCGGCGGGCAGGCGCCCTCACCGGCCCGGGTTGGAGCGGAGAGTGCCCAGGGCGATGCCTCCGAGGACGAGACAGCCTCCCAGGAGCGTTTGAGGGGGTGGGGTCTCCCGAATGGCTGGAAGAAGCCAGGCGATGAGCGTGGCTCCGATGGGCTCCCCAAGGGAGGCCAGGTTCGCCACGTAGGCCGGGAAATATCGGAGGGCGTAGTTGATCCCCGTATGCCCCAGCATCATGGGCACGGCGGCAAGGGCGAGGAACACCCACCAGTCCCTGGAGGGATAGCCGGTGAGGGGGAGTGCGGGATCCACCAGAACGATCAGGGTCAGGGCCAAAGCCGCGACACCGTATACCAGTCCCGTATAGGCCCAGATGTCCAGTCTTCTCCTGAGGGTCCGGCCGATGGTGAAGTACCCCGCCGCCATGAGCCCGGCCGAGAGTGCCAGCGTGTCTCCCAGCAGAGCGTCCGATCCGACTCCGAAGTCTCCCCATCCGATGATGATGGACCCCGTCACCGCCACCGCGATTCCCACCCACTGCCGACGCCCGGGGCGCTCCCCGAGGAATGCCACCGAGAGCGCCCCGACGAAGAGAGGCTGGGTGCTGACCAGAACCGTGGAGCTGGCGATGGTGGTCAGCTGAATGGAGGCAACCCAGGCCCAGAAGTGCCCCGCCAGGAGGAGGCCCGCACCCACGGCCAGGACCCAGCCTGCGCGTCCCAGTCTGACTCCCAGAAGGACACTCCGCCTACCAAGGAGAATCAGCCCTATGATTCCCACGGAGAAGAGGAGCCTCCAGGCGGAGATCACCAGTGCCGCGGCCGTCGAGAACCGGACTAGAGGCCCGGCGAAGGAGACAGCCGCCACGGCGCCGAGGAGAGCCAGACCTGGCGGGAGGATCGGGCGGTGCGGTGCGTCTGGCGGCATGGCTTCGGGGATCCCGTCGCGTGTCGGGAGGGAAGGACGGCCCGGGAAGCTCTGGGGTCCCGGCGCGTCCGGCGGGCCTCCAAGATGTTCCTGCGCAGGGTGCCTCGCCAGTGGGACGTGCCCAGACAGGTCCAGGAGGTGCCCTCAACCCCGACCTTTTCCTATACTTCCCACCATGTGCGACGAAACCGTCCTCCCTGGATACTGTGGAGCATCCGCGGGGCATCCCCTTCACGGCCCGTACCACGACCATGAATACGGATTCCCCGTGAGGGATGACGACCGCCTCTTCGAGCGACTCGTACTGGAGATCAACCAGGCGGGCCTTTCCTGGCTGACCATACTGAAGAAGCGCGCCGGTTTTCGGAGGGCTTACAGAGAATTCCGGGTTTCAGAGGTCGCCGCGTTCGGCGCCGACGATCGGACCCGTCTCTTGCTCGATCCGGGGATCGTGCGGAACCGGCTGAAGGTGGACGCTGCGATCTCCAACGCCCGGACCCTCCTGGGGCTGAAGGACTCTCACGGGTCTTTCGCCGAATGGCTGGACCATCATCACCCCATGACCAGGTCCGAATGGGTCCGGTTGTTCAAGAAGACCTTCCGGTTCACGGGAGGCGAGATCACGGGGGAGTTCCTCAGAAGCACGGGCTACCTTCCGGGAGCCCACGCTCCGGAATGTCCGGTCCACCAGCAGATCCTGGAGATGAACCCTCCCTGGCTCCAGTCCGAGCCGAGGCGAGGCGAATGACTGCCCCGGGGGCTCCTCCCTATCATCCGGCCTGGTGGCTTCCGGGAGGACATCTTCAGACCCTCGGGGGGAAGTACATGCGGCCCCGGGTCGAGCTGCCGCTGAGGCGGGAGCGGTGGGACACGCCGGACGGTGACTTCCTGGACCTGGACTTCGGACCCGACCCCGACGAGGGTGCCCCGCTGGTTCTCCTGCTGCACGGGCTCGAGGGGTTCGCCAGGAGACCGTACATGCTCCACGCCATGGGGGTTCTGGCGAGCCGGGGAATCGCAAGCGTGGGCCTGAACTTCAGAGGATGCTCCGGGGAGCCGAACCGGCTGGCGAGGATGTATCACTCGGGGGACACCAAGGACACCGGCCTGGTCCTGAGAGCGCTGCGGGAGCGCTGGCCCCGCCGGCCACTGGGCGCCCTGGGATTCTCTCTCGGGGGGAACGTCCTCCTGAAGCTCCTGGGCGAGGGGTCGGATGCCGACGGACATTCGGTGGAGGCCGCGGCGGCCATCTCGGTGCCGTACGATCTCTCCGCGGGAGTCGCGTACCTGGAGGGAAGCCCGGTGGGGCGGTTCTATGCCCGGTATTTCCTCACCTCCCTCACCGAGAAGGTGAAGGCAAAGGAGAAGATCCTGGCTCCCCTCCTGGACCTGGAGGCGGTCTACGCCAGTCGGAACCTCAGCCAATTCGACGATGCCGCAACCGCACCCCTCCACGGCTTCGAGGATGCCCAGGACTATTACCGACAGTCGTCCTCCAGCCAGTTTCTCGAGGGGATTCGGGTACCCACCTTTCTCGTCCACGCCCGTGACGATCCCTTCCTCCCCAGCCGTGCGATCCCGGTGGACTTCATGCGAAGGAATCCCGCGATAGAGCCGCTCATACTCGACCGCGGTGGACATGTGGGCTTCCTCGCCGGGCCGGTTCCGGGCCGTCCCCGATTCTGGGCGGAGGACCGCCTGGCTGAGTTCCTGGCCTATCACCTGGGGTGAGGGCCCCGCACGGTCGGCACCACCTGGAGCCCTCCCGCGGGAAGGCCAACGGGGCCGGAGTCAGTCGCTCCGGCCCCTGGCGTTTCCCCGGGCCCTAGTCCACGCCCGCCGTCAGCTTGTGGATGGGCCCCTTGAACAGGACGAAGAGGATCCCGGACCCGATGACGATGGCCGCCACCGTCCCGAAGAGCTGAGTGAGGGGGAGAGTCTCCATCTGCCCCGCAGCCAGGCCGGCGATGAGGTTCCCAAGGGCGGCCCCCATGAACCAGATCCCCATCGACTGACCCACCAGGCGTTTGGGCGCCAGCTTCGTAATGGAGGATAGACCCACGGGACTCAGGCAGAGCTCACCGCTGGTGTGGAGGAAGTACGTCACCACCAGCCACATGGGGCTCACGCCGTTCTCTGGCGAAGCGTAAACCGCTGCCCAGGCCATCACCAGGAACCCGATCCCCAGGAGGATGAGTCCCATGCCGAACTTCATGGGGATAGAGGGGTTTCGGGAGCCCAACGCCACCCAGAGCCAGCCGAAAACCGGGGCGAAGATGATGATGAAGATTGGGTTTACACTCTGAAGCCAGCTGGCGGGAACCTCCCAGCCGAACAGCACCCTGTCCGTGAGGCGGTCGGCAAAGAGGTTCATGGAGGAGCCCGCCTGTTCGAACCCGGACCAGAAAAGGGCAGCTCCGATGAAGAGGAAGAAGATGACCACCATCCGCTTCTTCTCCACCGTGTCCAATCCGCCGAAGACCAGCTGATAGGCGAAATAGACCATCGCAAGCCCCACGATGAAGGCCCCGGTGGCGCCGGCAGCTTGCTGGAGGTTGAAGGAGGTGATCCCCCGACTCTGCAGGAAGGAGAGGATCGCCGCCACGGCCACGATGGCCACTACGGCCAGGAACAGGGTCTGGTTGGTCCGCTTCCGTTCAGCCGACTCCAGCCTCGGGGCGCCGCCCAGGTCCGCCAGCCCGGCACCCACCCGATACTGGATCAGCCCCAGGACCATCCCGGTTCCGGCGGCCATGAAAGCGTACTTCCAGGCGATTTGCTCACCCAGGGCGCCGCAGACCAGGGGCCCGACGAAGGCGCCCAGGTTGATTCCCATGTAGAAGATGGAGAAGCCCGCGTCCCGCCTGGAGCCACCCTCGGGATAGAGATCCCCCACGATGGCGCTGACGTTGGGCTTCAACAGGCCCGTACCCAGAACGATGAGGGCCAGCCCGGAGTAAAACCCTGCCGGTGTCGTGGATGCGAAGGCGAGGGAGAACTGACCGGCGGCGATGAGGAAGCCACCGTAGAAGACGGCGTTCCGAGCTCCCACCAACTTGTCCGCGAACCAACCCCCGGGGAGGGCCATGAGGTAGACGCCCGCGGTATACAGGCCGTAGATGGCCGCCGCCTTCCCGTCCGTCATTCCCAGACCACCGGTCTGGATTGCGTCCACCATGAAGAGGATGAGGATTCCCCGCATCCCATAGTAGGAGAACCGCTCCCACATCTCGGTGAAGAAGAGGGTGGCCAGACCACGGGGGTGCCCAAAGAACCCCGTTTGGTCCGGGCGCAGAGGTGCTTGTGCGGTCTGGGTCATCGGAGACTCCTCACGTCGGTTCCAGAACGGCCCCGCCCGGGCCGAAGAATCGGAGCAATATCCCTGGGGAAGGGGTCCTGGGCAAGCCACACGCTCCGCCTCCGCCCGGCGGCGGAGGCCACCCAGCCCCCACGCACACGCCGTGTTGCCTTCCCACCAGAAACCTCCGATCATGTGGCCACTCGACCCGGTGGCGTCGGAGCCTCCGGATGGTTGTCCCGATCCAAGAGCATGATCATGGAACGCAAACGCACGCTTCGCCGAGCAATCCTTCTCGCACTATTCCTGGCTTTTCCAGCTGTCATCTCCGCTCAGGCCGTGGGCAAGAAGCCCCTGGATCACGACGCCTATGACATCTGGAAGTCCATCGGCGCTCAGGTCCTGGCCGACAACGGCGAGTGGCTGGTCTACACCGTGGTCCCGGGGAACGGGGATGCCACCCTCATCGCCCGGAACCTGCGCCAGGGCGCCCAGGTCACCGTCTTTCGTGGCTCTGGCCCTCAGATCACCGCCGACTCCCGCTTCCTGGTTTTCACCATTGATCCGATGCAGGCCGTGGTAGACTCCCTGGAAGAGGAAGGGACACGGGGTGACGATCTTCCCCGGGACTCCCTCGGAGTGATCGATCTCTCCCGATTTCGGGGCTCCGACGCCGTCACGGACCCGGAGTTCTTCAAGGTCGCACGAGTGAAATCCTGGCAGGTCCCCGACGAAGAGAACGCCTTTCTGGCCTATCTCCTGGAAAAACCGGAGGAGGCACCCGACTCTGCCGCGGAGGGTGAAGAGGCGGCTGCGGAGGCCCCGAGGCGGCGACCTGGCGGAGGCGGGGCTCGGCCCGGCGGAGCACGCCCGGGTGGAGGCGCTGAAGACGCGAAGGAAAAGGAGGAAGGCACGGACCTGGTCCTCCGACACCTCGCCTCCGGAGAGGATTTCACCTTCCCCCACGTCATGAGCTATGCCTTCGACGAGGACGGGAGGTGGTTAGCCTACACCGCCGAGAACGAAGAAGGAGACGCCGACGGCGTATTCGGCGTGGCTGCCGCCACGGGCCAGGCCTCACCGGTCCTCACCGGCGAAGGGAAGTACACCCAGCTGGCCCTTGCCAAGGAAGGGGGCCAGATAGGGTTCCTGACGAACCGGGACGACTGGGAGGCCGATGACCCCGCCTACGCCCTCTACTACGGCGTTTTGGGGGAGGGTGAGGCCGAAATGGTGGCCGACGCAGAGACCGCTGGAATCCCCGAAGGATGGGAGGTGAGCGAGAACGGAAGCCTGTCCTTCTCCGGAGAGGGCACCCGCCTCTTCTTCGGGACCGCGCCCACCCCACCGCCCCCACCCGCCGACACCCTCCCCGAGGACGAGCAGGTGGTGGTGGACATCTGGAACTGGAAGGACCCACTCATCCAGCCGATGCAGCTCCTGCAGGTCCAACAGGAGCGCCGCCGCACCTACACGGCCTACGCCAGCACGACGGACCTCTCGGTGGTCCAGCTGGCCACGGAGGACATTCCCGAGGTCACGGTGAGCCGGGAGGGTGAAGGAGACCTGGCCCTGGGCACGGCCACCCTGAAGTACGGATACTACGTCTCCCACGACGGGACCTACGGGGACGTGTACCTCATGGACGTGGGGACCGGCGAGCCTGAGATGATCCTGGAGAAGCAGAGGAATCCCCGGGTCAGCTTCTCTCCGGAAGGCCGGTACCTCTACTGGTATGACGGTGGCGCACGGCACTGGTTCGTGATGGACGTGGCCGACCGGGTGGCAAAGAATGTCACGGAGGCACTCCCCTTCCCCGTCTACGACGAGTTGTACGACCAGCCCGATGACCCCAGTTCCTACGGGAGCGCCGGCTGGATGGAAGACGACGCCGCCTTCCTGGTCTATGACCACTTCGATATCTGGTCCGTCGATCCACGGGGACAAGCCCAGCCAAGGAACCTGACGGAGGGCGTGGGACGGGCTTCGGACATCGAGTTCCGATACTTGGATCCGACGGGGGGCGGCGGCGGGTTCCGGTTCGGCGGTCGGGGGCGGGGCGGGGGTGGCGCTCCCTTCAATGAGGACGAGGGCATCGCCCCGGATGAGGACGCGCTCCTCTCCGCGTTTCACATCTACACCAAGCAGGCGGGGTTCTACCGGGACCGTTTCGACCGAAACCGTGAGCCGGTCCGTCTCCTCATGGGAGATTACTCCTACGGCCGTCCGCAGAAGGCTGACGACGCCGACGTGTACGTCCTCACCCGGCAGAGCTTCCAGGAGTTCCCGGATCTGTGGGTCTCGGACCTGGACTTCCGAAACATGGAGAAGATCTCCGACGCGAATCCCCAGCAGGCGGAGTACAGCTGGGGCACCGCAGAGCTGGTGGAGTGGATCTCCAACGACGGGATTCCCCTCCAGGGCATCCTGGCGAAGCCCGAGGGCTTCGATCCGAACAAGAAGTACCCCATGATGGTCTACTTCTACGAGCGCAGCTCCGACGGGCTGCACCAGTACCGGACCATCCGGCCGGGAAGCTCCTCGGTGATCCCCTCCTTCTACGTGAGCCGGGGATACGTCTTCTTCATCCCGGATATTCCCTACGAGATCGGCCACCCCGGTGAGAGCGCCATCGACGCCGTGGTCCCCGGGGTCCTGAGGATCCTGGAGGACGGATACGTGGACAAGGACCGGATCGGGGTCCAGGGGCACTCCTGGGGTGGGTACCAGATCGCCTACATGGTCACCCGGACCAATCTCTTCGCCGCAGCCGAGGCCGGGGCGCCCGTGGCCAACATGACCAGCGCCTACGGGGGGATCCGGTGGGGGAGCGGGATGAGCCGTCAGTTCCAGTACGAGAGGACCCAGAGCCGGATCGGAGGGAGCCTCTGGGAGGAGACGCTCCGGTACATCGAGAACTCCCCCCTCTTCGAGGCAGACAAGGTCCAGACCCCCCTCTTGATGATGCACAACGACGAGGACGACGCGGTGCCCTGGTATCAGGGGATCGAGATGTACATGGCGTTGCGGAGGCTTCAGAAGCCCGTCTGGCTGGTGGTCTACAACGGTGAGCCCCACGGCCTGCGGAAACGGCAGAATCAGAAAGACTGGATGATCCGCATGCAGCAGTTCTTCGACCACTACCTCATGGACGCCCCGGCGCCTGTGTGGATGACGGACGGGGTTCCGGCCGTGAAGAAGGGTCAGACCCTGGGATTGGAGATCAAGAGGGACTGACCACCAGCTCCGTGGAAGGCGACGGCCCCGGGGGCGGTGTCCCCCGGGGCCATTTCTTCTTCCGGAATCACTCCGGAGCCGCGGAAAAGAAGGCCCTCCGGTGCCAGGAAGCCCCGGCAGCCTTCTCCCATTCACCCTTTCGGAGCTGATCCATGCGGATGATGGTGTTGTCGAAGACGGGGGTCTCGACGTTCACCTCTCCGGCCTTGGAGAGGGCCCTGAACTCGATCCGGCTCGCGCTCCTCAGCTCACTCCCACCGGACCTGAACCACACCGGGGAGTGATCCAGGAAGGACATTCGCCACGCCGTTCCCAGGTCCTTGAGTACCCTGGCCAGGCTATCGATGGAGCACCCTGATGGGGGTGCTGTGGCTTCGTCCACGGCCACAAACAGGAACCGCCCCTCCTTCCATTCCCGTCCGGCCGTCAGGGGCGTCCCGTGGGCGGCCCACCCATCCAGGAAGGTGTCGACCCGGGCGAGCATCTCCTCTTCCTCCTTCGTGGAGAGGGGCCGGCTGGATGGAAAGACCCAGAGGCGGGAATCGGCGGGAAGCGCGTGGAACGGAATTCTGGGCATGGTGGCACTGGAGAAGGAGGGTACGGGACCGAGCGAGTTCGGGAGCCCTCTTACTCCCGTAGACCTGGAGGGATCCCTTCCGGCCCCGATTCGTCCCGACCTGGAGGTGGGCCAGCTCCTCAGTCGGAGCTTTCGCTCAACGTCTCACCCCGACCGAGCTCCGGCTCCGGCGGCGCCTTGTCCAGGAGAACGGCCACCCATTTGAGGTCGGAAGTGTTCTCCAGCATGATCTTCACCACCATGGTCAGGGGCACGGCCAGGAGAGCCCCCACGGGACCCCAGACCCAACCCCAGAAGATGAGGGAGAGGATCACCACCAGCGTGGAGAGGCCCAACCTCCGCCCCAGGAGGTTAGGCTCGATGAGGTTTCCGAACACGGTGTTCACACCGAAAAAGCCGATTCCCACGAGGACGGCGTGGCCGAACCCGACCTGGATGAGGGCCAGGAGGATGGCGGGGGCGGAAGCGATGATGGAACCGATGGTGGGAACGTAGTTCAGCACGAACGCGATGAGGCCCAGCAGAACCGGAAAATCGAGATCCATGACCCAACACCAGGCCCCCAGGAGAATTCCCGTGGCCAGGCTGATGAACGTCTTGATACCCAGGTACTCCTGGATCTCGGCAACCATCTTCATGAGGTTGCTGGAATGCCCCCGGCGTCGCCCGAGAATCGCCCGGAACTTCGCCGGAAAGACCGTAGCCTCGCCGAGAATGAAGATGAGGACCAGGAAGACGAGGAACGCGTTCGAGGCGAAGGCGAGGACCCTCGTGAGCGTCCCCCCGGCGAAGGTCATGAGCTGATCAGGATTGAGGATCTCCGTGTCCGTGAGAGCCTCAGCGAGAGGCCGGGCACCCGGAACCGTGGAGGCCTCGAGCCCCTGGATCCAGGAGTTCCACAAGTCCTGAAGGCGAACGATGTACCGGGGAAGTCGATCCTGGAATTCCGCGATGGATTGGCTTGCCAGGAGAATGAGGAGTCCCACCACCGCCACATCCACCAGGACGGCCAGGAAGATGGCCAGGGTGGAGGGAACCCGTCGTTTTTGGAGGTAGACAACGATTGGGAGGGTCAGGATCGCCAGGAACAGGGCCAGGGAGAAGGGCAGGAGGATAGGGGCAGCCAGCCTCAACCCGCCCACCACGATGACCGTCATGGCCAGGATGAAGAGGTATCTGGTCCCCGGGTTCTGCTCCATCCGTTCCAGAATCATGCCCCCCCGATCAGACCGCCAACCGGCCCGATGGATGCTCGAGAAATGGTGAACTTAGACGTTGACTCTCTTAAGATAACCGCCGCGATAGATCGAGAGCCATAGGATTTTGCCGTAAACTCGCCATCTTTCACCCATGGCCAGGGAAGAAGACCAACCGCAATCCTACCCCATCCCCGAAGCCGACGAGGATCTCCTGGCGCAGTGCCGGGTGGAAACATTCACGGCGGGAGGAAAGGGAGGGCAGCACCAGAACCGTACCGAGAGCGGGGTGCGTCTCGTCCACCTCCCCACGGGGATCGTGGTAACGGCCAGGGAGGAGCGAAGTCAATTCAGGAACAAGGCAGTGGCCCTCTCTCGTTTGCGTCGACGTCTGGAGGCCATGAACCGGACGCCACCCCCCCGGATCTCCACACGCGTCCCACTCCGGGAAAAGGAGAAACGCCTCGAGGAAAAGAAACGCCGGGGCCGATTGAAAGCCCTGAGGAACCCCCCCTCCTCAAACGGTTCCGAATGAAGGCTGACGCCTCCTGAGTTGGGGGACCCCTACCTGCGGGAGATCCCCCCCCTTGTGCGGAAGCCCCCGGGGTCCTATTCCAATGACTCTTCCAACCCCAAACGAAAGACGGAATCGAAGATGGTTCGAAAGCTCCTCGTTGCCGTGGTCCTCCTGCTGGTGGTTGCCCAGGTGGTCCCCTTCCCCCCTGCGGACAACCCTCCCCTGGGGGAGGAGGTCCCTGCTCCGCCGGACGTGAGGACCATCCTCCGTGTCTCATGCTATGACTGTCATTCCAACGAGACCGTGTGGCCCTGGTACAGCCACGTCATCCCGATGAAGTGGTTCGTGAGAGGTCACGTGATGGAAGGCAGGGAGCATCTGAATTTCTCCAACTGGGAGCAATACACGCCAGAGAGAGCCTCCCGCAGGCTGGAAAACGTGGTGGAGATGGTACAGGATGGAAAGATGCCGCTGCCCTCCTACCTCAGCCTGCACTCGGATGCGGCGCTTTCCCCGGAGGATCAGTCCCGAATCATCGAGTGGGCCAGGGATCTGGGTGGGACCATAGAGGAATCCCAGGGCGGAGTCGGTGACGATGGAGTGCCAGGGAGTGGAGGAGGCCTTTAGGCGGATCATCCGGAGGGGGTGAGGGGAACCAGCCAGTTGAGGGGATCCCGCCAAGTGAGGGGATCCTGCCACTTTCCCCCGCTGACTCGGGGAACCATTCTTCGGTTGGTCTCAATGGGAGGGAGACCTCCCTCCGTGCGGCTCCACCGGGAGAGACGGTCATGTTGCGAATCCGGAAGGTCCTCTTTCCCACGGACTTCTCCAGCTGCTCCCACCAAGCCCTTCTCCACGCCGTCCAGATCGCCCAGGACCATCGCGCAGAGCTCCACGTGATGCACGCCCTCGTCTTCTCTGAAGACGACCCCCACGACCCGGCTCATCACCTTCCGGATCCGTCCAGGATCCGGGCTCTGCTGGAGGAGCTGGCAGAGGAGCGGATGGGGGCCCTCCTCAGGGAAGGCCTTCTTCCCGACCTGGTCTTGAAGTTGGTGCAGCGGAGGGACATATCCGCCGCTCCCCCCATCGTTCAATACGCCGAGGAAGCGCACATCGACCTCATCGTCATGGGCACACACGGGCGGCGGGGGTTCCGGAAATGGCTTCTGGGGAGCGTGACGAACGAGGTGGTGCGGTTCGCTCCGTGTTCGGTTCTCGCGGTCCGTGGCGAGGGCGACCCTGCCCCCGTGGAACCCATCCGGAGAATCCTCCTGCCCGTCGATTTCTCCCAGCACGGGAAAGGAGCGCTGGAAGTCGCCTGCTCCCTGGCGTCGACCTATGGCGCCCATCTCGAGCTGGTTCACGTTCTCCCGGACGGACTGCATCCCACCTTCTACACGATGGGCGGCACGAAGCTCAGTGAAGTCAAGCCCGGCATCCTGGAAAAGGCCGAGATCGCAATGGCCGAGCTCCTACAGGAGGCCCCGGTGTGCGAAGGAGTGTCCTGCTCCACGAAGACCGTGGAGGGGCATCCCGGACGGGAGATCGTGCGTTTCTCCAGGGACCACGAGGTGGACCTCATCGTCATTGCCACGCATGGGCTCTCGGGCCTCGAACACCTTCTCCTCGGGAGCACCACGGAGAAGGTCATGGCGGGAGCAGAGTGTCCGGTCCTGGTCACGAAGGTCACCGGGAAGTCGCTCTTGTCCTGAGTCCAGCCACCAGACACGAGTCTCCCTGCCTGCGGCTCGGATGAAAGACCGCCCATGGTCTTGTCGATGGCCGACCCGCCAGGACGCACCCATGAGAAAGCCACTATTCGTAGTCCTATGACCCACCCGTGGGACGCCGGTGCATGTCCAGGGCGAGATTGATGTCCAACGGCTCGCCCCACCAGAGGGGGGTGGCCGTCCACCCGTCCGGCTCGATCCCCCTTTCCCCGTGGGCCCGCTCCAGCGCCTCCACAGGGTCTTCGGGCACCGCCGGCAGCTCCGGCACCTCCCGCAGCACACGCCCGTCCGGCCGGTGGAACCGTACCCCGACCCTCCGTCCCCCTCCGAGACGGGACCGCTCTCGCCCCCCCCTCTGCGCTCCTTCCACCAGCTCCACCCGGAACCCTTCCTCATGGACCGCCCTGTGATGCCGACGGCATAACAGCACCAGGTTGTCCAGCCTCGTCTCCCCTCCGTCCGCCCAGTGCCGGATGTGATGGGCGTCGGTATACCGGCACCCGCACCCCGGAAACCGACAACACCCTCCGTCCCGGTGCTCCAGCGCTC
>Ga0316577_10000333_pt1 | contig 17429 bp, 11 predicted proteins | sample S5NA_FD_203073 | JGI IMG/M metagenome (GOLD analysis project Ga0316577, IMG submission 203073) | Rhizosphere microbial communities from salt marsh grasses in Alabama, United States - S5-7_050615r2r1 | ecosystem: Host-associated > Plants > Roots > Rhizosphere | place: USA: Alabama | collected... | reverse complement strand
CGAGGATTGTGTTCTTCGGCCGCAGGAGCCCGTACTGGAGGCGGACCAGGACCGGCTTGCCCCGAAGGAAGTGCCAGTCCACGGCGTTCACCGAGGATGCCCTGACCCGGACCCGCAGCTCGTTCGGGCCCGGTTCCGGCCTCTCGATTTCTTCCAGGTGCAGGACGTCGGGACCGCCGTACTTCCTGCAGGTCATGGCCTTCATGGTTGTGCCCCGGGGTACGAGGTGGTGAAGCAAGCCAGGGGGTCGGCCCGATGCAGCCCCCCCCGTTCAGTGCGCCCGGCCCCAGGCGAAGAAGAGCAGTGCCTTGAAGAACAGCGCCAGGGGATTCTGCGTCGGCTGGCCTCCCGTCATCGGGTCGTCACCATCCGGCAAGCCGTGCGATTCTCCAATAGGGGCGCTTCAAGTTGCCCGGGTCAACCTCGGGCTACCCTCTCCCCTCCAACTATCGAGGAAACCCTGGATCTCTCGACCTACGTGCCGGTACTAGGGAAGAGATACTCCTGGTCTACGTCTGTCCACCGTGGTTCGTGGTCTGTCACTCCGACATCGGAGCCGACCCACGCTAACGAAAGAGGAATGATGAGGAGATCCTATCTAGGCCAGCTGGCAGTGTTCGTCCTCGTTCTGATCGGTCTGAATTTCTTCTTTCGTCTCCACATCTCTATCATCGGGAGTCTGATCCTCACGGTGGTGCTGTCTCTTGTCTTTTCATCCTTCAGGCGGCGCCGGTAGATCCCCCAGGACCCTGATCCCTCAGCACCAGGGGGGTTCCAGATGCACGTGGCGACGAGTGGGCGGCGTGTGGTGCCCGCCCCACCGGCCCCGAGATGGGGATGCAGAGACCTGGCCAGCCAGGAGGGCCCTGGAGGATGGGGTGCTCAGCCGTCACCGAACCGGTCCTTCAGGAACCGGCGGGATTGAGCTGCGGGCGCGGGTCAAGCGGCCTTTAATATGGCCTGGGGATGGGGGGGGTGGTTCTCACTCTCGGGGCCGGCCACGGCGTCCTCGCTCGTCTCGGTCGGCTTCGCCTCCCTCGGCTCGAACCGGGGGCACGAATCCGTACCAGCCTAATTGAAAAAACCCCGGGGCTGCGGCCCCGGAGTCTTTCCAATACGCCCGGCGGGATTCGAACCCACGACCTCTGCCTCCGGAGGGCAGCGCTCTATCCAGCTGAGCTACGGGCGCAACGTGTAGCGAGCGTGCGGAATAAGCCGAGTTCTGTCATCCGCCGAAGCGGAGAGGGATCATTTGTCTGGGACCGACATTGCTGCCGGCCTCGAGCGGCCTACCCGGGACTCAGGCGGCGCGGGCAGCGCCTCGTCCCCTATTTGGCCTTGCTCCGGGTGGGGTTTGCCATGCGGCCCCTGTCACCAGCGGCCCGGTGCGCTCTTACCGCACCCTTTCACCCTTGCCTGTGCTCCCGAAAGAGCCATCGGCGGTCTGCTCTCTGTGGCACTTTCCGTCGCCTCGCGACGCCCGGGCGTTACCCGGCACCCTGCCCTGAGGAGCTCGGACTTTCCTCCAGTGGATCTCTAGAGAGCCCACCGGCGATCCCTACTCGCACGCTCTCTACGGACACGAAATCCGGCCCTGGAGCCGGATTCGAGATCGTCCGTCTGGTGTCGGGAAGTTAAGACCACCCCGGAATCCAGTAAAGGGAAGGCGAACGCCTCGCCAAGCCTTCTCCAAGACCCTATCCTTTTATGCGAGCGGACCCAGGAACCATCACACGAGGAACTCCCATGCCCATCGCTACCCCGGCCCAATTCCGCCAGATGCTGAAAGCGGCTCAGGAAGGCGGCTATGCCTACCCTGCCATCAACACCACATCCGTCATCACCCTGAACGCCGCCATGAAGGGGTTCGCCGAGTCGGGCTCCGACGGAATCATCCAGTTCTCTACGGGGGCCGGGCAATTCGCCTCCGGGCTGGCCAACAAGGATGCCGCCTTCGGGTGCATCGTTCTTGCGGAAGCGGCTCATCGGCTGGCCGAGCGGTACAACGTTCTCATTGCCCTGAACACGGACCATTGCCCGCCGGACAAGGCCGACAGTTTCCTGAAGCCTCTCATCGAGGCCTCGGCAGAGCGGAGGGCCCGGGGGGAGAATACTCTTTTCCAGAACCACATGCTGGACGCCTCCAACCTCCCGCTGGACGAGAACATGGCCCTCTCGAAAGAGTATCTGCGCCTCTGTGCGGAGCAGGAGATCATCCTCGAGGTGGAGGCCGGCGTCGTGGGGGGGGAGGAAGATGGGGCTGCAGGGAGCGAGGATACCCCCCAGGAGAAGCTCTACACCACTCCGGAAGACATGCTGGCGGTCTATGAGGCCCTCCATGCCATCGGCTCCTTCACCTTCGCCGCCACATTCGGGAACGTCCATGGCCATTACAAGCCCGGCGCCGTGAAGCTGAAACCCGAGATTCTGAGGGATGGTCAGGCGGCGGTTACGGCAAAATACGGGGCTGAGGCCGAAATGGACCTGGTCTTCCACGGAGGAAGCGGAAGTCTCCTGGAGGAGATCCGTGAGACGCTGGAATATGGCGTGGTGAAGATGAATGTGGATACGGACACCCAGTATGCCTTCACCCGCCCCATAGTGGACCACATGATGACTCAATATGAGGGGGTGCTGAAGATCGACGGCGAGGTAGGAAACAAGAAGGTCTACGACCCCCGGAGCTACCTGAAGAAGGCCGAGGAGGGAATGGCGGCACGGGTAAAAGTCGCCTGTGACGACCTTCTCAGCGCGGGAAAGAGCCTCTATCAACAACTCTGAGGCTCGAACCTTTTTTCCAGGCTCGTCCCTTTCTTCCGGGCCGCCGACCCTATCGTTTCGCTGAATTGCCGGTGAGAGACAGGGTCGGTGGCCCTCGCCTTCCTGGCACGAAACTGGCTTTCAGGATGCTTCGGGCATCGGTGTGTCAGGAGGATCCGACTTTCCACCGACCGGTGCGCTTTCCGGCAACATCTTCAGAGGAGTCGAAACACCATGCGATGGCGCACCCAACTCCCAGGCTTCCTTGTCGTCCTCCTCCTGGCCCCTCCGGTCACGGCACAGACCATGAGCGCCGCAGGGGGTGCCAACCCAGCCCCTTCCTTCTCGGTGGGCGGATTCCTCGGCTATGAGAGAGGTCTCGGATTCCAGCTTCAGGCCACGGCACGGGATTTTGCATTGGGCTTGCCTATCGAGGCCAGACTGCGGATCGGACGGACTTCCGTGGAGCCTGGGGATCCCGCACGGGCACGCCGGGTGTTTATCAACGACGCCACGAACGGGACACCCAAGGAGGCCGGGCGCACCTTCGACTTCGGGTTGGATGGGCTCTACCCCCTGGGCCCGCGCACCAAGTTCTTCGGGGGCCTGCGGTATTCCCGGTTCAAGGCCAATTTCAACTTCGTCGGTGGTAACGAGAACTTCGACATCACCAGTAGCCACTGGGGCCTGGCCGCCGGAGTGGAGGCCAGCTACTCCATGGGACGAAAGACCTCGCTGCTCCTGGCGGGAGGTGCGGAGTATTTCTTCTCGAGTCGAATCACCGGCCACGACACCTCCTACTCCCCGGATGGTGACAACGTGAACCCGAGACAGGATTATGGTTACTCCGACGCCGACAAGGCTGTCGGCCAACCCACCTGGCGTCCGCTGGCACTCATCGGGGTGAGCTACAGGCTGGGGAGGTAGGGGTTTGGTTTAACCGCCAATCTCTCTATTCTTGCCAGGTTCTGGAAGGCGTCCGGACGGGGATCCGGACACTCGGTTTCAGGAGGACCTGGTTGGAGACAGAGAGAAACGGCGGGGCGCATGGCCTCCCGCGTCCGCCGGGAAGAGCTCGTTATTGGGAGATGGCCATCGGCCTCACGGCGGTGGCCGTCTTTGCCCAGACGGTAGGGTTCGGGTGGGTGTACGACGACCAGTTGGAGATCGTCCTGAACCCTTTGATCCGGTCGCTGGCGAACCTTCCAACCATCTTCAAGACAACCGTGTGGGCGGGGAGCGGAATGGAGACCTATCTCTACCGCCCCCTGGCTCTGGCCAGCTATTCCCTGAACCACCTCCTCTCTGGACTGGCCCCATGGAGCTACCATCTGGTCAATGTGCTCCTCCATGCCGGAACATCGGTCATGGTCTTTCGGGTAGGCCGGATCTGGGGCCTACCGGTGCTGGCGGCAGGTTTGGGCGGTATCCTCTTCGCGGTTCACCCGGTCCACGTGGAGGTCGTGGCAGCAGTCTTTGGTAGGAAGGACCTCCTGGCTGGTTTCTTCGTTCTCGGCATGGTGCTTCTTCACTCCTCTGCGGTCACGAGGGGAGGGTGGAGGGTTGTCCTCCCGGTCCTGGCCTTCGCAATGGCCATGCTGTCCAAAGAGGTTGGGGTGGTCGGGGTGGCCTTCGTCGCCGCGCAGGATTGGTTCCTCGTTTCGGACCGGTCCCGGCTGGCCCGTGACGGCCGTAGAGCCGGCCTCTACGCGGCCTACCTGGCTACCCTCCTGGTCTATGTTCTGGTGAGGAACGAAGTCACGGGAGGCGTAGGCGTCCCGGAGACCTACTACTTCGACAACCCGCTGGTGACGGCTCCCCTCGGCCCGCGTTTGGCGACCGCGCTCACCGTGATCGGGAAGGGATTGGCCCTCCTCCTCTTTCCCCTCAACCTCTCACCGGACTATTCGTTCGATGCGATCCCCCTCGTCCGCTCGCCCCTGGACCCGAGGTTCCTGGGAACCCTGGCCCTCCTCGCGGGCGTTGGGTGGCTGCTGCTCCGGGCTCGGACCGCGGTCCGAATGCAGGGCTCGCGGGCCGCATCGGAAGGTCCATTCGAACCTCACCGTTCCGGTTCTCTCGCGGCGTTCCCTCCACCCTCCGTGGTGGTCCTGAGCGCCGTCTGGTATGCCGTCGCCCTCCTACCCTCCGCCAACCTCCTGGTGACTGTGGGGACGATCTTCGGGGAACGGCTCCTCTACCTTCCTTCCGTGGCATTCTGCCTGCTGGTGGGATCCGGCTTCGCCTGGTGGGGAAGGCGGAGGCAACGCCCTGGGGCTGCGGCCGCGGTGGGGTGGCGGTCGGGCCCCTGGATTCGGTGGGTCCTCATGGCCGGAGCGAGCCTGTGGACAGGCGCTCTGCTCCTGCAGACCATCGCCTACTCCCGGGCGTGGAGCGACGACATTTCCCTCTTCCGGCATGCGGTGGCCGCCGTACCGAACTCCACAAAGGCCCATCACAAGCTCGGCGAAGAGCTCCTCCGAGCCGATGATATCGCTGCGGCCCTACCCCACCTGCGCAGGGCGTTGGAGATCGCGCCGGACAATGAGTTCGCGGCCCAGACGCTTGGCATTGCCCGCCGTCGGATCGCCCAACTCTACCTGCCGACGGAGGCACGCGAAGGAGCCCCGCTGCCGACGCCCACGGACCCCGAGATCCTCTATACCCTCGGCCAGATAAGCAGGGAGCAGGGAGACCTCTCAGGGGCAAAGGCCTACTGGGAAGCAGCCCTGGCCTCCGACTCCACTCACGCGCCCAGTCAGGCCGACCTGGGAACCCTGCTGCTCCTCCAGGGCGATACTTCTTCCGCCCTCCCTCACCTGCGGGCCGCCGTTCGGCTGGACCCGGATATGGCGAGAGCGTGGCTGAGCCTGGGGCAGGCCTACCTGGCGTCGGGCGAGACCTCCCTTGCGCGACAAGCCCTGGAGACCTTCGTCAGACGCGCGGGGACCCGCTTCCCGGATCAGGTGCAGTGGGCACGGGAATCCCTCTCCCGGCTCTGGCCCGACATGTAGTGCGAGGAGGGCGGGGTCGAGGATAGATTGCACCTTCCCGGGGCCGCCCGGTGGGTCGGGCGTCCCCCCCGTCCTCCAACTCCCATCCTCCATGCACAGAACGCATCAGACCTCCAGTAAGGCCAGTACGGGACAGAGCTCGTGAGCGCGGAGCCTGCACGTCGGGAAACCTTCGCCACGAGGCTCGGCCTCCTCGCCACCATGATCGGAGTCGCGGTGGGGCTGGGGAACGTCTGGCGATTCCCCTACATGGTGGGTCGATTCGGGGGAGCGGCGTTCGTCCTGCTCTACCTGGTGTTCGCTGTCCTAATCGGAGTCCCGGCTCTCATGGCCGAGTGGACCCTGGGACGAGAGACTCGTCGAGGACCCGTCGGTGCCTTTCAGCGGGGGGGCTTTCCCGGGGGGCGGGTGGCTGGCTGGGTCCTCTTCGCCGGGGTCACCGCAGCTACCGGGTATTACAGCAACGCCATCGGGTGGGTTCTCTTCCACGCCCTGGGCGAGCTGGCGCGAGGGGTCGCCGGGATCGTGTCCGGTGGTGGTGGAGGCCCCACGGGAACCGTAGCCCCGGGTGCCCAGGGGCTGGGGACCGGATCCCTGATTCGTGGCGTCGCGATTCTCCCGCCGGACTCCGGGTTCTCCCGTTCCGCATTCCTCCTCCAGGTGATCATGACGGGGGGAGTCGTGTCGGGAGCCGTCCTCGTCCTCCTCAAGGGAGTACGAAGGGGAATCGAGGGGATCAGCCGCTTCTTCACTCCCCTCCTCTTCGTGAGCCTGACGGTCCTGATCATCCGTTCTCTCACCCTCCCCGGTGCCCTGGAAGGTGTCCACTGGTACATCCTGAAATTCCGGCCCCAGGACCTTACGGCTGCAGTGGCGATGGCAGCCCTGGGCCAGTTGGTGTTCTCCCTGGCCCTGGGCGGCACCTTCATGGTGGTCTACGGATCGTATCTGAACGAATCCGACAGGCTCGGCAGCAATGCCCTCCTCACCGTCGCCGGCGACACCGCCGCCGGCCTCTTGGCGGGGCTGGCCATCTTCCCCGCCGTCTTCGCTCTCGGAAGAGAGCCGGGAAGCGGGCCCGGACTCATTTTCACGACCCTTCCCGGGGTGTTCGCCGCCATCCCGGCCGGTTGGATCTTCGGCCTCCTCTTCTTCACCTCCCTCGGGGGAGTCGCCTTCCTCTCCGCGGTAGCCGCCTTCGAGGTCCTCATCGCCGGCCTCACCGACAACACCTCCCTGGACCGCCGGCAGGCCACCTTCCTCATGGCGGCCACCGTGTTTCTCCTTGCCCTCCCTCCCATGGTCAACATGAAGGTCTTCCTGCCCTGGGACCTCACCTTCGGTTCGGGACTCCAGTCGGCGGGGACCCTGGTGGCAGTCCTGACGGTGGGCTGGGCCATGGACCGGGGGGCCGTTCTCAGGCAGATGGCCGGCGTCGCCCAGGGTCCGGTGCAACGGGGACTCCACCTCTGGATCCGATGGGTGATTCCCGCAGCCATCTTCCTGGTAGGCGGGTGGTGGTTCGCCACGGAAGCCCTGCCGGTTCTCCTGGGCTGACCTGTTCCCGGACCGTCACCCTGTCACTTCCTTCGGCAGTCCCCTTCCCCCTTGTTGTTGCCCGGGGGGCCGGCCCTCTCCTATCGTGTGCGAATCCACCCAAGCGGGGACTCGCCCGACGAGGGTCGCCGGCCCCGACGTCCACCATTCCATCACCGAGCGGCTGAAAATGACAAAGGTTCCACGTCTCCCCCTCTCCGTTCTCTCGGGGATCCTTCTGCTGGCAGCGCTCTTCTCCCCGAAGGCCAACGCCCAGAGCCGAATCCAGACCATGCCCGGCCATGACCGCTTTGAGGAAATGGCTCCGCTGATCCAGGAGTCCATGGTCTCCGGCGCCCTTTCGGTGGAGTGGGCCGAGGACGGGAAAAGCTTCGAGTACGGGTTCGACGGGAAGTTGTACCGGTTCGACCTGGCCTCGGGAGAAGCCACTCTGCTGCCGGGTGAGCCGCCGAGTCCAAGGGGCCGCGGCATGCGGCGAGGGGGGCCGGAGCGAGGGCGCCAATTCGACTCCGCCGAGTCTCCCGACGGAAGTATGAGGGCGTTCTACCGGGACCGGAATCTTTTCGTCAGCGCTGCGGACGGAAGCGGTGAAGTGGCCGTCACCACCGATGGAAGCGAGACGGATCGGATCAAGTACGGGACCGCCAGCTGGGTCTATGGGGAGGAGCTGGGTCAGAACACCGCCATGTGGTGGTCACCGGACGGTACGAAGCTGGCCTACTACCGCTTCGACGAGGGTCCGGTCCCGGACTACTACCTCGAGCTGGACCAGACGAAGATCCAGAGCAGCATGGACATAGAGGCCTACCCCAAGGCCGGCGCCCCGAATCCCGTGGTGGACCTCTTCGTCTATGACCTGGCCGGCCGGATCTCCACCCGGATCGACGTCCGGGATGGAGAACCCTTCACCGACGACGTGGTGGGACACTACGTGTACGCGGTGGAGTGGTCCCCGGATGGAAGCGAGCTGACCTTCAACCGCATGAACCGGCGCCAGAACATCCTGGAATTCACGGCGTGCGATCCCGCATCGGGCGCCTGCCGGGTGATCGTCCGGGAAGAGTGGCCCGACAGCTGGGTTCAGAACCACCCTCCGATGCAGTACCTGGAGGACGGCCACCGCTTCCTCTGGATCTCCGAACGGACGGGCTGGAGGAACCTCTACCTCTACGACCTCAGTGGAGAGCTCCTGGCCCAGCTGACCGATCACGATTTCGAGGTCGCCAACCTGGTCCGGGTGGACGAGGAAGAAGGCACGGTGTACTACATGGCCCGGGACGGGGACAACCACATGAAGCTCCAGCTTCACCGGGTCGGCTTGAACGGACAGGGGGAACTGCGCCTCACGGACCCGGCCTTCAACCACTCCGTGAATCTCTCGCCGGACGGGAGCCATTTCGTCGACGTCGCGCAAACCCACGACCGCCCGCCCTTCACGAACCTCCTGGACACGGACGGGAGGATGGTGGCGGAGCTGGCCACGAGCGACCTGACCCGGTTCGAAGAGCTGGGGTTGAAAAAGGTGGAGATGTTCACCTTCACCGGCGCCGATGGGGTCACGCAGCTCCACGGCATGCTCCATAAGCCGTCCAACTTCGACCCATCCCGGGAATACCCCGTGCTGGTGAGCGTATACGCGGGGCCCGGAACCAACGGTGCCCGGGAGACGTTCACCCTTCCCAACTCGCTGACGGAGTACGGATTCCTGGTGGCAACGCTGGATTCCAGGAGTGCCGCCGGAAGGGGGAAACGCTTCCTGGATGCCATCTACCTGAAGCTGAGCACGGGTGAGATCGACGATCAGGCCGCCGGTGTCAGGGCGCTCATGGACCGCCCCTACGTGGCGGAAGGCAGGGCAGGAATATTCGGTACCTCCTACGGGGGCACCTCTTCACTCATGGCCCTCCTCCGTCATCCCGACGTCTTCTACGCCGCCTCCGCTTCCTCCGCCGTCACGGACTGGCGCAACTACGATTCCATCTATACGGAACGCTACATGTGGATTCCCCAGGAGAACCAGGAGGGGTACGACGCGGGTTCGGCAATGCTCTATGCCGACAAGCTCCAGGGGAGGCTCATGCTCTACTACGGAACCGCGGACAACAACGTCCATCCATCGAATACCCTGCAACTCATCGCCGCGCTTCAGGAAGCCGGGCAGAGCTTCGAGGTGCAGGTGGGACCGGATCGGGGGCATACGGGGTTGAACGGGGACCGAATGATGGAGTTCTTCATCGAGAACCTGGTCCTGGAGCCGGTGGGCCTGGATCGCTGACCCACAAGGAAAGACGGGCTGGCGGGTCCCGTGCCACGGGAGACACACCCAACACATGGTAGGTCGTTGATGATCGCCGTACTCAAGAGTCGTGGAGTCCTTCTCGGGCTTCTGGTCCTCATCTCAGTGGGCCGGACCCCCGTCGGGGCCGAGACCTTCTTCTCATCCCCCGGACCCGCGGCCCAGGAGTGGTCGCAGGACCAGGACCAGGTATGGGCGACCGTGCAGGAGCTTTGGCGGCTCTCGTCGGCCCTGGACCTCGACGAGTGGTTCTCGAAGGTCTCCGAGGATTACCGGGGTTGGTCCATCCTGGACACGACCCCCCGGGGGAAGGCCCGCTGGCGGGAAGAGGCCCAGGCCCGGTTCTCGGGGCCCAGGAGGGTGCATTATCAGCTCGTCCCCAGAGCCGTCGACGTCCACGGCGACATGGCCATCGCCTACTACAACTATGCTGCGGTGACCCGGAGTGAGGAGGGGGCTTTCACGACGTCTCGAGGGCAGTGGACGGACACATTCCGGCGTGAAGGCGGGGAGTGGAAGCTGTTGGCCGATGCGGGCGGGGAGACGGAGTCCTCCCCGGACATCCTCGTCTCCACACAATGGCTTGCGCCACGCCTCGGCGATCCGAAGCTGGTGATCATCCAGGTGGAAAGCCAGGAGGAGCGATACTCCGAGGGTCACATTCCCGGCGCTATCTTCCTTCCATACGAGAAGATCGCCTGGGACGGGGCCAACGGTGAGGGCGCAGAGTTTCTCCCCCTCGACGAGATCCGGTCCGCGCTCGAAGATCTGGGGCTGGAGAACGACGATCACGTCGTGGTCTACGGGAGCCAACCCCTCATTGCCACCCGTCTCTGGCTCACCCTGGACCTCATGGGTGTCGGCGAACGCCGCTCGCTCCTGGACGGCGGGCTTCCGGCCTGGGCCGAGGAGGGCCGACCTCTCTCCACCGAGAAGCCGGAAGCGACCGCGGCGGGCTCTCTCACACTTCGCCCCAAGCCGGATATCGTCGTCGACGCCGAGTGGGTCCTGGGCAACCTGGAGGATCCGGAGCTGGCCCTGGTGGACGCTCGGTACGCAGAGGAGTACACGGGGGAGGGCCAGGAGACGGAGCGGGTGGGTCACATTCCTGGGGCCGGAAGCGCTCCCTGGGTGGACCTGGTCGAATCCCGGGAGGTCTTCCGGTTCCGGCCCGTCGAGGAGATGGCGGCGATCTTCGATGCCGCCGGTGCGGACCCGGGAGAGACGGTGGTCCCGTACTGTATCATCGGCCTGAGGGCCAGTCTGGACTATTTCGTGGCCCGCCTCCTCGGTTTCGAGTCTCGTTTCTACGACGGCTCCTGGCGGGATTGGACAAACCGGGGATTGCCTCTGGTGGAGGGAGGGGGAGCAAGGTAGCGAACAGAGGGACCTCTTCCGGGAAGGGTCTTGCGAAAAGTCATCCCGCACGGCCTAGTAGTGGATAGACAGTACATCAGCACCCAACCTGACCAGGATTGCTCTTGGGTACTGCGGTAGGGCAGCCCCGGGGGTGTATGGGATGGGGGATGTCCGGGGGTCTGGCCCGGACCCGAGGGCGTCGAAGAGATCAGGATGATCGTCCAGCCTCGGGAGGCCACCATGGGCAGGCTCCAGCCCAGCAGACCGGGTGTACCGGTGTTCGTGTCCGCACTACTTCCTCTCCTTCTCTCATTCCCACCTCCGACAGCCCTCTCGGCACAGGTCACCTTCACCGTCAACACCACGAACGACGTGGACGACGGTACCTGTAATGCCACCCACTGCAGCCTCCGGGAGGCCATCAACGCCGCAAATCAGGAAATCGACGGCGCCACCATCGCATTCAACATCCCCGGGGTCGGTCCTCACACCATCCGTCCGACCTCCAACCTTCCCCTCCTCCTGGGAAAAATCCTCCTGGATGGGACCACGGAGCCGGACTTCGCGGGGACCCCGGTGATCGAGCTGGATGGTACCAACGCCGGGGGCTTCGCCCAGGGGGTGAACGTGGGCGGCTCTGGAAACACCGTCCGGGGACTGGTGGTGAACCGGTTCTCCGACCTGGGGATCGGTATCGGCGCCGGCGCGGACGGAAACACGGTGGAGGGTTGCTACGTGGGGACGGACGTAACCGGGTCCCTGGCCCTGGGGAACGGGAATTACGGGATCCTGATCGGTCAGGCCTCGAACAACACCATCGGCGGCACTGCTGCCGGAGCCCGGAACCTGATCTCCGGCAACCCGGAGGGCATTGCCGTGGTGGACCTGACCGCCACCGGTAACGTCATCCTGGGCAATTACATCGGCACCGACGTTACGGGTACGACAGCCATCCCAAATGGGACCGGTATCGCGCTCCTGGCACCCGGTACCACCGTGGGAGGCGCCGGGGCCGGAGAGGGAAACCTGATCTCGGGCAACACAGGGAACGGCGTGGGCCTCGGCCCCCCAGATGCCACCGGGACCGTCATCCTGGGCAACTACATCGGGGTGGATGCCACCGGTACCCAACCCCTGGGAAATGACATCGGTGTCTGGGTGGATAACGTGGCGGACAACATCATCGGCGGAACCACGTCAGGGGCGGGAAACCTGATTTCCGGGAACCGGGAGGGAATCACGTTCTGGGAGACGGGCGCCACGGGAAACCTGGTTCAGGGGAACTTCATCGGTACCAACGCCGCCGGTGACGCCGCCATCCCGAATGAGATGGGGGTCCCCGTCTACTCCCCGGGGAACACCATCGGTGGTACGGAGGCCGGGGCCGGAAACCTCATCTCGGGCAACCAATCGAACGGCGTGAATTTCTACGGGGAGGACGCCACCGGAAACACGGTTTTGGGGAACCTCATCGGGACGGATGCCACTGGCACGCAAGCCCTGGGGAACGGAGAGAGTGGCGTCGCGGTGGTCTTCGCGCCCGGCAATACCATTGGAGGAACCGCCGTCGGCGCCGGGAACACCCTCTCAGGGAATGGTATCGCCGGCATCACCCTCCACGGCCCGGAGACCCAGGGAAACCTGATTCAGGGGAACTTCGTCGGCACGGACGTTTCGGGAACGACCTCCGTGGGGAACGGGGAGTCGGGGATCGCCATCCAGGAGGCCGCGAGCGACAACACCATCGGGGGCGCGGCGGAAGGTGCCGGGAATGTCCTCTCCGGCAACACCTTCGGGGTCCTCATCGGCCATAATGAGTCCACCGGCAATGAGATCCAGGGGAACTTCATCGGAACGAACGCAGCCGGCGACGCCGCCGTTCCCAACATTCAGACGGGAATCCTCCTCTGGGGCCAGAACACCCTGATCGGGGGTGAGGAGGCCGGCGCGGGGAACGTCATATCCGGGAACGTTTTTGCCGGGATCGACCTTGGAGGGGGCAGCAGCGGCACCATCATCCAGGGGAACTTCATCGGGACCGACGCCACGGGTGCGGTGGCCATGGGGAACGACCTCGGCATCTGGGTCAACTTCTGCGCCGACAACGTCATCGGGGGGACAGCATCCGGTGCCGGGAACGTCATCTCCGGCAACACCGGGGCCAACATCCAGATCACCGGCATCGACGCGGCGGGTAACAGCGTGCAGGGGAACTTCATCGGAACGGACGTCACGGGCACCGTGGCGCTGGTGAACGGTCGGCCCATCCAGATCTACGATGCCCCCGACAACACTATCGGAGGCACCGAGGCGGGCGCCGGAAACCTCATTTCCGGCAACACCCCCGGAATCACCATCGAAGGCGCCGCCGCAACAGGGAACGTCCTACAGGGGAATTACATCGGCGTCGATGTGACGGGCACGGCTCCATTGGGCAATGGGGGAGCCGGCCTTCGCCTGACCAACGGGGCGTCGAACAACACCATCGGCGGAGCGGAGTCCGGTGCCGGGAACATCATCGCCAACAGTGGATGGCACGGCGTCGCCGTATTCCCCGATGCAGGGACGGGGAATCTGATCCGATCCAACTCGATCTTCGACAACGGAGGGATGGGGATCGAGATCGGCAGGAACTCTGTCACACCAAACGACGAGGGCGATGCCGACACGGGGCCGAACAACCTCCAGAACTATCCGGAAGTGACCTCCGTGGTGGCCGACGGGAGCGCAGCCATCCAGGCCAGCCTGAGCAGCACGCCCAGCTCCTCCTTCACCCTGGAGTTCTTCTCCAACGACGCCTGTGACGAGACGGGATTCGGCGAGGGGCAGACTCCCCTGGGGACCGCGTCTCTGACCACCGATGCCTCAGGCTTCGGGAGCGTGACCGGGGCGTTCTCCGGCCTCACGGGGACCGTGGTGACGGCCACAGCCACAGACGCCGACGGAAACACCTCGGAGTTCTCGGAGTGCGCCGCCATCTCGACCCTCGGGGTCTCTCCGTCTCCGGCTACCCAGACGGTCACACCCGGTCAGTCCGCCCCCTACACGATCATCGTGACAGCCCAGGGCGGGACCTTCGAAGGCACGGTGGACCTGGCCTGCTCCGGGAACCCGACGGGGACCACCTGCACCTTCGATCAGGACCAGGTGACGATGGCCTCCGGTCAGGCCTCCGCCACCATGACGGTCACCACTGTGGCGCCGGCCTCCGTGGGGCCGTCCACTCCGGCTCCGTCCGCCCCCGGCGAGGGCCCAACCGCTCCGGGGACAGTCTGGCTCGCCGTGCTCCTCTCGGCGTTGGGGCTCGCGTCCCTTGTGGCGAGGGGACGGGCCGAGGATGAGAAAGCCCGGGTCGGAAGTCGTTCCCTCCTCAGGTCCATCGCCACGGGAGCCCTGGGAGCCGGTCTTCTCCTGGCACTTGGCTCGTGCGGCGATGACGGGACGAAGCCCCCCTCCGGAGGAACTCCGCCGGGGAGTTATGAGATGACGGTGACCGCCACCTGGGAGTCGGTAGAGGTTTCGACAACGGTCACCATGATCGTGCAGTAGGGGACCTCCCGGAGACAGGCTCCTCGAGCCTCCCATCAGGTGGAGCCTTCCGCGAGGCCGGCTCGCAGCAGCCGCCACCGAAGCTGGAGGACGAACCAGAGGAGGCCGGCGAAGCCGAGGATCAGAGCGCCGAAGGCCGAGGTCGACAGGGCCACCTTGATCCCCCCCCAGACCAGCGTCGTGGAGACGTCCCCGGCGGCCTCGATGGACTGGGCGGCGATCATGATTCCCACGAGGGTCCCCAGGATCCCCGCCACCATGGCGAACCCACCCCAGAAGAGGACCGCGTCCAGCCAGGCCTTGGTGCGCAGGTCCGGAGTGGCCCCTCTCCGGAAGAGCCGCATGGCGGTCCAACCTGCCAGAAGGACCACCACCAGGAGAGCGAACGCCATCGGGTACCGGATATAGCCCATATTTACCCACATCGTGCCCATGCGAACCCCTTTCCAGTCTAGTTTCCGGAGTCCCGGCCGAGGCCGAGAACCTCCTGTCGTGCGCTCGCCACCAGGGTGAGCCATTGAGTCAAGACGAACCAGACGAGGCCCCCGAAGAGGGCCAGCAGAATGGCCACCGAGAGAAGGGTCGACTCCCGAACCATCCAGAGCGGAATCACCCGTCCTGCCATCTCCGGGGCCCTCTCGAGGATTCCCGCCAACCTCACCAGGTCCACCAGGGTGCCTCCGAACGCTACTCCCAGGACGATCCCCGACAGTCCCAGGATGAGACCCAGGCCTCCCCTGGCGTTCCTGTGATCCCCCTTGATCCAGAGCTCGAAGACTTTGGCCAGGACGCAGGCGACCAGGAGGGCTCCCAACCCCAAGACAGGGAAGAGGAAAGGGGAGGGATTTCGGAGGAGGTCGGCCCGGAGGAGGGTGAGGGTCTGGAGGAGGAGGATTCCCCCGGTGGCGGCGGCCAGCGCCGACCGCTCAACGATCCTCAGGCGGTCGTCCCTCATGTTCAGGGTGACCCGCCGGTAGATCGGCGCGTGGAGCCAGCCCAATTGCCGGATGGTGCCGGGGTCCGGAGCCAGGGCTTCCAGAGCCCTGGCCTTCGCCTCCTCCTCCTCCAACCCCTGGGCCAGCAGGCGGCCCCAGAGCTCCTCCAGGTCGAACTCGAGCTCGGAGAGGATCCGAACCCTGTCCGGGATGGGAACCGGCAGGCTCTTCTCCAGCTCCCGGAGGTCCGGGAGGAAGATCCTGGGGGAGGTCGAGCTCATGTGGTGGCCTTTCCGGGCCCTCGGAGGAATTGTATCAAGCGGGAGACGATCTCCTCCACCCGGTTGGTTTCACCGCTGAGATGCCTGAGGCCCGACGGTGTGAGGGAGTAGATCTTCTTCTTCCTTCCCCCATCCCGGGACCAGGAACCCTTGATCAGCCTCTCCTCCTCCAGCCGGTGGAGGATGGGATACAGGGTTCCATGCCGGAACTGAAAGAGCCCGTTGCTGTCGGCCTCCACGTCCAGGGCGATCTGATACCCGTGCTTCGCTTCCTCCCTGAGGGTGGAGAGGACGAGAAGCTCGTGGATGTCCCTGGCAAATCCCTGCACATCGAAGCCGGTCTCCGTCACCTTTCCGACCCTTTCAGAAGTGGGTTCTGTATGTCGGCGGTCTGTATGTCGACACTCTATATATAAAGTACGACGGGAGGGGGCAAGGGGTTACAGAGGGGATGGGGGAGTGGCCGCTTCCGGCCGGGACTCACCCCCCGGCCACCGCCAGCAGGGGATCACCGACCTTCAGGACGTATATCGCCAGGAGACCCACCACCCCGATGACCGCCAGGTAGTAGATCGTGGGGAGGATCGTCTTCCGCAGCGTAGCCCCTTCCCTCCCCAACAACCCCACCGTGGCCGACGCCGCCACCACGTTGTGAATGGCGATCATGTTCCCCGCAGCAGCTCCCACGGCCTGGAGTGCCACCACCATCACCGCGGAGATCATCAGCCGGTCCGCCACCCCGTACTGAAAGGCGGAGAACATGAGGTTGCTCACCGTATTGGAGCCCGCGATGAACGCGCCCAACGCCCCCGTCACCGGCGCGAAGAGGGGCCAGACCCGCCCCACGTTCGTGGCCACCCACTCGGCCATGACGATGGGCATGGAGAGGAACCCCGCACCGTTCAAGCCGGAGTTGATGTAGACCCGGACCATGGGGACTGTGAAGACCAGGACGAACCCAGCACCCAGGAGTACCCGGCTCGAATCCACCACCGCCCGCTTGAGAGCCGGCCCGGTCATCCGGTGCAGGAAATAGGTGGCAACCACGGCGAGAATCAGGAGGAAGCCCGGGAGGTAGAACGGGGTGGAGACGGCGCCGATATCTGTGCCGAGGATCCCATCCCACCGGACCTCTGGAGCTCTGAGCCAGGCGCCGAAAGGAAGCTGCGGGAGGCGGGAGGCCACAAGCAGAACCGCAAGAATCAGGTAGGGGCTCCAGGCGCTGGCAGTGGAAATGTCCTTTCTCTCCACCTCCTCGTCGGCCTTCACCTCCAACCCGCTCACCCAATCCTTCGGCCACCGGGAAGAGTCGGGGAACTCCCATTGATCCTTCGGTACCAGGAAGCCCTTCCGGGCCGCCCAGGTCATCAGGATCAGACCCACCGGTGCGCCCAGGAGCGACGGGAACTCCGGACCGAGGAATACGCCGGTCAGTGTATACGGAACCGTGAAGGCCAGCCCTCCGAGGAGGGCAAACGGGAAGATGGAGAGGCCTTCTGTCCAGGACTTTCTCTCACCGAAGAAGCGGGTGGTCATGACCACCATGAAGGTCGGCATGAGCGTCCCGGCCAGGGCGTGGAGGACCACGGCCCGGGCCGCCACCAGCCTGAGGAACTCTCTCATTCCCAGCCCAGCCATGGCCATCTGGGCATCGAAGACCTTCCCCCCGACCCCCCCT
>Ga0316577_10000332_pt1 | contig 17457 bp, 15 predicted proteins | sample S5NA_FD_203073 | JGI IMG/M metagenome (GOLD analysis project Ga0316577, IMG submission 203073) | Rhizosphere microbial communities from salt marsh grasses in Alabama, United States - S5-7_050615r2r1 | ecosystem: Host-associated > Plants > Roots > Rhizosphere | place: USA: Alabama | collected... | reverse complement strand
TCTGGCTTTTACGCTTATTCTGAGGGCGTTCATTCATGTACTGGGGAGAGATTTAGTAGCCAGCCAGAGGGAGCACGTGACCTTTTACATCGTTGTGCTGAGCACGCTGTTCAGATTGATTCTTGGTTTGATCTTAATAATTAAATATGGTCTGATCGGGGTCGCTGCTGCTGCGTTAGCCACAGTTTTTGTCGAATTCCTCCTTCATTACCTGTCCGTCTCCAAGTCTTTGTTTCATATACCGGTGGTTAGGTTGGCCTGGAGGCCGACCGTGGCAAGCGCATGCATGGCCGTATACCTTTTACTAGTGGGGTACCGGGGATCAGTTGTAACTGCGGGCTACGCATTTTTACTATACGCCGCCATCTTATTCATCCTGTTGGTTTGGTCCAACGGAGGGCCGCACCAGTTCAGGGTTAAGTACCAGTACTTGTTATACCGGTAGCAAGTATAAGAAGCAAGACTTGATTTCTGGAAGTCAATGGCGTTCCTTGCTGGCCATGGGCGTGGACCTATATGAAAGCAGCTCTACTTTCCTTTCATTTCGGTGAGTATTCCGTTCTCCTGGCAAGTGCGCTTTCTAAGGAGGTTCAGGTACTTCTCTCGCTTCCTACCCAGGAGGCCGCACCTCATTTGTCCAGACTGGATCCGTCAGTGAGCTTTCGGCCGTTTAACCAATCAAGACTGCGCCAGTTCTCTAGGCAGATAGGTACTATCTACGGAATTCTTCAGCAAATTAGGAATTTCGATCCCGATGTAATCCACCTGCAAAGGGGACATTTGTGGTTTAACCTGGCACTGCCGCTGCTTAGGCGCTACCCGCTGGTGGTCACGATTCACGATCCAAAGCCCCACGTTGGCGACCAGGAAACGCAAAAGGTACCGCAGGCGATCTGGAGTTTCGGTCGGCGCTGCGCCGACCAAATTATCGTTCACGGCCAGCAACTCAAACAAGTGGTGGTCGACGAGTTGGGCTTACCGAGCGATATTGTCCATGTCATCCCCATGATCGCCCTTGGTGACGACCTGGCTCACAGCCAGGTCCAGGAGGATGATCATCAGGTCCTGTTTTTCGGCCGTATATGGGGATATAAAGGGCTGAAGTATCTGATCCAGGCCGAGCCGTTGATCACGGCCCAGGTACCAGATGCCAGGATCGTGATCGCGGGTCGAGGAGAGGATTTCGACCGTTACCGGCGTTTGATGGTCCATCCCGAACGCTTCACCGTCTACAATGAGTACGTTTCGGATGATAAGCGCGCGGAATTGTTTCGGCGGGCCAGTGTGATTGCGCTGCCCTACGTTGATGCCTCACAAAGCGCCGTTATTCCGGTCGCCTATACGTACGGCAAACCGGTAGTTGCCACGACCGTGGGAGGATTGCCCGAACTCGTAGAACACGGCCGTACCGGTTACCTGGTCCCTCCGCGAAATGAACAGGCGCTGGCCGACGCCGTTGTTCATCTCCTGCAAGACAAAGAATTTCGTCATCAACTAGGTGCAAACGGCAAACACAAGGTAGACACCGAGTGCTCCCCGGATGCAGTGGCCCGCAAGACTCTAGCCGTCTACCGTCGTGCTGTGATTAGTTGGGCTTGTAGAAGGTGAAATTTTTAAAATTGTCCAGGTTTTCCAAGGGAATATGAGATGACCCAAGTCCCAATTCTTCATCTCGGTAATGTCGTTGCGGATAGTAGCAGCGGTCGTATCATTCAGCGACTGGTGACTAATCTGGGTGAAAAGCAGTACAGTTGGCATATCGGAGGGGTATGTGGGTTAGGCGATATGCAAGAGGAATTTGCTCGTATGGGAGCCCAGGTGGTAGATTTTTCAGATCGTCAGAATGGGTCAAGATACCTGGCGAAACGAATCCGAGAATATGTAAATGTCCGTGCTATCAGAATCTTACACACTCATAGCCCACGCGCCAGACTGGCAGTTAATATGGCACTAGTTGACAGGCGTCATACGAGACATCTGGCGACGGAGCACCTGCTATATGCGCCGAAAGACCGTCGATGGGGCTTTGTTTTTACCTTATTTGATCGATTGACGCTCTATCCAGCCGACCAGGTAGTCACTGTCAGCCAGAAGATGCGGGGTCAGCTTGTGGCCCTACCCGGTCTTAGTGCCAGTCGGGTCACAGCAATTCAAAATGCCATCGACTGTGAGTCCTATTTCGCACCTGAGCAGCGTGATCCCTGTCGTTCAGAATTTGGTCTGATCCCAGAGTGCCGAGTTATCGGCTATACCGGACGCCTAGATAGAGTCAAGCGGCTGGACTTGCTGCTAGAGGGCTTTTGTGGAATCGTGGCCCAACATCCTGAGGCTCGCCTTTTGATCATTGGTGAGGGTGAGCAAAGAGCAAGGCTTGAAACAATGGCATCAGATCTAGGGATCAGTAATACAGTTATCTGGACTGGTTTTCGCCAGGATATACCGCGCCTGTTGGCAGCAATGGATCTCTACGTTCAGCCATCGACCAATGAAGGTTTATCTTTGAGTATCCTAGAAGCGATGGCTGCTGGTAAACCCGTTATCGCCACGGATGTTGGAGGAGCCCGGGAGGTGCTGAGACATGAAAAGACAGGGATTCTGATTCCTCCTGGATCGTCCCAGGCGGTGGAGGCTGCACTCGTTGATTTACTGGATCATCCTGACAAACGTGCTGCGCTCTCACAGGCAGCCAGAAAATATGTCAACCAGGAGTTCGGGGTGCATAGGATGGTGGAAGGGTACCGGCGGGTTTACGAAACACTAGCCTCGCAGCTCTATCCAAGGACCAATGGACCCGTAGAACGGCATGCATAGGTTAGGGGGCGGGAGATCAATCTAGTCTTGACCAAGAATAAAAGAGGCAACTATAAATGAATAGGATGGCAGAGAATCCCAGGAAATCACATGTTGGTGTCATCTGTAGCCTGTTCTTGACCATCGTGGTGACGTTGAATTGGCTAGCTTCATGGATTGGAAACGTAGCCAGCGATAATCTCAATACCAGTAAGAATGAAGCACCCGCGGATATTCGGCCTAACACCACAGGCACATACCGTGCCATGGTGGCCGACTTGTGGGTAGATGCTGGCAACGGCGACGATGGGAATAACGGGCGTTCACCTGCTACTGCCTTCCGCACCATCCAGAGAGCAGCCGACATGGCAGGACCCGGTACGACGGTGCATATTTTACCCGGCGTCTATCGCGAGAGTGTGCAGCCTGCCGCGAGCGGCACTGCTAACGAGCGTATCCTTTACCTAGCTGAGGGTGGCCCTGGCACAGTTGTTATCCGTGGCTCCGAGCCTGCATCGTCCCTTGGTTGGACACAACTGGAGGCGAATACCATCGGCCTGCCGCCCGGTGTAGATCCCACTGATATCTACTACGCCAATCTCTCGGACTGGGGACTTAAGAGTCCACCGCGCTTTGTTGTCGAACTGGACGGCAATGGCGAGGTCACTAACCGGCTGCCTCTGGCTCGGGAACCAGACTGGAAGGTTGTCACTGAATGGAAGCAACACGAGTATTGGTGGGCGGCCGACGGAGGATCTGATGTGGCCAGTTGTGATCCTTCAACTGATCCAAACCCCCAGAACTGCGATAGCTCTTTCCGCTCTGCGAGGCAACTAACCGACCGCACCAACGACGTTGAACCCGTCGGCGTCGAAAAAGGTAACCTGACCACCCTGGGTGACCTGACTGGCGCAACCCTGGTAGCCCTGGACACGGTACAAGGTCATTGGGTATGTTATTCTCTAATTGTGGCCCACGATGTCCCTGCCGGGCGAGTTACCGTAGACCAGCCATGTGGGGGTGGCCTGGGCTGGGGATCAAAATACCAGGTCGAGGGAGCACCCTACCTGTTGGATACTCCCGGTGAGTGGTGGTTCGACGTGAGCAACGGCCTTCTCTATCTCTGGCCGCGCACAGCGGGGAATCCTGTACAATCGAACCTGGAGATCTCCAGCCGCGACAACGGTTTTCTCATGGATAATCGCTCCTATATCTCTCTCAACGGACTGACCATTGAGTTCTTCAATAATAATGCAGTCCGTCTGAGTAATAATTTCTCCGACAAGTCCTACTACGACACAGTACGTAACACCACTTTGCGCTATGCCAATCATGGTCTTTGGCTCCACCAGGTTGTACGGGCCGACTCACCAGCTGAGAACATGATCAACGGCTTTACCCTGGAAGACTCAGAGATTGGGCATATGGATACTTACGCCATCCTGCATAGATCATGGTGGGAAGACAATGCCGCGGCTGATTCTTTCACACGCCCTGGGATAGCGAATACAACCATTCGTCGCAACGAGATGCACCACCTGGGTTTCCGGGCTGATCAAACCAATGGGAATGGAGTAGACATATATTTTGCCCACCGCCTGCGCTTCGAAGATAACTATGTTCACGATGTAGCGCATAATGGCGTGCAGTTCCTTAGATCGATCATCCAGTCACCGAAGGAGTACGGCTTTGATCCTTCCGAGATCAAGATCGGCGAGATCCTGATCAAGGACAACATTTTCGAGCGGGCCTGCCAATTGACCGCCGACTGTGGTGGATTAAAAATCTGGGGCGGACCGCCTGATACACACGTATTCCGTGACCTGCTTATCAGTGGCAATGTCTTCCGGGACAACATTGGCTGGGCCTATGTCTCGGAGAAGCGTGGAAAATGGTGGTCTGGCGGCCCTGAAAGCGACGTGCAAGGGATGGGCGGTTTTGGCTTGTACGTGGACTTTGCCAGCGGCATACACGCCTATCGGAACATCGCCTATAATAACGCCCACAACGGCTTTATGTTCTCTGGAACCTGGCGCGACGGCGATATGGTTTACTTTAACAACGTCGCGGCCAATTCTTTGTATGGTTTTCTCCTCGGGGGGCAAATTCAGGACTCGCATGGTAACTTCAATACCCAATTGGTCAACAACATTGTTGTTAATAATGAAGGTTATGGTGTCCTCCTGGATGCTGCAAGCGACGACTATGGTAACCTCTCTATGGATCATAACTTGTACTTTAGCAACGGATGGAGGGCACTTGAGGATGGTGGTTTATTGGAGGCCGGAGCTATGGCCATCAATGAAGGATCGGACCTCACTGATTACTTCCAAACTCTGGAAGACATCCAAACCAATACCAACTGGGAAGGGCACGGGGTGGAGGGCAATCCACATTTCTGGGACTATGATGTTGACGATCACGACCTTTTTGACGGCTCGTGGCCCAACTTTCATTTTACTGCTGCCAGTGAAAAAGCTCTCGACAAGGGGACCACTCTCCTACCAGACTCCTTGGTAAAGCTATTGGAAGATTTTGACGTAACCGATTTTAGACGGGGGGACGCCTTTGACATCGGCCGGTATGAAGGTGGTTTTACCCTGCTGATCAATCCTTCTACCCAGTTTATAAGCCCCGGGGGTGTTGCCCGTTACGAATTGAGCCTATACCCATCCGACTTGCCATATCCAGTCACTCTTGAAGTAACCAGTCCATCTCCTGATTTGACTACGACACTCAGTTCGCCGACCCTTACCGCCGATTCAACTGTCACGCTCACAGTCACCAACAAGCAGATGGATTTATCCCTACCCGCACAGTTTTACACGGTGTCTTTAACTGCAACAGGTGGGGGTTTTATGGCAGTTTCGAGTGTCAACCTTGTAGTAAATGGTACACCAATATATTTACCCATGTTCTATGGAATGATAGAGGCTACCAAATCATCATAGATTGACAGCCCTTGTCTCCTCTTTACCACATTGGTAGCTACCCGCAAAAAATTGTATAGCATCGGACTGAAGAACAAGTCGACCCTCTTTTGCCTGTATTGAGAATATCAGTCAATGTAGCCAGGTAAGTAAGTCATATGAAAAGAGAACTGAACATCCTGATGATAAGCCATCATCGACGCTATCGGATAACGACGCGCCAGCATCCCATTGCGAAATATCTGGTCGAGCGAGGGCACCGTGTGACAATCCTGGTGACTGCAGATACGGATCGAAGTGGAATAAAAACATCAGAATGGGATGGTTTTAGGGTAGTGGAAGCACCAGATTTACTATGGGGCCGGTTGCGTTCGGGATGGGACCCATGGTCGGTTTTATGGCGAATAATTTACCTGAGCCAGGACGAGGAACCCTATGATCTGGTGCACTGTTATGAGACCCGTCCGGCTACGATCCATCCGGCGCTTGCTTTCTGCCGGAGATCCCATCTGCCGTTCTTCACTGACTGGATCGATTGGATTGGTAGAGGGGGCCTTATCCAGGTAAATCGACCTACCTGGTATCGATATCTCTTCGGCTGGGTCGAGACTTATTACGAGGAAGCTTTTCGCAAATCTGCGGCTGGAGTGACAGTGATTTCCACAGCCTTAGCCAAACGAGCCGCAGGCCTCGGCGTTCCTGCTGAGAATATCCTCCTCTTGCCTGGGGGCACTTTTCCCGAACTCTTTAAGATGCGCAGCATGGCCGAATGTCGCGAATGGGCAGGGCTCAATGGCGCCGGTCCGATCATCGGTTTTTCAAGCAGCGATACGCACCTTGATCTAGATATCGTTATGGCTTCCCTTTCAATCGTGGCCCAACGTTACCCTGATGTAAAACTGTTGATGACCGGCAAGACCGGATCAGAAGTTATCGATCTGGCGTCAAAATATCAGGTGGACGATCGTCTTATACTGACTGGTTTCCTGCCATATGAAGAGCTTCCCTGGTATCTTGGATGTGCGGACCTGTTTGTTCTACCGTTCCCGGATACTATCTACAACCGGGGTAGGTGGCCTAACAAGATCAACGACTATTTGAGTCTAGGTCGACCGACGGTAGCCAACGCCTGTGGGGATCTAACGCACCTGTTCGAGAAGCATGAAGTCGGCCTATTGGCAGAATGGGATGAGGCAGATTTTGCGCAAAAGATCATGATGCTTCTTGAGAACAGGGATCTGGCACATCGTTTTGGAGAAGAAGCGCGCAGAATATCTGTTCACGATTATTGCTGGCCTGTCCAGATCGAACGATTAGAGAACTTCTATTATCACACACTGGCGAAGAAATCAGTCGAGTTGAATTAGGAGGTACCTGTCATGGCATCACATGAGTGCCAGTCAATGCAGATCCAACGTATTGCACATGGGAAGGCGAACTTGCCGCCCCTCACTGTCTACCAGAGATTGAAGTTAGAATTGCGGCGGAAATTGTCACCTGAAAGGTACCGCTGGTTAAAGAGGACCATCGATCGTTTCTCCTCGCTGGTTGATCAAAGAAACGCTGATGGCAAGTCCAAAAGTCCAGCAGTAAGTTCGGGGCTGCCTTCTTTACAAGCAGGTGATCGGGTCAAGGTAAAATCGGCCGTTGAAGTAGAGGCAACCCTCGACCGCTGGAAGGAGTACAAGGGCTGTGGGTTCATGGATGACATGTGGGAATTTTGCGATACAGAACAATGCGTTCTCAAACCTGTACGGCGTTTTGTTGACGAGCGAGATTATCAGGTAAAGAACGTGAAAGGGATTGTTTTGTTGGAAGGACTGAATTGTAAAGGGACACCCATCTTTGGCCGCTGCGACCGCAACTGCCATTACTTCTGGAGAGTAGAGTGGCTTGAAAAGATTGACCAACCTGTGGAACCAAATCAGCCAATTTAAACATGGTCGACGCCTGTTCCTGAATGTGGTTACCACACTGGAATATAAAATTAGTTGAGGGGAACCATTAAAATGAACCATGATTACCGCCTGAAAATCTCTACAGAAACCGATGACCCTGCATGGGACAAGTTTGTGGCCCACTGCCCGGATGGCCATCATGTGCAAACTAGTCTCTGGGGTCAGGTTAAAGCGACAACCGACTGGCAGGCGATCCGAATTATCGTTACTAAGGACGAACAAATCGTTTCGGGCTGCCAGCTCCTGATAAGGACTATACCTTACGTTGGACCAGTCGGTTACATCACGAAGGGCCCTCTTTGTGATCACAGTGACCCGGAACTGGCGAAAATAATTTTGCAGGAGGTGCTTAAAGTCGGTAAAGATTTCCATCTGCATTATATGGTAGTGCAGCCGCCGAATCATGGCGCGATGATGAACGAGGATTTATTGTGCTGTGGATTCCGGCCGAGTTGGTTAGAAGTCGCGCCGACAGCCTCGATTCTGATTGACCTTAGCTTGAGCAACCGCACCTTAGTCAGGGATATGAAGCGGCAAATCCGGCAAAATATTCGGCGCAGTGAGAAACGGGGTATCCGGATAAGGGAAGGGGGTCTTGCGGACATCCATACCTTTTATCTGCTCCATCTGGCGACCAGCGAGCGACAAGGTTTTGACCCATATGTCGAAGAGTATTTTGTCAAGATGTGGGAGATCCTTGCACCATATGGAAATATCAAACTTTTCCTGGCGGATTACCTGGCAGAGCCGGTATCGGCGCTGCTTGTAGCGGTCTTCAAGGACACGGCGATTCCCAAGCTGTTCGGGTGGTCTGGTTTACATGGCGATCGACGGCCGAATGAAGCCTTATTCTGGGGGGCGATCAAGTGGGCTAAGGAAGCCGGTTACCGGTATTTTGATATGGAAGGAATCGATCCGCAAGGTGCAAGGGCGGTTGCTGATGGCCAGCCGCTACCTGAATCGCTGCACAATTCTCCTACCAGATTTAAGTTGGGCTTTGGGGGAGAGATCGTGTTTTATCCGCAGCCTCACGACTATGTCTTTAATCCGGTAATGCGTTGGATGTATCGACAGGTATCTCCGCGCATTGCTGGTTGGCCGACGGTCTATAACAAAGTCCTGGACCGGGTTCGCATGCAGTAAAGAGGATAGCGAACGGGGAAACGAAAGAGCCTATACAAGCCAACTCGATCTCATTCGCTCGAGCTAGGCGCTTCTCTAATCGGGGGTGAAGCAGGATGTCTCAGGAGCAATCATATCAATTAATTAATCCGGCCGACCAGCGCTGGCTGAACTTTATTACCACCCGGAAAGAGGCGAATATCTTCCATCACCCAGCCTGGATACGCACGCTTGCCGTCAGTTATGGTTACCGGCCGTTTGTCGTCGTCGATTGTGATAAAAGGGGCGAAATAACAGCCGGTGTGCCTATGATGGAGGTCAATAGTTATTTAACGGGCCGACGCTGGGTCTCGCTACCATATTCTGATCATTGTTCTCCTCTATACCGAGATGATGAATCACTTGAAAAATTGCTTTCTAGTCTCGAACTGATTTACAGCAGTGAGGTGGCGCCAAAAATCGAAGTGCGTTGGGACTATTCGAAAAACCCGGCCTTTGCCGTTCAGCCAGAATATTACCTGCACACCCTCCGACTTGGAAAAAGCACCAACGACCTGTTTGCCGGTGTAAAAAAAAGCTTCCGTCAATGTGTCAAACAGGCTCAAAAGAAAGGAGTTCGGATAGAACGGGGGGATGAAAATGAGCAATTTCAGCAATTCTATCGCCAAATGGTTATTACCCGCCGCCAGCACGGCGTTCCGGTACAACCCAAACGGTTCTTTGATTTGCTGCGAACGTTTGTCATCGACAAGGGGCTTGGCCAACTGTTATGTGCTTACAGGGGTGATCGGTACCTGGCTTCCTTATTGGTACTTCACTGGCAAAAGACAATGACAATCAAGTACAGCTGCTCCAGTCTACCGAAAAGTGATATGCAAATGCGCCCCAATCACCTGCTTTATTGGACCGCGATTTGCTGGGGGGCTGAAAACGGTTTTGCGTCAATTGATATGGGGCGATGTTCGCTGTCAAACTCCGGTTTGAGAGACTACAAACTTCGCTGGGGTGTGCAGGAAGAGATGCTCAACTATTCCTATCTCTCGACAGATCCTGCCAGTATAGACCATGGCAATCTTTTGCCGATTTTGCAACGCGTGATCCGTCGATCGCCACCTATTGTTTGCCAGCTAACCGGAGAGCTTCTCTACAAACATTTCGCATGACAGGGTTTCTGTATTCCAAGAATCATCCTAGGTCTTTCTGGCACCTAGAACCGGATCCAGCAGAGGATAGATGGCAGGATGCTATCCTGCGGGCCATCGCCGCCCTGGAATTGTCGGAATCACCTGCAGCTCTGGAGAGTGCACTTAATTTGACACTGGGGGAGGCGCAATTTGGCTCTCAACGCTGGCAACTCTCTCCGGCTAGGCATTTCTACTACCAGATCAAACCGTTTTTGCCGAGAGCAATTATTAACTTTATCCAATGTCTTAATGCCCGATCTGCTGCAACAAATTTTCCGCTTGGGTGGCCAATCGAAGAGCGCTATGCGCGGTTTCAGGGGGAGATTATCCGGCAATTGGTCTTTGATTTGAATGTGACATCGCTCATATTTCGCCATTTTTGGCCAGAGGGTTTACGATATGCCGTTATCCTAACCCATGATATTGAGACGCACAAAGGCCAAGCTTTTGCCGGCGTCGTCGCTGATTTAGAGGAAAGCAAGGGTTTCCGATCATCCTTTAATTTTGTGCCCGAGGGTTATGTTCTCGATCTAGGTTTGATCCAAGATCTCTTGGATCGTGGCTTTGAGGTCGGCATACACGGGTTGAAGCATGATGGGAAACTCTATTTTTCTAAGAGGCAATACACAAAACGCGCCGAAAAAATCAATTACTATTTGCAGGAATTCAACGCCGTTGGATTCCGGTCACCCTTAATGCAGCGTAACCCCGAATGGCTGCAGGACCTGCAAATCGAATACGACCTTTCATTTTTTGATACGGATCCCTACATGCCGATGCCTGGTGGTTGTATGAGTATCTGGCCCTTCTTCATCGGGCATTTTGTCGAATTACCCTATACCCTCGCTCAGGACTGCACGGTATGCACCATTCTGAAAGAAACAACGCCAAAAATCTGGTTGGAAAAACTGGCTTTTATCGAATCTTATTGCGGTATGGCTTTGCTCAATACACATCCTGATTACTTAAAGGATAAAAAATTGTGGAATATGTATGCTACCTTTCTTGATGCCCTGGCCGAGAAAGATGACTTCTGGCACGCTTTGCCCCACGAAGCAGCTGACTGGTGGCGCGAAAGAGATGCAGCACCTAATGGCCAGGAGACAGCGGACATGATTCCCGGCATGATTGAATTGCAAGAAGATGAGCTGGTATTTAGGCAGGCAGAATTTACCTCCATTGACCGGGCAACCTCAAGAAAAATGGAAAGAGTACAGTCGTGAAACAGAAAACCCGTAAGGTGCTATTGATGCTCTCTGTGGTTACCTTAAGTTTAATCATCCTGGCCGGCTTGGTGCCACCCAAGGCTCTAGCTCAGATAGCAAGGGGCTATTTTCTACGTTCCCAATATTTTGTGGAGTATTATCTGCAAAATGGAGAGGTGCTGCCTTCCTCAGCTGCGGATCTGAACCTTACGACGCCAATTACTCCTACCGAAACGATCATGGAGATGCTGGCAAAGGTTGACCGGGATAGAGCCGAAGTTGACCTCCGCCGGCTAACCGGTGAAGAGCCATTATGTATCAAAAGTGGCTGCTATACCATCACCCACAGACTTACCGGCAGTCAAGAGCTGGAGTGGACGATGGAATACCTGTACGAGAATCTGGATTCTCTCGGCTACACAGTCAGGTTCGCGGATTGGTCGAATGACAGAAACCTGATTGCCACGAAAACAGGGGTAACTAGCCCCACCGAAGAGATCTACCTGGTGGCGCATGTGGATGGCGTGAGACAGTCTACAGAGCGATATCCGGCTGCCGATGACAATGCCAGTAGCGTGGTGAATGGCCTGGAGCTGGCCAGGGTTTTTAGCAATTACTCATTTGACCGTACGATTGTTCTTTTTTTCTCCACGGGCGAGGAGCAAGGGACACGTGGTGTTCGGGAGTACCTCAATTCACTTTCGTCTACAGAACTGGCTGCCATCAAGTACGTCATAAACCGGGATGTGACTGGCTATGACGCAAATGGGGACGGGGTTATGGAGCTAGTGCATGGTAGTCATCCACCTTCGGTTGCGCTGGCCCAGGTCATGAGCGAGGCCATCGATGCATACCAACTAAACCTGGACCAGCGGATGATTGTCGGCTGTCCTTGAGGTGATGAGATTCCCTTCCGTGAGAAGGGATTCCCTACAGTCCTCCAGATTGAAAACCGGGAAGACGAGTACAACCCATACATTCATTCTCCTCAGGATAACATCGCTCACATGGACCTCGACTATTGGGTAGAGCAGATAAAAGCGACAGTTGCTATCACAGCCCATCTCGCCGGCCTGGTCACCTCCATTGAAAATGAGCCGGTTTACTTGCCCATATTGTTTAGGTCTTTATAGGACCTAGAAAGCCTGAACGTGACCATATATGTTGTCTGGCAATTGCTGTTGCCAAGTGATATCTGAGGGGCACTAATTGGTTTGCCTTGGTGAGAATTTGTTCAAATGTTTATCACTGAAAGGAGATGTTGGAAATGAAGAAGCTAATTCTATTCTTATTTGTCATGAGCCTGATGTTAGTTCTGGTACCGGTTGCAGCGTTTGCGCACACGGTGGACGATCCGTTTGTCACAGATCTGGTCGCAGATGGTGGCGATCAAGAGGCTGCCAAGGATGTTGGCGATGTGAAAGTTTGGAACGATGGTGAATATTTATATGTCGAGTATGTGGTAACCGATACGGAATGGTGTCTCACCGAGACGCACCTAGAAGTCGCGACCTCGCTCGAAGAGATAGCGCAAAGAAATGGTAATCCCATCCCAGGTAAGTTCACTTATAAGGGCGAGCACGATTGTGCTGCGGATGTAACCTACACAATACCCCTCACTTGGTATGTAGGCACTGATCTCTTGATCGCGACACACGGAGTCGTTCAGACCGGGGGGGCAAATGGACTTGTGGCTATGCTGCCCGACCAGGTAACGATGGGAACGGTTTTTCCTGGTTTGGGTTTCGGCGATCCAAGTTACTTTGATGTAACAGTCAGCGGCGGAACGGTGCTGGACGGAACCTATGATGCCAACTGTCTGGATACAGACTCCGCTTACCCGGATCCCGGTATAGCGAACGTATATTCAAGCTACGAGCCTCTGCCACAGAACCGGATCGAATACCCGGAGAACCTGGATCTCGTCAACTGGATCATTAACCAGGATTTCGTGAATCAGTCCTCGGCATGCGATGGCACCTATACTTACGGCGATGTACAGTGGGCGATCTGGCACCTCCTCGAGGATAATCCGACCCTCGGCGCGCTTGGGAGTCTTGGCGACTGGTCTGAGTGCCGGGCTCAAGAGATAGTCGATGCCGCTATCGCCAATGGCGAAGGCTTTGTGCCAGGCTGCGGTGACAAACTGGGTATTATCTTGATCAGAGAGGGTGACTGGTGGATGTACCAGCCCATATTAATCTGGGTTGAGGCGCCCTGCGCCAAAGATGAGACAGTATGGGGTGGTGACTATTTCGGGGAACCGCTGGAGTTCCCCGGCGCCAACTGGGCTATTTACTTCGCTTATACCGTCCAATGATGAGCCTATAGCAGCAATGATGGAGGACATAAGGGATACAAAAACCCCCGGAGTTCTTGATCCAGCTGCCCAACATGTGTGTTCATTGACGTGGCTCTGGCAATTGTCCTGGAATCGGATCGAGTCCCGGAGTAATCTCATATGCATGTAGATACTGTTTTAAATTCGATTGGGAATACACCTTTGATTTGCTTGAAGAAGCTGTCGTCCGGTAATGTGTTTGTAAAAGCCGAGTTTCTAAATCCGGGTGGAAGCATCAAAGATCGAGTCGCCCAGTACATCATTGAAACTGCAGAGCGGCGAGGGGAACTGCAGCCGGGTATGACGATTATCGAAGCTACCTCGGGGAACACGGGCATCGGCCTGACACTGGTTGGTGTGCAAAAGGGCTACCCGGTAGTTTGTGTGATGCCTGAGAACATGAGCGAAGAAAGGAAAAAGATCATCCGGGCATTTGGCGGGGAGATTGTGTTCACCTGTGCGGAGACAAGTTTGTCAGGTAGCCTGGAAGAGATGGATAGAATTGTAATGTCCGATCCAGAGCGGTACTATGTCGTGAACCAGTTCAAGAATCCCCTCAATCCGGAAGTTCATTACCGGCAGACGGGACCGGAAATCTGGCGTGGTCTTGACGGTGAGGTAGACTTTTTTGTTGCCGGGGTTGGCAGTGGAGGAACATTACAAGGAGTCGGTAGGTTTCTGAAAGAGAAGAAGCCCAAGGTCAAAATTGTTGCTGTTGAACCCACTAACAGTGCCGCGCTTCTGGGAAGGGAACCGGGACTACACCAGATCCAGGGCATTGGCGATGGTTTTGTGCCCGATGTCCTGGATATGAACCTAGTGGACATGGTGGTCACTGTTTCGGATGAGGAAGCTATCGAGACGACCCGCAAACTTTCTCAAGAGGAAGGCTTGCTGGTTGGAACTTCGTCTGGTGCCAATGTCTTTGCGGCGCTCAATATCGACAATGGTCGAAACCGGGTAGCCACAGTGCTACCTGATCGGGCTGAGAGATATTTCAGTACTGCGTTGCTCTAGTAAGCAGAGCAGTGAAATCTAATGCAGATTGCCAGTCAATGATCGAGTAAAATCCGGAGAAATGGAAAGGGAAAAGTTATCGGTGTTCTGTTGAAATTATTCGAGATACGAACTGTTAAGCACTTCTAGTAAAGCCATTTTCCCCTGGGCAAGTAACCTCTTCACGGCCGTTGAACGCTGCCACAACGAATCTTGGGTTTACACCGGGTAATCCGAAAGCCCGCCAAGATTCGCGCCTATTCTGACTCAAACACGCAACAACGAATTTCAGTTTTGAGATCAGTTACAACGAAATTATGTCAATAGCTGACAGTGTGATATTGGGAGAGGGTGCCCGGGTTTTTCACCCAGATCTTGTTAACCTATATGGTTGCTGTATCGGCGAAGAAAGCACTATTGGACCATTCACCGAGATCCAACAAGGCGTGGTGATCGGCGCGCGCTGTAAGATCTCATCGCACGTTTTTATCTGCGAAGGGGTGACCATTGAAGATGAAGTTTTTATCGGTCATGGGGTCACTTTTACAAATGATCGTTATCCTCGGGCAACAACCGAACAAGGAAAATTACAAACGGCCGACGACTGGCAGTTGCTGCTAACACACGTTAAGTACCGCGCTTCGATCGGCAGCAATGCTACCATACTTGGGAATCTTGTGATTGGTCGAAACGCAATAATTGGAGCCGGAGCTGTTGTAAACAAAGATGTGCCGGATTATGCTATCGTTGTTGGGGTTCCATTTCACGTTATAGGAGATATACGGGACAAGTAATTTAAGAAAATCCGCCAGTCGTCGGCGCGGCCCTTCGGCGACCAGAATCAGCGCAAGAGTTGCCTAATATTCTGGGTAAACGCCTGATCGACCTTTGATTGTAGTTTTATGTGTACCTTTGCGCTATTTCAGCGTGTCACATGAGTTATCTAAGACTTAAACTAAGGTACGGATAACAGTCAATCTAGAAAAATAAAATCCAACCACCACCATAAATGGGAAAAGGCTAGTGATCTCAAACACTAGCCTTTTTACATGGGAAGTGGGCCATAAGGGACTCGAACCCCTGACCAAGTGATTAAAAGTCACCTGCTCTGCCAACTGAGCTAATGGCCCATGAGAGGTCAAATTATATCATGGTCAGGGTCAATAATACAACATGAGCAAGCGCGCCCTTATCCGAGACCGGCCGCCGTTTTTTGCTTCATGAGGATTGCTGAACTATCTGTGAAAGCTGTTTGCGCTGCAAATTTCGCTAGTTTATAATCGCCGCTTAGAGGTTCAGAAGCGCACCTTGATAAAGATGTGAATCTGAATCAGAAAATGTGAAGGTAACTTTGTAATGGCACCAGCCAATATATCGCCAGAAGAACCAGAACAGGCTTTCCAGACAGCAGCTGAGCAAAATAAGCAATCCGAATATCGCCAACCTCCCGAGGTCTTTATTCGCGAAATTGTGGAGACCCTGCTGCTTACCTTTTTCATTTTCTGGTTAGTGCAGAGCCTCATCGGCCGTTACCGAATCGACGGCAGCAGCATGACCCCTACGCTCCTGGATGGTGAGTATCTTATCATCAATAATCTCAGCTATGTACTCGATGACCCCCAATACGGCGACATCGTTGTTTTCCAGCATCCGCGAAATGAACTTAACTTGATTAAGCGGGTCATCGGCGTGCCCGGTGATACCGTATCGATCGAGAATGGATCCGTTTCGGTGAACGGCGAAGAGCTCACTGAGCATTATATTGCCGCCGCACCTAATTACACGGGGGAGTGGACTGTTCCTGCCGGTGAATACTTCGTCCTGGGGGATAATCGCAATAATTCGAGCGACTCTCATTCCTGGGGATTTTTGCCCGAGGAGAACTTGTTAGGCAAAGCATTATTTGTCTACTGGCCTCCTGCGGACTGGGGGGAAGTCGCTCATTCCGCCCAAGCAGCGGACTAGATTGATGGTCGGACCGGGTTATATGAGGAAAGTCTATGTTTGATGAACCATGTGATGAATGTGGTTTTGGTCGCTGCAAGCCCGTTACACTGCCTTATATGAGGATGTTCGGCACGCATATGATCGTTCTTCCCAATGCCCCGGCCAGCAAATGTGATGTCTGTGGTGCCGTGGATTACAAGCCGGAATTTTTGCTTACGATGCAGGTTATGTTGGAGAAGATCGCCAAAGATCAACGATCCGCGGGGATGGCTAAGAAACCGGCTTCAGAACGACGGCCCGGTTGGACGCCGGCCGGACGGGGCGGATAAGCTTTATCAATTGCCAGGAATGGCAGCCCAAATCGAAAATTCCAGCTTAGTTTTTAAATTTAGCGGCTTACGCTAGAGCGGCAGATTTTCTACCGTATCGCGACGGCCGGCAATGAAAGTGGGTTCTCGATCCCAGGTTTCACTCATCGCTGCAGATTTCGACACAGTCAAGGTGACCTGCGCGTTTTGGGGATCGTAGTCGGCAATAAAGTCAACTGGGATGAAGATTTGATTGCCCATTTTCAAATTGGAGATTCCCAAGTAGGCGGCATACAATTTGAGTTCTGGATCGATTTCATCCACGCGGTGATAAAGACGCACCGCCTTGCCCAAAAATACCCCATCGGCCGTCACTACATCAGCCCCTTTCTTAAGCTCTTTTTCCCGCAGCATCTGCAGTGCGTTTTCGTTCATAGGTCCTGGTTGACGATTCAATGACATCTGCTAACTCCACTATTCTTGTGCAAGATAATGCCCACATTATACTTGGAATCCGGCGCCGGTTCACTAATTATGCCTGATAAAAAATTAAATCTACGGCGTCGGTGAAGGTACAGGCGTAGCAGTCGCTGTGGCCGTGGGTGTGGGTGTACTTTGCGGCGTAGGCGTTCGTACCAGCACAATCAATTCGGCCGACTGCCGGCTGGTGATATCG
>Ga0316577_10000331_pt1 | contig 17459 bp, 14 predicted proteins | sample S5NA_FD_203073 | JGI IMG/M metagenome (GOLD analysis project Ga0316577, IMG submission 203073) | Rhizosphere microbial communities from salt marsh grasses in Alabama, United States - S5-7_050615r2r1 | ecosystem: Host-associated > Plants > Roots > Rhizosphere | place: USA: Alabama | collected... | reverse complement strand
CCAGAGCGATGCCCGCAGCTGGCGGCCGATGCCGCCCGTCCAGCGCCCCCCACCTTCGCCGCCGACGATCACCAACGTCCCGTTCTGCGTGAGCGCTCGCTTGAGGCGCCGGACCGGGGTGAGCCCTCCGGTGTCGATGATGAGGTCGTAGCGTTCGCTCCCGTCGAGGTACGGGTCGGTTGCGTAGTCAAAGACCCGCTCGGCGCCGAAGGCCTCGACAAGGTCGGCCTTGTCTTTGCTCGCCACTCCCGTGACCTTCGCGCCCAGCGCCCCGGCGATCTGGACGGCGAAGCTCCCGACACCGCCCGATGCCCCGATGACCAACACCCTCTGTCCCGGGCCGATCCGTCCCGCGTCGGTCAGCGCCTGCAGGGCGGTGCCGCCCGAGATCGCCGTGACGGCGGCCTGCTCGAAGGACAGCCGGGCAGGCTTGTGGGCGAGCTTGGACTCGTTGGCGGCCGCATACTCGGCATAGGAGCCGTTGGCGATCCCGAACACCTCGTCACCAACGGAGAAGCGCATGACGCCGGATCCGATCGCCACGACCCTGCCGGCGACATCGAGCCCGAGGACGGGCGTCTTCGGCTTCGTCAGCCCGAAGCCGCTCAACCGGACCAGATACGGAAGCCCCGTCATGAGGTGCCAGACGCCGCGGTCGACGCCTGCAGCGTGCACCTCGATCAGCACCTCATCGGGCGCGATCTCCGGTCGCCCCGCCTCGACGTACTCGAGCGTGCCGGTCGTTCCGTAGCGGTGTTGGGCGATCGCACGCATGGTGGGTGTGACGGTCGTGTTGTTTCGGTCGGTCATCATGGCGTTCTCCCGTCGTTGATGTCGTACTTAGTACGACTGACTGGACGGACCGTATCGTACTTAGTACGATGTGTCAAGCAGGTTCTTGACGGAGGCCCACAATGACCGAGAGCGAACGGCACCAGGCCCTCACGCGAGCCCGTGTGCTCGACGGTGCGGTGGAACTCGCCGACGAGGTAGGTATCGAAGCCCTCACGATCCGCCGGCTGGCGGCGGCCTTGGGGACGAAGCCGATGACGATCTACCACCACGTCCCATCGAAGGATGCGATCGTCGACGGCATGGTGGAGGCTGTCTTCGCGCAAATCGCCAGGCCGCCCGAAGACGAGGAGTGGAAATCGGCGATCCGGCAGCGCTGTATCTCGGCCCGTGAGGTTCTCACCCGCCACCCATGGGCGGCGCCGTTGATGGAGTCACGGACCTCCCCCGGCCCCGAGAATCTCGGTCACCACGAAGCCGTTCTGGCATGCCTCCGACGGGGCGGGCTCAGTTGGGAGTGGACGGCGCACGCCTACGCCGTCCTCGACGCGTTCGTGTACGGCTTCGCGTTCCAGGAGTCGACCCTCCCTGCCGGCGGCGGTGACGGGTTCGCCGAAGTCGCCCAGGACATTGCAGCAGCATTCGACCCGGAAGCCTTCCCGACCCTCGTGGATTTCACCGTCAATCACGTCTTCAAGCCGGGCTACGACTTCGGCGATTCGTTCGCGTTCGGGCTCGACCTCATCCTCGACGCGCTGGAAGGCGCGGCCATCCAAGAACGCGGAAGCGATGGCGCATGACGCGAGACGGCCTCTCCGGAGCGGAGAGATCGCCGGTACAGTCCGGGCAGTTCGTCGGCGAGGGACGCGGAATAGTCTCCCCTGCAGCGCACGATCGCTGACCTGACACGACGACCCAGAGGAAGACGGCATGTCTTCACAGATTGAGAACGGGAGCGCGATGAACGACGAGCACAGGATCTCCGAGGACGTCGCGGAAGAAGTCCACGCCGAGGTCGTGCACATCAGCCAGGGCGGCGCCGGACGCGTCGACGCCGACACCGTCTCCATCGAACGCGGGGGTGCACAGACCGTCGTGTCCCAGTCGGCCGAGATCACGCAGAGTGGCGTCATGTTCGTCGATGCCGACCGCGCAGACGTCGGCCAGTCGTCGATCGGCGTCCTCGTCGGCGAGGATCTGGACGTCACACGCTCGACCGTCGGCATCGCCGCGGGGTCGAAGATCGACGCGAAGGACACGAGGATCGGGTTCCTCCTGGGCGGCACCGTCGAGGGACGCCCCGATATCGCCGTGGATGCTCGCGTGGCGGCAATCATCGGCGCGTCGGCGGTCGTCACGCTCTACGTGCTCCGCAAGCTCTTCACCTCGTAGCCGGTCGGCCGGTTGCAGGGGCGCGGGATTCCTCCTCCCGGGGGACGTTCGCAGCGATGGGTATGCTCGAATGGACGCAAGCCGAGGAGTCCAGCATCCAGCGCATCATCGTCGTAGCGAATCGGCTGCCCGTGTCGTGGGACGGTGAGCAATGGGCCATGAGCCCCGGCGGCCTCGTCCGCGCCCTCCGGCCCGTCCTCCAGGAAGCCGACGGTGCGTGGGTCGGTTGGCCGGGCATCCCCGACTTTGCACCTGAGCCGTTCTCACACTCCGGCATCGCCCAGCGCCCGGTGCCGCTCAGCGAGAGCGAGCTCGACAGTTTCTACTACGGCTTCTGCAACGGGACGCTCTGGCCGCTCTACCACGATGCCATCGTTCCGCCGGAGTACCACCGGCACACGTGGAAGCCGTACGTGGCGATCAACCGAAGGTACGCAGAAGAGACCGCTGCGGTGCTGGGCCCGGACGACATCGCCTGGGTCCAGGACTACCAGCTGCAGCTCGTGCCGTCGATGATCCGGAGACTGCGACCAGGGGTAACGATCGGGTTCTACCTCCATATCCCCTTCCCACCGATCGAGATCTTCGCCCGACTGCCGTGGCGGCGCCAGGTCCTGGAGGGGCTCCTGGGCTCGGACGTCATCGCCTTCCAGACCCGGCAGAGCGCATCGAACTTCGGCCGAGCGGCGCGGCGATTCGCAGGCGCAGAGGCGATCGGCCGGAGAGACCTCCGATGGAACGGCCGGGCGATCCACCTCCAGCCCGCCCCGATCGCCATCGACACGGGCGAGTTCGAGCAGATGGCACGCTCGCCCGCCGTCCGCCGGCGCGCCGCCAAACTGCGCTCGGAACTCGGCGACCCCGAACACGTGATCCTGGGCATGGACCGCCTCGACTACACGAAGGGGATCGACCTGCGGCTCAAGGCCTTCGCCGGCCTCCTCGACCGCACGGACCGTGGCCGGCACGCCTATTCGATGGTGCAGATCGCCGTGCCGAGCCGGGAGCAAGTCCCGGCGTATCAAGAGCTGCGGGCTGAGATCGAGCAGCTCGTCGGCCACATCAACGGATCCCACGGCGAGGCCGGCTGGGCCCCGGTCTCCTACCTCTACCGAACGATCCCGTTCGAGGAGATCGTCGCGTACTACGTCGCCGCCGACGTCATGCTCGTCACGCCGCTGCGCGACGGGATGAACCTCGTCGCGAAGGAGTACGTCGCGAGCCGCACTGAGGGCGACGGCGTGCTGGTCCTCAGCGAGTTCGCGGGGGCGGCCGAGCAGCTGCGGGCCGCCTCGATCGTCAATCCCTACGACGTCGACGCCGTCACCGACACCCTCGTTGCCGCCACCGAGATGCCACCGGCCGAGCAACGCTCACGCATGAGCCGGCTGCGGAGGGCCGTCCGCACCTCCGACGTGTTCGACTGGGCCCGACAGTGCCTCGCCCCGCTCGAGAACCGGTGATCACCGGACGGCTTGGCGGGGCCCTCGGCCGGGCGGCCGCGGCACCGACCCTGCTCCTCGCATCCGACTACGACGGCACGCTGGCGCCGATCGTCGACGACCCGGGCGCGGCCGTGCCGCACGAGGAGGCACTTGCGCTGCTCATTGAAGCCAGCGCTCTCCCGGGTGTGCACGGAGTGATCATCTCCGGGCGATCCCTCGACGAACTCGCCCGCCTCACGCAGGCGCCGGGATCGATCACGCTCATCGGGACGCACGGCGCACAGGCTGCAGATGCGCCGTCGCTCGATGTCGAACAGCAGCGCGCCGTCGCCCAACTCACCGATGCGCTCCAGGGGATCGCGCGATCACACGCGGGGGCGATCCTCGAGGCGAAGCCCTCCGGCGCGGCGCTCCACTACCGCCATGTTCCCGATCCCACCGCGCTGCTCTCGGCCGTCGACGATGTCGCTTCCCGCAGCAGCGCACGCGTCATCCGGGGGAAGAAGGTCGTGGAGTTCGTCGTCGGCGACGGAGACAAGGGCACTGCCGTAGAGCATCACCGCCGCACGCTCGGCGCAGACTGCGTCGTGTTCTTCGGCGACGACGTCACCGACGAGGATGTCTTCGCAATCCTCGGGCCCGACGACGTCGGGGTCAAGGTTGGTCCGGAGCCCACGCTGGCCGCGTATCGGGTCGACGATCCAGATGGAGTGGCCGAGGCGCTCCGATTCGTGGCTTCTGAACGCCGGTCACTCAGTCGCTGACCGGTTGATCGAGCATCCGTCGGAGACCGTCGAGCGGGATATCGAGCCACTCGGGGCGCACCGACAGCTCCCACCGGAGCTCTCGCAATGCGCGCGCCGCGACGTAGGCCCGGAGCAGGATGTCGATGGCTGCAGGATCGTCGGGGAGGGCAGCCGAGCCTTCCATCGCCGAGAGATAGCGACGAACGAAGGCATCGGCGACCTCCGCCGACCATATGGGTGCAAGGGACCGCTTCGACTCAGGAAGCTCTCGCGCGGCGGCAAGCGACGCATAGTCGAGCGACCGGATCATCTGGGCGACGTCGCGCAGCGGCGAGATCCGAAGCCGTCGCTCGCTCAGTGATCGTGCCTGGTCGCCCGAGAAGTCTTCGACGACGAATCTGCCGTCGACGAGCCGGATCTCGTCGAGTCGGAAGTCGCCGTGGACACGAATCCGCCAACCCGCGATCGGTCTCCTCCGCACCGCGTCGAGCCACGACAGGAACACTTCCTCACGGTCCGTGATTTCCCGAGTCGCCGCTTCGACCTCGGCGCCGCGCCCCCGTGCGAGTCGCTTGATGGTCCGCAACTCCTGCCGGATGTCGGCTCGCAGCGACTGATAGAGCGAGTGTTGGTAGAGGAGCGAGAAGGGCACCGGGCGAAGGTCGGGCTCCTCGCTCAGCGACGAAAGGGCAAGGTGCATCTTCGCGGTCATCTCTGCCAGCCGCGTGACGTCGCCGACGGCTGTCGAGATCGTCTTCGGCGCCGGAACCCGCGCTGCATTGGACCGACCGGACGCCCACTGGCCCCACACGGGGCCTCGCGAGTCGGGACGGGAGCGCGCAGCCTCGAGCCATCGCCGCGCTTCGTCGACGACGACACTCCACGCCGTCGGTGATGCGGCAACGGACTGCTCGACGACACCGACCGTGTGAAGCGCCCCCGATTCGTACTCGAGGGCCCCGTAGGTGTCGACGAGGTCGTCGAACGCCGTGCGCTCCGTGAGGAAGCGCCGCAGTTCGAGATCCGGGTTGATGCCGGGCTCGATCCGGCGGAAGAGCTTGATCGACACGCCGGACGCAAAGTCGATGAGCGTCTCGCCTCGGGGGGTCGTCGCGACCGTCGACTCGTCCTCGCCCTCCGTTCGCATCGCATGGAGCGCGGCTCCACCCGTGCAGAGGAGCGTTCCCGCCCGTCCGAGGAGCGCGCGATCCTCTGCGACGGCCCGTCGGAGAGTCGACCGGAAACGGCTGTCCGCGAGCGCGTCGTAGACGACGCCGTCGTCTCGGTCGCGACGGATGCGGGCCAGCGCCGACGCTTCAATGGGGGCCGGCAGGTCGGCCTCGAAGGAGACGCCGACGGGGACGACGTAGGTCTCCGCGGGTCCGGTTGCGTAGTGATCCTCGATGAGCGCGATCCACATCGCCGGGTCCGTCTCACCTTCGGTGACGGGGATGAGCTCGCCGACCACGGACTCGATGCGATGCCGTTCCCAGCCGCGGTACCAGGTCTGGTCGGCCACGAACCGCCCGAGCACCCCCGGCAGCGGCCCGTCTGCCGTGAAGAGTGTCTCGAGGGGGCCGGACACCTCGAACGACTCATGGGCGGAGGTGTCGGCCGGCATGTTCGGGCCGATCGAGAACCAGTAGAACCCGTACGGCCCGAGCGACAGCAGATACGGGAGGTCGCCGATCACCGGGAACTCCGTCCTCCCGACGACTTCGACGGGCCGGGCGCCGGCGTAGCGGAGGAGATCGAGCTCGACGAACTGGGCGTGGCGGCTGAGATTGGCGATGACGAGGATCGTCTCATCCTCGCCTTCCCGCAGGAAGGCCAGTACGTGCTCGTTGTCCGGTGCGAGGAACTCGATACCCCCCCGCCCGAACACGCGATGCCGGTGACGGCGCCGGATCATGTCGCGGACCCATGAGAGCAGCGAATTCGGGTTCGCCTGTTGAGCACCGACGTTGACGGTCTCGTAGTGGAACTGCGGGTCGATGACGACGGGGAGATAGAGCGACTGGGCGTTCGCCAGCGAGAAGCCGGCGTTCCGGTCGTTGCTCCACTGCATCGGCGTGCGCACGCCGTCGCGGTCGGCGAGGAAGATGTTGTCCCCCATGCCGATCTCGTCACCGTAGTAGATCACGGGCGTCCCCGGGAGCGACAGCAGGAGGCTGAAGAGCAGCTCGATGCGGCGGCGGTCGTTCTCGAGCAGTGGCGCGAGCCGGCGCCGGATACCGAGATTGAGGCGGGCGCGCCGGTCGGGCGCGTACGTGCGCCACATCGAATCCCGCTCCTCCTCCGACACCATCTCGAGCGTGAGCTCGTCGTGGTTGCGCAGGAAGATGGCCCACTGCGCCTCGTCGGGGATCGGCGGCGTCTGCTCCAGGATGTCGATGATGGGCAGCCGGCTTTCGAGCTGCAACGCGAGATAGAGCCGGGGCATCACCGGGAAATGGAACGCCATGTGACATTCGTCGCCAGCCCCGAAGTAGGCGACGGCGTCCTCGGGCCATTGGTTGGCTTCGGCGAGCAGCATCCGGTTCTCGTAGTTCTCGTCGACGAACGCCCGCAGGCGCTTCAACTCCCGATGCGTCTCAGGGAGGTTCTCGCAATTCGTGCCCTCGCGCTCGAACAGGTATGGGACGGCGTCGAGGCGAAGCCCGTCGACTCCCATGTCCAGCCAGAAGCGCAACACGTCGGTCACCGCCTCCCGGACCATCGGGTTGTCGAAGTTCAGATCGGGCTGATGGGCGAAGAACCGGTGCCAGTAGTAGGCGTCCGCAACCGAGTCCCAGGACCAGTTGGAACTCTCCGTGTCTTGAAAGATGATGCGCACGTCGGTGTACCGATTCGGCGTGTCGCTCCAGACGTAGAAGTCTCGCTCGGGGCTGCCCGGCTCGGCCCGCCGCGCTCGCTGGAACCACGGATGCTGATCGGAGGTGTGGTTGAGCACGAGCTCGGTGATGACGCGCATGTTGCGTGAGTGCGCGGCGTCGAGAAACTCCTTGAAGTCGTCGAGCGTCCCGTAGCTCGGATGCACTTCCCGGTACTCGGCGATGTCGTATCCGTCGTCACGAAGTGGAGAGGGGTAGAAGGGCAAGAGCCAGATGGCGTTGACCCCGAGACGGCTCAGGTAGTCGAGGTGGGAGGTGAGCCCCGGGAAATCACCGATGCCGTCATGGTTGGAGTCCGCGAAGGCGCGCACGTGCACCTCGTAGATCACCGCGTCCTTGTACCAGAGCGGCCTACCGGGATGCTCGTGCTCGCTCGACATCGCAGGCACCAGCCTAGAGCGACACGCGGACGGGGCTCGGTGCAGCGCCCCCGCTCCCCGATTGGGGCTGCACGGTCGTGGAGACCCTTGACCATCACGTAACGTGAGGGTGTAGGTTGCGGACCATGACCACCTCGACGATCGGCGACGTCGCCCGCATGGCCGGCATCACCGTCCGGACGCTCCACCACTACGACGCGATCGGCCTCCTCTCGCCGTCCGAGCGCAGGCCCAACGGCTACCGCGCCTACACGGGAGAGGACGTCGGCCGCCTCCACGAGATCCTCACCTATCGAGAGCTCGGCCTCGGGCTCGACGAGATCGAGCACATCCTCGCGGAGCCGAAGGGAATCGTCGAAGCGCTGGTCGAGGCTCGCAAGCGCGTGGACGTGCAGATCGATCGCCTGCTGCGCATCGCAGGTGGCCTCGAGCAGGCGATCGAAGCAGCGAAGAAGGGAACCCCCATGACCCCTCAAGAAAGACTCGAGGCGTTCGGCGACTTCGACCCGGACGAGTACGCAGCCGAGGCCGAGGAACGGTGGGGCGATACCGACGCGTATGCGGAGTCGGCCCGCCGCACTGCCTCGTACTCGGCGGGCGACTGGAAGCGACTCGGCGAAGAGGCCGAGGCGATCAACACGGAACTCCTTGCCCTCATGGAGCGCGACGTCCCCGCCGACGGCGACGAGACGGCCCGGCTCGTCGACGCCCACCGGTCGCACATCTCGAAGTGGTTCTACGAGTGCACACCGGAGATCCACGCCGGCCTCGGCGCCATGTACGCGGCCGACGAGCGCTTCCGGCGGAATATCGACAAAGCCGGGCCGGGGCTCGCGCAGTATCTCTCCGATGCGATCGCCGCCCGCTACGGGGGCTGAGCCGTACCCGCCGATCGGTGTCGAACCGCGAGGACGACGCGTGGGCGAGGCGAGTGGCTAGCGTTCGCGCGGTGAGCCCCGCGCCTCAACCTCTCCCATGGTGGAAGTCCGCCGTCGTGTACCAGATCTACCCACGCTCGTTGCGCGATACGACCGGCAACGGCATCGGCGACTTGAACGGCATCACCGAGCGGCTCGGCTATCTCGCCGACACCCTCGGGGTCGACGCCGTCTGGATCTCCCCCTTCTACCGATCCCCGATGGCCGACTTCGGGTACGACGTCGCAGACTACACCGACGTCGACCCGCTCTTCGGGACCCTCGCAGACTTCGACCGGCTCCTCGCTGAAGCCCATGCCCGCGGCCTCAAGGTGATCATCGACTGGGTACCGAACCACACGTCGGACCGGCACCCCTGGTTCGTCGAGTCCCGGTCGTCGCTCACTAACCCGAAGCGCGACTGGTACGTGTGGCGGGGCCCGAAGCCCGACGGCTCCCTGCCGAACAACTGGCAGGCAGTGTTCGGGGGCCCGGCCTGGGAGGAGGACCCGCGCACCGGGCAGTTCTACCTCCACTCGTTCCTGCCGCAGCAGCCGGATCTCAACTGGAGGAACCCCGAGGTCGTCACCGCCATGCACGGCACGCTGCGGTTCTGGCTCGACCGGGGCGTCGACGGGTTCCGCATCGATGTTGCGCACTACATCATGAAGAACCCCGATCTCGCCGACAACCCGTCCGCTCCCCCGCCGCCGCCGGAGGCCGACTTCAAAGACTTGGCCGAGTACGACGAGTGGCACCACGTGAACGACAAGGGGCATCCCGACGTCCACGCAGCGTTCCGCGGCGTCCGCAGCGTCCTCGACGAGTACGACGAGCGATTCGCCGTCGGCGAGATCCACATCTTCGACTGGGACGAGTGGGCGACCTACTACGGCGACGACGACGAGCTGCACATGCCGTTCAATTTCTCGCTGATCTGGTCCGAGTGGCGCGCCGACGCCTTCCGTCGCCGTATCGAGAGCCTCGAAGCGGCCATCCCGGAACATGCATGGCCGAGCTACGTGCTCGGCAACCACGACGAGCAGCGCCTCGCCACGCGCTACGGGTCGGCGGCCACGCGCCCTGCGGCCGTGCTGCTCCTCACGCTCCGGGGCCAGCCGACGATGTACTACGGCGACGAGTTGGGGATGCCCGAGACCCCCGTGCCCACCGAGCGACGGCAGGATCCGTGGGGGTTGCGCGTCCACGGAATGGGGCGAGACGGGTGCCGGACGCCGATGCAGTGGACGGCAGAACCCGGCCACGGCTTTTGTGAGCCCGGCGTGGAGCCGTGGCTCCCGTTCGGGGTCGACGCAGGGGTGCGGAACGTCGACCGTCAACGGCACGACGCGGATTCCCTCCTCAACCTCTACCGCCGGCTCCTCGAACTCCGCAGGGAGCGGCCGTCCCTTCGCCACGGAACCATCGCGATGCTGGACGGCTTGCCGCCCGACGTCCTCGGATACCTCCGCCACCACGACGGCGAGCGGACGGTGGTGCTCGTCAACTTCTCGGCCACGGAGCAGCCCGTCGACATCGACGGCGCCACAGCGCTGCTCATCTCGACCGATCCGCAGAGAACAACCGTGGACGAACGGCCAGTCGTGCTCGGCCCGTCCGAGGCGATCGTCGTCGACGCTACGTGATAAGAGGGAAGTAGCGAGCCGGGTCGTCCAAGAGCTCGGACTTCTCGACGACCCTGCGGACGCCCTGCGCGAGCAGTCCGGTCTCCGTGAGGTCATCGATGTGCTCACCGAAGACGTAGGTCGTCACTCCTGCCCCCGTGAGCAGGTCGATCGCGGCACGACCCGCTCGATGGTCGAGGTCGACCACGGCCCCGACGACCGGCCCCGACGACAGGGCGGCGTCGACCGCCGCCGGGTTTCGCGCCGCGAACGCCACGACGCCGGGGGACGAGAGCGCATCGACGAGGCGGCCACGCGATGCACGGTCGCCCGCCACGACGACGATCGTCGGCGGCGCAGCAGAAGGGACTGCTCGCTCGACGAATGCAGCTGCCTTGGCCGTCCCCCATGCCAGATGCGCTTCATGCGCCTCATCCCCGAGCACGCTCGGCGATCCCGGGACGAGCCCGTAGGGATCCAGTCCTCCCATCAACCCACTCGTTTGCAGCGGCGCGATACCGCGCTCTTCGAGCACCCGGGCGGCGTCCCGGACCGCTGTGCGAAACAACTCCAGGGGCCCTCGACGCTGCTCCCGATACGGAAGCTCCAGCTCGGCGCCGAGCGCAGCCTCGAGTCGGATCGTCGCCTCCTCGATCGCCTCGACCGACGTGCGGTCGAGCGGGTAGCCGCGTTCGGCGAACGCAGCCGTCATGTAGCCGGGAAACGCGGCCACGAGGGCCGCGTGCAGCCGATGTGCCTCTGGGACCATGCCGAGGAGCATATGCGCCCCGCCGCGCTCAGCCGTGGCTACCATCGCTTGGTCCGCCCATCCACCATTCCCCGGGGGAATCCCATGAAGAAACTCATCCTGCTCATCGCAGCCGTAGCGTTCGTCGCAGTCGGCTGTCGTGCCGAGGTCAACGTCCTCCTCGACATCAACGAAGACGGGGCCGGCGCCGCGACCTTCGAATTCGGCCTCGACGAGGAATTCCTCGGGATGATCGAGTCGATGGGTGGCTCCGCCGAGGATGTCTTCGCCGACCTCGACATCGCCGGCGACGGCGGGGAGGTCGTCGAGCGCACGGAAGGCGACATGACCTACACCGGCGTCAAGAAGGACTTCGCGGACATCACCGAGATCACGAGCGACCTCGAAGGCAGCACCGGCGAGGACGCCCCGTTCCAGGACTTCACGTTCGTCATGGACGAGAAGCAGGCCGAGCTCACCGCCACCGTCTCGACGCCCCAGCAGGACCTCGGGGACATGGGCCTCGACCCATCGATGATCACCGGTGACATCTTCTCCGCCAGCTTCATCCTGGCAATGCCCGGAACGGTCAAGGAGCACAACGCGGATGAGGTCCTCGCCGACGGGCGACTCCGCTGGGAGCTCCCCCTCCTCGGCGGCACCAAGGACATCCACGCCCGCTCCGAGCTCGGCGGCGGCTCGCTCTGGTGGCTCTGGATCATCCTCGGCGTCGTGCTCATCGTCGGAGCGATCGCCGTGATCGCCGCAATCCTGCTCGGTCGTCGGCAGTCGAAGCACGCCGTCGAAGACGCCGCATCGCAGTACCCGCAGTCCGCGGTCGCGTCCCTCGACGCGACCGAGCCGGAAGCCGTCGATGAGGTCGACGCGAAGGATGATGGGCCCGGCGAGGCGAGCGACGAAGGAGACGAAGGGTCGGAGGCCTCCGAGATCGCAGAGGACGGCGAGCCGAGTGAGGCCGGCGACGAAGCCGACGACGCCGAAGAGGCCGGCGAAGAGCAGAACTAGGCGAGCACACGCATCGGAGCACCCCGTTGCGCACGGCGCGGCGGGGTGTGGTGCGTCTGAGGGACACCTCTCGGTACCCGCGAACCGGCCGCTGCGTTTCCTGTACGGCCGTGGGGGACGGCGATGCGACATGCCCTGCAGGCAGATCGCGCAACGGGCGCCAGCTCAGCTGATTCTTTGGAGCGCGGACCCCGTTCGGCCGCTACGACGTCTGGATGACGACGGCCAGGAGGCCGTACGGGCCGTCGACGACACCGATCCCGACGTCGACGAACGCACCATCGGCGTCTGCTGCATCACTGAGCCCGCCGATCGTCGGCGCGAGGACCATGTACTCGCTCGCGCTCGATGACGACGCGTTCACAGATGCAAGGCGCTCGCTCAACGGCTGCTGCTCGGCGAAGTCGCCGGTCCGGTAGACCTCCATCGCCCGCGTCGCCGCCAGCAGGCTGAGGGTCTCCGAGTACGCGAGCGGGGCGAGGCCCTGCACGGCACGACGCTCGTTGATCTGGTCGAGGAGCTCCGCGGCGATCGACGAGGAGACGTGAGCATCCCCGCCGTCACCGTCTCCGGGGAACGTCACGTCGGTCACGCTCGGATCGAGCACCCATCCGTCGACCGTGTCTCGGATCCAGATCATCGACTGCAATGCCCGGTCGCCGGAGATCGTCCGCATCGCTCGCTGCGCGGTGCCGTCCGGCTGCGTCACATAGTCGACGACCATCGACATGTCCACGTGAGCCTGGGCGACACCCGGCAGCGGCGCCGCGGAGATCAAGGTCACGGCGATGACAACGAGCACCGCCGTGTACAGCGCCCCGAGCACGGCACCGCCGACGCGGTTCAACATGGCGATGCCGGGCACGTACGTAATGGACTTCGAGATCGCCGAGCCGAGCACCCCCGCCGCGACGGCGACCCCGATGAACAGGACCGCGCCCCCGATGACCCGCGCCATGTCCGGCGAGATCTCGAGGAGGTTGTGGAGGAGGCTGCCCGCCGCAGGCGCCAGCCGGAAGGCCAGCACCGCCCCGAGGATGAGCGCTCCGACGTCGACGGCCTCCCGGACGAGGCCGCGTGCCCAGCCGCGGGCCATGAGCGCAGCGAAGAGCACGAGCACGATGATGTCGATCATGGCGTCCTGCTCGACGCGGGATACGGAGACACGGGTTAGTCGGCGTCCGGGTCGCCCCCGGACTGCTCCGGCGGGGAGGCGACCGTGACGGCCTCGATCTCACGGGTCCAGAACTTGCGCTGCGGCGGTTCGATGAACATCGATTCGGCTGCATCGGTCGGCGTCTGCTCGAGGATGCGGGTTCGCCACCAGTAGCCGGCGATGATCTTCAGCGCGGCGGTGAGCGGCACGGCGATGACGATCCCCCAGAACCCCGCGACTGCGCCGGCGAGCACGAGGACGAGGAGCGTCACGGCGGGGTGGAGCCGAACCGTTGCCCGCAGGACGGTCGGGCTCACGAAGTTGTTGTCGATCTGCTGGACGACGACGGCGACGACCGCCGCCCACACCGCCGTGGTCAAGTCGGCCGTCGTGAGTGCCACGACGACGCCGAGGATGCCACCCACCCAGGGCCCGAGGAACGGCACGATGTTCAATACGCCGCCGACCATCCCGATGAGCAGCCAGAAGGGGAGGTCGATCACGCCGTAGCCGACGCTCAGCATCACTCCGACGATGATCGCCACGAGGAGTTGACCGCGCAGGAAGCCGCCGACCGCTGTGTTGAGGCGACGCCCGACGTACGCCACCTCCGCCCGGTTGCGGGACGGGACGAGCTCGAGGATGCGCTGCTGGACGTTCGGCAAGTCGATGAGCATGTAGAACGCGATGACGGGGCCGAGGAGGAACACCAGGATGAACTCGAACACCCCGCTCGTGAGCGTGCCGACGCGGTCGAGGACGATGCTGATGATCGTGTCCTGGTTCTCCGGGTCGTTGAGGTAATCGAGGACCTGGTCGTAGCTCCACAGCGACGGGTCGAGACCGAACCGCTGGCCGAGGGTGACGAGCTGCTCGGCGAGCTTGTCGTAGAGCTCGGGGAACTCGGATGCGAATTCGCGGGCTTGGGCCGCGACGCTTGGGAACACCATGAAGCCGACGACGACCGCGACGGCGAGGACGATCAAGAACGCGAGCAACGCGCCGACGATGCGGTGGATCCCCCGCTTTGCCAACGCCGTGACGAGCGGGTTCAGGACGAAGACCACGATGAGCGCGACGAAGAGCGGGGCGAAGATCACCCGGCCTTCGATGAGCACGTAGAAGCTGGCGAGCAAGACGATGACGGCGCCGATCGCCGACCAGGAGTAGATGCCGACCCTGCGGACGAGCTCGTCGAATTCCGAACGGAAGCGCGGCGGGCGGGACTTGCCGGTCACTGCGTCGTCCCGGTTCTCCGGGCGATCTGCTCGAGGCGATCCTTGCGCATCCGGCGGAGCCGACGCACCGTCATCGGGGCGTAGGTGAGCGCCGTGTCATCGTCGATGAGTCGGCGAACCACTTCGTAGTAGCGCGCCGCACTCATGTCGAGGTACTCGCGGATGGCCCGGTCTTTCGGTCCAGGGAACAACCACCACGAGCCCTCGAAGTCGAGGACCCTTCGGTCCCGATCGGAGACCATGCGCGAAGCGTATCGAGGGCACGGAACGGAACCGTGGATTTCGCGATGCCGGAGCGCGGGCGCTACCCCGCGTCGGTGCAGCGGTCGATGTGCTCGTGGACGTGCTCCATGAGCTGGGCCTCGATAGCGCGCAGAGCGCGGGCCGATGCGAGGTCCCCGGCCACATGCCCGCGGATGCTGGACCCTCCCGCCTTGGCCCGGCCCTCGGCTTCGAAGGTCCCGGTCGGGCACGTGAACGTCGCTGTGGCGACCGCCACCTCGTCACTCACATCGACATGCAGGTTCACGACGTAGTCCACGGGTCCTCCTCGGGTTCTCGGCCCATCGAGCATGGTCGACCATGCGAAAGGGATGCGATAGGGCACATCGTCGCAACCTCCCTGTGACTTCCGGTCGTTTGTGTCTACGACTACGCCCCATGTGGCTGCAAGCACGAACGTCCGTCAGCCGCCCTTCGGTCTTGTTCGCTTGTGTCTACGACTACGGCCTCTGTGTTCGTAGACACAAATGACGGGGAGCGGAGCCGGGTGTCGGGCTCGAACCGACGACCTTCTCTTTACAAGAGAGATGCTCTGCCAACTGAGCTAACCCGGCGCTCGGGTCAGGATACCCAGCCGCGTGCCCTCGCAACCTCGAAGACGGCGAGGGAGGTCGCCACCGAGGCATTCAAGCTCTCAACGGCGTCGTCGTGCGGGATCCTGACGATTGCGTCGCAGCGCTCCGCCGTCAGCCGATGCAGTCCCGCGCCCTCGGCCCCGACGACGATCGCCACCGGCTCCGTCAGGAGCTCGAACCCGAACAGCGATCGCTCCCCCGAGCCATCGAGACCGACGCGCCAGACCCCGAGGGCCTCGAGACGACGCAGGGCCTCGGGGATCGACGAGACCTCGGCGATCGACACGACTTCGAGAGCGCCCACGGCGGCCTTGAACGCTGCGGCACCGATCGGAGCCGACCGGCGGGACGGGACGACCACCGCCCGGAAGCCGGCGGCAACGGCCGACCGGACGGCCGCTCCGAGGTTCCGCTGGTCCTCGAGATGGTCGAACACGAGCACGGCCGCAGGGTCGGATGCCGCGACGACGGCCTCGAGCGTCACCGTCTCCTTCGCACGACATTCGGCCACCACACCCTGTGGTGCCGACGTCTTCGCCCCGTCGCGCACGTCGTCCACGAACGCGACATGTGCCCCGGCACGGCGCGCATCATCGGCCAGCCTCGTGTACTCCGGTCGATTGAGTCGCCGGTGCTCGACGTTGAGCGTCACGACGCGACCCGCCGCGAGGGCGGCGGAGACGGCGTGAAAGCCCTCGACGCTATCCCCGATGCCAGCGCGACCCATCAGGCGTGTCCTCGACGACGATTCCGATCGACGCGAGATCGTCCCTGATCGCGTCCGACGCCGCCCAATCCCTCGCGGCCCGAGCGGCATCGCGCGCCGCGAGCAGGTCGTCGACCGACCCGGAATCGAGGCCGTGTCGTGACGCGACGGCGGCGATCTCAACGTCGATCTCCCCGAGATCGGCTTCCTCCTCGGCGAGTCCGAGGACGCCGACCATCTCGTCGTAGGCGGCGGCGAGCGGCCCGACGCCCTCACCGGCATCGAGGCGACGGTTTGCTTCGCGGACGACGTCAAAGAGAACGCCGAGCGCCCCCGCGACATCGAAGTCCTCGTCCATGAACGCGCGAAACCGGTCGAGCGCCTGCCCGTCGGGCGCGTCCTCGACCCGGGCGGGCACGCGCCTTCGGAAGCTCCAGAGACGATCGAGCGCCCCATCAGCGTCGGCGATGGCGGCCTCCGAGAAGTCCAGGGGCTTCCGGTAGTGCGTTCGTAGGTAGGCGAGGCGGACCGCTGCGGGGCGGTGGTGGTGAAGCGCCTCGACGAGGTCGACGACGTGCCCGGTCGACTTCGACATCTTCTCGCCTTCGAGGTTCATCATCCCGTTGTGCATCCAGTAACGCGCAAACGGGGTCCCGGTCGCCGCCTCCGACTGGGCGATCTCGTTCTCGTGGTGCGGGAAGATGAGATCGTGGCCGCCGGCGTGGATGTCGAATCCGTCGCCGAGGTACGTGCGCGCCATCGCCGAGCATTCGATGTGCCACCCCGGACGGCCCGGTCCCCACGGCGAGTCCCACGACGGCTCACCCGGCTTGGCGGCCTTCCACAGGGCGAAGTCCAGCGGGTCGCGCTTCCGCGCGTCGGGGTCGACCCTCGCGCCGGACCGCAGATCGTCGGGGTCGTGGCGTGAGAGCTTGCCGTAGCCGGTGTATGAGCGGACGGCGAAGTACACGTCCCCGCCTGCCTCGTACGCATGCCCGGACGCGACGAGTTCGGAGACGAGTTCGAGCATCTCGGGGATGTGGCGCGTCGCCCACGGCTCGACCGTCGGCGCCTTGACCCGAAGCAGGCGGTCCGCCTCCGAGAATGCAGCGTAGGCGCGCTCCACGATGACGTCGGTCGTGACGGACTCTTCTGCGGCGGCGGCGATGATCTTGTCATCGACGTCGGTGACGTTGCGCACGTAGGTGACCTCGTAGCCGCTCCACTCGAGGTACCGGCGGATGACGTCGAAGGCCACGGCGGACCTGCCGTGGCCGAGGTGTGGCGCCGACTGCACCGTGGCGCCGCAGACGTACATGCCGACCTTGCCTGCATCTCGCGGCGTGAATTCCGCGAGCTCGCGACCGAGGGTGTTGTAGATGCGCATCGCTTGCGATGCTACCCACCACCGTTCACCTGTCACCTAGGATCGCTCCGTGATCATCTACGCCCACCGGGGTGCCTCCGCTCACGCGAGGGCCAACACCGTCGAGGCCTATCGTCTCGCGGTCGCGGCCGGCGCCGACGGCATCGAGCT
>Ga0316577_10000330_pt1 | contig 17474 bp, 12 predicted proteins | sample S5NA_FD_203073 | JGI IMG/M metagenome (GOLD analysis project Ga0316577, IMG submission 203073) | Rhizosphere microbial communities from salt marsh grasses in Alabama, United States - S5-7_050615r2r1 | ecosystem: Host-associated > Plants > Roots > Rhizosphere | place: USA: Alabama | collected... | reverse complement strand
GAAACGTTACCTCCCCAGGACTCCACCAGGCGTCGAACGATGGCCAGCCCGAGACCCGTTCCCATGGAGCGGGTGGAGAAGTGAGGTTCGAAGATCCGGGGAAGGAAATCCGGGTCGATACCCGTTCCGTCATCCCGGACCCGGAGCTCGACCCGTCCCTCGTTCCGCTCCGCCTCCACCGTGATGCGCCCCTGAGAAGGGATGGCGGCCCTGGAGTTCTCCAGGAGGTTGATCAGCACCTCCCGGAGCTCGGCCTCCCTGGCCTGCACGGCGGGGACGTCGGCCGGGACTTCGCAGCTGAAGACCAATGCACCCTTACCGCCCCGATAGAGATTCATGACCTCCTCAGCGACCAGATGGATGCTGACGGGTTCCAACGGCAGGTGTCCCGATGCCTGGGGAGCCCCGAACCGGGAGAAGCTCCTTGCGATGGCAGCGAGGTGGTCGATCTCCCGAAGGATGACCTCCACGTTCTTCTTGAGGATCTCGTGGAAGTCTGGGCGCCTGTCTTCCCAGGCTCTCTGGAGGTGCTGGACGCTCAGCTTCATGGGGGTCAGTGGATTCTTCACCTCGTGCGCCACCTGCTGAGCCATCTCTCCCCACGCCAGGATCCTCTCCGACCGTAGCTCGTCCGTCACGTCCTCGAGGCTCAGAACCGCGCCCCCCACGGGCCCATCTCCAGAGATCCGCCTCGCACGAATTCGGATACGGCGATCGCCCATCTGGAGCTCGGTGTTCCCCTCTCTGAGGCCATCTCGAAAATAGAGGTCCACCCATCGGACCAGTTCGCCCGCCTCCCCCTCCCTGCCGGGTAGGGTCTGCCCCACCGGAACGAGCTCGTTCAGGAGAGACTCCGCTCGGGGGTTCACAAGCGTTACCCGACCGGCCGAGTCCAGGGCCACCACGCCCGTGGCGGCCTCCTCAACGATGGCCTGTGTCCGGCGAGTCGTCCGGAGCAACGCCCTTCGGGCCCGTCGGATCCGGAGGACCATTCGGTTGAAGGCTCCGAATACGGCCCCGAACTCGTCCCGCCTGTCTTCCGGTAGGCGGACCTTCAGATTCCCCGATCCGACCCGCTCCGAGGCCACCTGAAGCGTCTCGATGGGACGGCTGAGCGTCCGGCCTACCATGAGGGCCAAGGCGAGAGAAAGGGCCGCCCCCAGGACGATGGCGAACCCCAGGAGATCGGCCACCTCCTGTCGCCGGAGGGCCGTGGCACCCAGCTCCAGGGGCACGGGTGTGGCCAGGATGTCCCCATCCTGCAAACGCCTGAAAGCCATGACATACTGCCACCCCCCCAGGGAGGAACGGAATGAGGCACGGATTTCCCTTCGGCCCTCCATGGCACGGTATTGGGGCTCCGGGATCCAACCTTCGTAAAGCCCTAGCTGCACCAGCTCGTCCGCCGATCCATCCCTCAGCTCCCCGTTCCGGTACTCCAGAAGGTCCGCGCCGACTTCTCTGCCCAGAAGCTCCATTTGGCCTTGGACATCGGAGTAGAAGCTCGCCCCGTCCTCCACGATCCTCCCGGCCAGCGCCGATGCAGTCCTCTCCGCCGCGCCGGAGAGTGTCCGGAAGGCCAGCGTCCCGAAGATGGCGATGGAGAGACAGAAGAACCCGAACAAGGCAAGCGTGACTCGGGCACGGAAACTACCCAGGAGACGAAGGATCCTTCCCGGCGCCATCTCCCGGCCCCGAAGCAGGAGGCGCCCCGTCGCCCAGACGAGGAGCAGCGCCACGAGATCGAGGATGAGGGAGAGGGTGCCTCGAGCCGTCAAGTGCAGGGTGCCCGGGAGAGCGACCGTCTGGCTGGCGAAGTAGTCCCCGTCCACATAGGTGAGGGCCCAACTCGCCTGCCAACCTCCTTCCCTTCGCTCCCAGACCGCCTCCCCCTGCGGCTCCGGCTGCTCATTTGGAGTCGCAGGCACCAGAGTGGGAGAAGGCAGGCCCTGGCGACCCAAAGCGGCGAAGATGGGCCCCATGGGCGAAGCGAGGGACATGGATCCCCTCGGGGGCACCACGGCCGACAGCACCCGCCGGCCTTCCAGGGGGACCACCAGGAGATAGCGCGCGTTCGCGAAGCCCAGGTGGATCACCAGAGGACCTGTCCCTTCCCGAACCTGGTCGAGGTAGTCGTCCGCCAGGGGAGGACGGGGGCCCTGGACCCCCATGCCCAGGTCCTCTCTGGGAAGGTCCCCAGGGCCCCAGAGAGTAAGCCACATGGGAAGAGGATCGTGCTCCTGACCCGTCTGAGACCATGTCTCGAAGAGGAACTCCGCAGGAAGCCGGATCAGACCATCCAGTGAGTCGGCCGTTTCCGCCATTCGCAGCAGCCGGAACTCGAGATAGGGGTCGGCATCGGCCCCCAGATCTCTGAGCTCAGACTCCACCACCTCCATCCTGGCCTGGATGCTCTCCCCCCACGCCAACGGCAATGCTGCTGAAGCGCCCAGAAGAGCGGCCATCGTCCACGCCGTACTCTTCGGGTAGTCGAACCGTCTCGTCAGAGCTGCGGCGACCAGGTAGAACGGTCCGGCCCAAAGAGCCAGGAACCACCCTGGAAGCCCCGGGCCGGACCGTGCCAGGACCGCACCCGCTATGGCCAGGGAGAGTGCCAGGACGGTCCCCAGGACAAGGGCGAAGGGCAGGCCACGGTCCGCCCTCCCCACCCTCTCTGCTCCCTTCTTCCCCCCCAGCCCGAGGCAGGCCAACAGAGCCAGAGCCAACGCCATGGCACCCTGGTAGGGAAGCCACCCCCCGGCTCCGATGGAGAACAAGGACGGGGAGGCGCTGGACCGGAAGAGGAATCCCACGGTGGGGAAGCCCACTCCCACCCCCACCGCCCCCATCAGAGCCCCGGTCTGCCCGCTGGCCCACCGCGGGGTGCGATAGAGGAGGGAGCACAGGAGCCCGCCCGCCAGGAGTACGCCCAGCAACTTCCCCAGAGGCCAGCCCACGACCGGAAGGAGGAAGTGCGCCGGTGAGGTGAAGCCCTCCCCGGGCCAGAATCCCTCCACAGGGAGGAGAAGGGAAAGCGCCAGAAGCGTGGCCCCCGCCCCGAAGGTCCACCCTGGGATCCCCTTTCCACCGAAGACCAGGAGGCCCCAGCCCAGAAGGGAGAGGAGTGCCATCCCCCGCACCCAGAACCCCACCGACTCCCTCCACTGCAACTCCGGGTCCACAACCCCCCGGGCAACGCTGAGGAAAGGCTCCCCCTCCAGGAGGAGGCCCCCGATGATGGGTCCTTCGACCCGGTCGGGCGGTAGGATCTGAATGGGGACCCCGGTCCGCCTTTGAAACCGGGCGGCGAACCCTCCTTCTTCGAGCCCTGCAGGCAGGTTGGTCTGGAGGAGCACGGCCGCCACCACCGTCCCTCCCCCCCGGGGATCAGGGGCCGTAAAGTAGAGGTATCGGAAGAGCGGACCACCACCGAAGGCGTAGAGTGCCTCGCCCCGGCGGATCTCGAGGGGCACGGGACCCCGATGGACCCCGACCCAGGCTACCGGGCTTCCCTCGGGGTCGTACACGCTCAGGGCGGTTACACCCTTTCGGCGGCGAATCCGCGAGAGGCTCTCCTGGAGGTCCGTACCTTCGAAATCGGCGAGGAGGTCAACCGCCTCCTCCATGGCTCTGTCTCCGGATTCCAGGACGTCCTCCAGGCCACGATCCAGAGCTCTTTTCACCCGATCTTCCGAGGGGAGCTGGGTCGCGGCGGGGTCTTGGACCGTTCTCCGGTCCTGGAGATGAAAGCCGAACCCCGATATTGTCCCCACGAGGAGGATGAGAGCAGCAGCGGAGATCAAGACTTGTCCGGGTCGCCCCTTGAGGACCCACACCAGACTCGCGGCCGCCGAGAGAAGGAGCAACCAAGGCTCCTGCCACCGGGCCCAGGCCATCAGCGCCAGCATGCCTATCCAAAGGAGATGCCATGAAGGAGGAGGCGAATCGGAACCCCCCGAAGGGGAGCGAGGAACCGGGGTCTCGGTCATGGTTCCTGGAACGTCTCCCGTGGCCGGAGGTGGGCCGGGCCCTGGCCAGGGACCCTCGACTCATCCTCCCCGTGGGAGCCATGGTGCAGCACGGGCCCCATCTCCCCCTGGGAACGAACACCATCATTTCGGAAGCCGTGGCCCGGGCAGTCTCCCGAGAGCTGGGGATCCTGAGGGCCCCCGCCTTCCACTACGGCGTCAGGGGACCTGAACGGGAGAGCTTCGCCGGCACCGCCGGAATTCAGAGGAAGACCCTTCATCGGGCTCTCAATGAGCTCCTTGCGGAATGGGAAGACCACGGATTCCAGGAGTTCATCCTCCTGTCCGCCCACCGGCACGAAGCTCATGTCGAGGCACTTCTCATGGCCCTCACCTCCTCGGCCGCCACCACCGTCGTGAACCTGTTCACCATCGAGGTGGGCGACATCCTCGAGGGCTCTCCCTTCTCGGAGCACGGAGGGGAGCTGGAAACCTCCCTGATGTTGCATCTGGCTCCTGACCTCGTCCGGATGGAGCACGCCGCGGATGTGATCATCGACTCGAAGACCCTTCGAAAATATGCTCGGGGTAGGGTCGCCACACCCCCTCCGGGTTCCCGGGGGATTCTCGGCGTTCCGTCCAGAGCCACGCCGGAGAAGGGAGCAGCCGTCTTCTCTCGGTACATCCAAGCGCTCAAAGAGATCCTGGGGGAGGGGTCTTCGGTGGATTGACGCGCTTCATTCCGTGCCTTTTCGCCCTTTCCCAGTCCCTCGACCGGGACCCCTGGCGCGGTGTTCGGGTATGAGAGAGGCCATTCAGAAAGCGGCGTCCCAGGCCCAGGGTACTCCATGTTCAGAGCGATTCAGACCGCCGCGGTGTTCTCCGCACTTACCCTTCCTGCCCTCCTGTTCGGTCAGAACGTCTCCGTCGACGAAGGGGCGTTCCGCCTCACCGTGAACGGCGAAGTCGTTGGGCGGGAAGAATTCTCCATTCGACGGGTTGGCCGGGGGAGTGAGGCACGCCTCATCCTCCGGGGTACGGTGGACATGGACTCTCCCCAGGGCCACCGGACCCTTGCCCCAGCCATGGAGGCGACGGGAGCGGAGATGGCGGTGACGGCGTATCAGGTCAAGGTGACCGGGTCCAGGGCTTCAGAGATCTATGTCACACTGTCCGGCCGCAGGTACATGGCGAAGGTGATCTCCGCCCGGGGGGAGGAGGTCCGGGAATTCCGCGCCGGCCCCGGATCGATTCTCCTCGACCGTGACGTGGCCCATCAGTATTTCCTGCTCCTGCCCTTTCTTGACCGTTCCGACGCGGTCTCTCTGACGGTCCTGTCACCCGTGGCGGGCGAGCAGACGAGATTGACCTTCCGGAGGATCGGGGAGGAGGAGGTTCGAATCGGGACGCAGCTGATCCAGGGCCGACACTACCGTCTGGAGGGCGGAGCGGATTCCGGAGACGTCTGGTTCGATGAACAGGGCCGCGTACTCAAGGTCACATTTCCCTCCCGGGGCTACCTGGCTGAGCGGGAGTCTCTGGGATGAGGCCGCCCCCGGGCGGTGAAGACTCCCACTCCCAGACCCGTATCCCTGCAGAAATCAGAGGTGATTTTCCAGGCGGGCACCCTGAAACTGCCTGTGCCCCGGTGACGTAGAGCCACTTGACCATGCGACCCTCTCGCCCCTTCCCATCCGGGAGCGCACTCGTGAGGAAGACCAGAAGGCAATGGCTGGCGATCCCAGCCCTGATTCTTGCTTTGTCCCCCCACCCCGCATACGCCCAGGACAGGATTCCTCCCGAGATCTCCCTGGATGAAGCGCTCCGGATCGCTCGGCAGAGGAGCCCGCTCCTGCAAGCTGACCTCAACAATCGGGAGCTTTCGGACTGGAATGTCAGGGCCAGCTATGGCTCCCTGGTCCCGACGGCGGACGCCAGCTCAGCCCTCTCCTGGCAGGGGTCCGGGGAGCAGCAGTTTGGAAGCGTCACGCTCAGCCAGCTGGGATTCACCAACCAGCCATCCTATTACTTCTCGTCCTACAGCCTCGGGATCTCCTATGCACTGAACGGTCAGATTCTGCTGGCACTTCCACAGGCCAAGGCCGACCGAGAGGCACAGATTGCACAGGGATCGGCGTCAGAGGCCCGGACGGTTCTCCTGGTGACACAAGCGTACCTGGAGGTGCTCCGGCAGGAGGAAGGCCTGAAGCTTGCCGAACGGGAGCTGGAGCGGGCCCGGGGAAACCTCCGCCTGGCCCAGGGACAGCGGGAGGTCGGCACCGGTACTCCCATGGACGTAAGACAGGCGGAGGTGGCGGTGGGCCGGGCCCGGGTCAATGTCCTCACCAGCCAGAACGGGGTTCGAACCTCGAAGTTCCGGCTCCTCCAGGAGATGGGCTTGGACCCTCAGGAGGAGTTCACGCTCACATCCACCTTCGATCTCCTGGAGCCCGCCTGGACCGAGGAGGCTCTCATGGAGATGGCGCTGGAGGGGAATCCACAGCTCGTGGGGCTCCGGGCAACCATCCGGACGGCCGAGATCTCCACGAAGATGGCCAAGTCGTCCTATCTGCCAAGTCTCTCGTTCTCAGCGGGAATCAGCGGCTTCACCCGCGAGGCGTCGAACCCGGGTTTCCTGGTGGCCCAGGCCCAGTCCTCGTCCCTGGGGCAGGTGGCTCAGTGCGAAGCGCTGAATGAGCTGTATCGGCGCCTGGCTGACCCGCTCCCGACGCAGGACTGCTCCCGATACCTCTTCACGGAGCCACAGAGGAGGGCCATCGTGAACGGGAACGACAACTTCCCCTTCAGTTTCACCCGGAACCCTCCTTCCGCATCGATGAGGATCAGCCTCCCGATCTTTCAGGGGCTTCGGCGTCAGCGGGATCTGGAGGCGGCTCGGATCGCCGAAGAGGACGCCCGCCTGCAGGTTCGCGATCAGGAGCTGCGTTTGAGGGCAGACCTCGCCAGTGGACTCTCCACCGTGCAGACCGCCTATGAAGCCGCATTGATAGAGGAGGAGAACCAGGTCTGGGCCGACGAGCAGCTCAGGTTGGCCCAGGAACGCTATCGGCTGGGCGGGGCGACCTTCCTGGAGCTGGGGGAGGCCGAGACGGTGAAGGCCCAGGCGGACAGGGATCGCATCGCCGCGATCTTCGCCTATCACGACGCCTTGGCCAACATGGAAGCGCTGGTGGGAACCCCTCTTCGAACCCGGTGACGGAATCTTGAAAGGCATAGATCAATGACCTCGAACAGAAAGATCCTCATCGCTGCTACGGTGGTGCTTGTCTTCGGTTCCGCGGCCGTCATCAGCCTTGTCCAGGGGCGTGAGCGCGGGATTGAGGTCCGGCTCGAGGAGGTGGCCCGGAGGGATCTCGTCTCCACCGTCACGGCTTCCGGGAACATCCGGGCACGTTTGGCCGTCGATATCAGCGCGGACGTAATGGGACGGGTGATCGAGCTGAACGTGGAGGAGGGGGATGACGTGACCCGGGGAGAGGTCCTCCTTCGCATCGATCCGTCTCAGCTGGAAGCTGCGGTCTCCCGTGCTCAGGCCTCCCTGAGCCAGGCTCAGGCCCAGGTTGCCCAGCAGAGGGCGAACCTGATCCGGGCCGAGCGGGACTACGAGCGAACCCACACCCTCTGGACTCGGGACTCCACTCTGGTGAGCCCCCAGCAGGTGGAGGATGCCGAGACGAACATGGAGGTGAACCGGTCTCTCTTCGAAGCCGCTGAATACGGTGTATCCCAGGCCCAGGCCGCTCTGGCGGAGGCAAACGATCAGCTATCGAAGACCATCATCCGAGCGCCCATCTCGGGGAAGGTCACACGCCTGAACGTCGAGGCAGGGGAGACCGTGGTCATCGGTACGATGAACAATCCCGGCAGCCTCATCCTCACCATCAGCGACCTCTCGGTGGTGGAGGTCGTAGTGGAGGTGGACGAGACGGATGTCCCGGAAATCGCCCTCGGCGATAGCGCCGTGGTGGAGCTGGACGCCTTCCCGAACCGGCAGTTCTCCGGTCGGGTGACGGAGATCGGGAACAGCGCCATCGTACCCCCTTCCACCACCGCCGGAACGGGGCAGACAGCCGCCATCGACTTCGAAGTCGTGATCACCCTCGACGACCCCGGGGTACCTCTGCGCCCCGACCTCTCCGCCACTGCCGACATCGTCACCGCGGTGCGGGAGGGCGCCCCCTCGATTCCCATCATTTCCCTCACGGTGCGGGAAGAAGAGGGAGAGGCGGAGGGAGAAGAAGTGGGCGTGGATGAGGCGGATCAGGGCCAGACGGAGCGACCCGAGGGACCCGTCGCCCGGGGCCAGCAGCCCAAGGAGATCGAGGGGGTCTTCCTGGTCCGGGACGGAATCGCCCATTTCACGGAGGTGGATGTCGGAATCACAGGACAGGAGTACTTCGAGATCCTCTCGGGGGTCGAACCCGGAGACACCGTGGTGGCAGGGCCCTATCAGCGCATCCGGGAGCTCAAGGAAGGAGACCCGGTGAAGGCCATGGAGTCCGTTTCAGCCACATCAACCGGTCTCGGCGGAGCCGGAGACTGATGGTGTCTCCTCCCGCGGCACCGCCTCTCTTCCCGACGGAGGGGCAACGGTGAATGTCTGGGAAGGTGTGGCCCTTGCCCTGAACCAGATCAGGACGGAGAAGCTGAAGAGCTTCTTCTCCCTCCTGGGCGTCATCATCGGTGTGATGTTCCTCATCGTCGTCGTGAGCGTGGTGGAGGGCCTCGATCAATACATCAAGGAGGATTTCGCGAGCCAGATCTTCGGGCTGAACACCATCACCCTGACCCGGACGCCCTCGGTGCCGGTGAACAGTAGCGAAGAGGAGCGGAGGGCCTGGAGAAGAAGGCGGCGCCTGGAGTTCGCGGACGCGGAGGAGATCCGTGCGAAGCTCACCATTCCGGCTCTGGTGGGGGTGGAGAGCACCACCGGCGGTCAGGTGGAGGGAGACAACGGGCGGCAGGTGGAAAACGTCTTCATGACCGCGGTCTCTCCGGAGCTCCTCCGGATCCGGAACCTGGAGGTGGAGCGGGGACGACCTTTCTCCGCCCAGGAGGCCGAGAGGGGAGTACCGGTGGTCATCCTGGGGAAGAACACCGCGGAGGTGGTCTTCCAGGACCTGGACCCCATCGGGAGAGAAGTCAGGATCCGGGGCTTCCCGTACAGAGTGATCGGTGTTCTGGAGGAACAGGGGTCTATCTTCGGGATTTCTCTGGACAACAGGGCCATCGCCCCGGCGCGATCACCCATCCAGAAGGTCGTGAACCCGCGGGGCGTAGTGGACAACATCGTCATCCAGACGCTGGATCCCGCGGACATCCAACCCGCCATGATGGAGCTTGAGGCCATCATGAGGGTCCGGAACGGCCTGCGGCCGGGGGAGCCCAACGACTTCGAGCTGGAAACCGCGGAGGATTCCCTGAGCTTCTGGGACCGGATCTCCACGATCCTGTTCATGGCCCTTCCGGGTCTGGTGGGGATCTCTCTCGTGGTGGGCGGGATCGTGATCATGAACATCATGCTCGTATCCGTCATGGAGCGGACGCGTGAGATCGGGGTCCGGAAGGCCATCGGGGCCCGCCGCAGGGACATCGTCGTTCAGGTCATCATCGAGAGCGCCACCCTGTCTGGAACCGGTGCCTTCCTGGGAGTCCTGGTGGGGGTGGGGCTCACCTGGCTCGTGGCCGCGGTCTCGCCCATGCCAGCGGCGGTGGCTCCCCAGTGGGTGACTCTGGGAGTCTCTCTGGGAATCGCGGTGGGGATGGTGGCCGGGGTGTACCCGGCGGCCCGGGCCGCACGTCTGGATCCCGTGGATGCCCTCCGCTATGAGTAGCTCGAGCACGGCTCCCACACCGCCAACACCCGGAGGGAGCCCCCTGGGTACCCTGGCCGAAGGGTTCCGGATTGCCCTTACCGCCATCCGGGCGAACAAGCTTCGAGCGAGTCTCACCATCCTTGGTGTGGCCATCGGTGTCGCCGTCGTGGTGACGATGGCCGCCCTCATCACCGGGATCCGAAGCAGTGTCCTGGAAGCCTTCGAGTCGGCCGGGCCGGAGAACTTCGTGGTGACCCGCTTCGACATGACGGAGGTGCGAATCGTCGGCGACGGATCGGGACGCCCGCCGTGGTGGAACAAGCCGAAGATCACTCCGCTGGAAGCGGAGCGGATCGCCCGGCTCCCGGCGGTGAAGGACGCCATCGTGGACTTCGACATGAGCCTCGCCATCTCCTTCGAGGGCGCTCGGGTCACGGGGATTCAGGCGAGTGGCAACTCGGCCGGGTGGCCCCAGTACACCATCGGGGACTTCGTCTCGGGAAGGAACTTCCTGCCCGCCGAGGTGGAGCAGGGCCGAGCCGTCATCGTCATCTCCAGACCCCTGGCCACGGAGCTCTTCGGGCAGCTCGACCCCATAGGAAAACGGGTACGCGTGTCCGCAGGAGGGGGCGGGGCCAACGAGCTCTTTACCGTTGTGGGGGTGTTCGACACCGGGGAGAACATCTTCTCCGACGCGGTGCAGCACTTCGCCGTCACCCCTTACACTGCCGCCTTGAAGCGACTGAAGGCCAACGACATGTTCTTTCAGGTCCTGGTGGTCCCCTGGGAGGGAATCCCTCAGGTGGAGGTACAGGACCAGGTCATCAGCCTCCTGCGGACCATGCGGGGATTGGGCCCTACAGAGGAGAACAACTTCGCCGTCATCCGCTCCGACCAGCTCATCGATCTGTTCAACCAGCTCACGAGCGTGTTCTTCATGGTGATGTTGGCGCTCTCATCCGTGGGGCTCATGGTGGGGGGGGTCGGGGTAATCGGGATCATGCTCATCTCGGTGACGGAACGGACCCGCGAGATCGGGATCCGGAAGGCGGTCGGGGCGACCCGGCGGGAGATCCTCTGGCAATTCCTGGTAGAGGCCGGTGTCCTGACCCTCCTGGGCGGGGCGTCCGGAATGCTCCTGGGGGGGCTGGCCGCAGAGGGAGTGGAGTCGGTCACCCCCATCCCCGCCGCCATCCCCATCTGGTCCGTCGCCGTGGCCCTCACCATGGCGGTCTTCACGGGGATGCTCTTCGGGCTTCTACCCGCCGTTCGGGCCTCTCGCCTCGAACCGGTGGACGCCCTCCGGTATGAGTGACACCGGCGGAGAGGCGGAAGCGCAGGTGGGATCCCGGATGAAGAAGATACTCGTGGCCATGTCTGGAGGGGTGGATTCCTCTGTTGCCGCAGCACTCCTGGTTCAGTCCGGCTATGAGGTCGTGGGGGCCACCCTCAGGACCTTCTGTTACACCGCGGGCCCGGCTCACGCGAAGAGCTGTTGCGGGCTCGAGGGGGTCAGCGATGCGAGGAGGGTCGCTCGCTCCCTGGACATTCCGCACACGGTATACGACGTGGAGGAGGAGTTCACCCGGGACGTGATCGATGACTTCGTGGCGGAGTACGCCGCGGGTCGAACTCCGAATCCCTGCGTGCGGTGCAACTCCTTCACCAAGTTCAGAGACCTCCTCCGTCGGGCCGTGGAGTTGGGTGCCGATGGGATCGCTACAGGGCACTACGTCCGCGTCGATGGGACGGCGGAGCACGGCCCGGCGGTTCTCCGTGGGGCCGATGCCGAGAAGGACCAGGCGTACTTCCTCTGGGGAGTTCCCAGGGAAGCCCTCCCTTCCCTCCACTTCCCCCTGGGGGAGATGACAAAGGGCCAGGTCCGCCAGGTGGCGCGGGAGATGGGCCTGGTTACCGCCGACAAACCCGAATCCCAGGAGATCTGTTTCGTCCCCACGGGGGATTACCGGGACCTCCTGTCGACCCGCCTGGAAGCCACACACCCGGCCTTCCAACCGGGACCCATCATCACCAGCGGAGGAGAGGTCCTGGGGACCCACTCCGGGTACGCCGGGTTCACCGTGGGCCAACGCAGGGGTCTGCCGGGGGGCTTCCCTGAAGCCATCTTCGTTCTGCAGATTCGACCGGGAAGTCGTGAAGTGGTGGTCGGCCCCCTGCAGGAGCTCTCGTCGGAGGAGGTGCGGTTGGGGGAGCTGAACTGGCTCGTACCCCCGGACCGGGTGAAGCCGGACGTGGAGGTCCAGCTGAGGCACCGGGCAAGTCCCACCCCGGCCCGGATGGAGTTGAGGGGATCGACCCTCCACCTCCGTCTCGCCACTCCTCAGAGAGCCGTGACCCCGGGGCAATCCGGGGTCATCTTCCAGGGCCGGAGGATGTTGGGAGGAGGCCGGATCCTGGCGAAAGACTGAAGGACAGCTTCGGGTGGCGCGCGCTCCGCGGGATCAGTACTTCAGCTGGGCATCCGTCGCCAGGGCCTCCATGAGCCGCTTCCCCTCCGGGGTGAGGCCGTCAGGCACCTCGATCTTCACCTCCACGAACATGTCTCCGACTCGCCCGCCCCGCTCCACGCCCTGACCCCTCACCCTGAACCGCGTTCCCGTCTGTGTACCCGGCGGAATCCGTAGAACCACTTTCTTCCCATCCGCGGTCCTTACGCGAATCTTCGAGCCGAGGGATGCCTGGGCAATGTTGATGGGTACGGTGACCTCGAGGTTCAGGCCGTCCCGGCGGAAGAACCGATGGGGTTTCACCTTGAACGTGATAAGGAGGTCTCCAGGCTTTCCCCCAAGGGTCCCCCGCTCCCCCTGTCCGGAAAGGCGGACTTTCGAACCGTTCTCGACCCCCTTGGGAACCGCGACCTGGATCTTGCGGCTCTGCCTCACGGTGCCCGTTCCATCGCAAGCCGAGCACGGGGTCTGGGGGATGGTGCCCCGTCCCATGCACGCCGGACAAGGACGCTTCACGGCGAAACCCCCTTGCCCGAAAGACACGGTACCGGAACCTTTGCATTCAGAGCAGGTCCTGGTGCTCGTGCCCGGAGCCGCGCCGGAGCCACCGCACGTGGCGCACTCCTCGGTAATGGGTACGTTGATGGTGACCCGCCCACCCCGTACGGCAGTCTCGAAGGAGACCTCCACCACGTACTCCACGTTCCGGCCCTGGGCCGGTCCCGCCTTCCCTTTCCCCGGCTCCCGCTTTCCCCGATCGAAGATGCTGGAAAACAGGTCCGATAGGCCTCCGAAGCCGGAGAGGTCCTCAAAGGAGAAGCTTCCCCCCCCCGGTGCCCCGCCCCCTCCGTACCCGGTCCCCGGCCGGCCATACGGCCCCCGGCCTGCTGCCCTGCCGAAGCCGAAGGCCCCCAGCCGCTTCATCTGGTCGTAATGCTTCCGCTTCTCCTTGTCCGAGAGAACCGAATACGCCTCCCCAATCTCCTTGAAACGGTCCGATGCCCGGGGGTTCCCCGGGTTCGCGTCGGGGTGATACCGCTTGGCCAGTTTCCGGTAGGCCTTCTTGATCTCCTCCTGGGTGGCCGATTCCTTCACCCCTAGGATCTCATAAAAGTCTTTCGTCGCCGTTGTCATTCAATCTTCCATTGCGAGGGTCAAACACTCCCTCCTCAGTCTTCGTCCTTGTACACGCTCACCCGGGCGGGCCTGATCAGCTGGTCTTTGAAGAGGTACCCTTTCTGGAAGACCCTGTGGACCGTCTCATCCTGCCCCTCTTCCTCCAGAGGCACCCGCATCATGGCTTCCATGGTGTTGGGATCGAATGGCTCGCCCGTGGGATCCACCGCTTTGAGACCCGCATCGGTGAGGGCCTTCACGAACTTCCTCTCCACCAGGTCCACCCCCTCGATGAGAGCCTCCAGAGTCGCGTCTTCGGTGGTGAACTGGCTCACTCGCTGCAGGTCGTCCAGCCCCTCCAGGAGCGCCCCCGCCAGCTCGGCCTGGGCCCGCACCCACCCCGACCCCAGCTCGGCACTCACGCGCTTTCTGTAGTTCTCGAAGTCCGCCGCAAGCCTCAGATGCTGATCCTGGAGGCGACTGAGATCCTCCTGAAGGACTTCCAGCTCCTTCTTCACCACCGCTTCGGGATCCGGAGGGGTGTCCGCAGGCGGCACCTCCTCTTCATCGATCTCCCCTTCCCTATCCACCCCCACGGGCTCTGCTTCCGGCTCCCCTTCTGCCTCCGAGGCGGCTTCGGTGGCGAGGAGCCCTTCCTCATTCACCGCGTCTCCACTGTCCACGGACTCCTCCATGCGGTCCTTCCTTTCGTCATTCATCGCTTCGTGCTTACGAATCATCATCGTGTCAGATTCAAAGAAGATTCAACCCGGCTTCCGTCGGAGTCGCGCGGGGTCAGTCCAGGAGATCGTCCAGCCATCCGGCCACGTGACGGAAGACCTCCTCCCGCCCGAGGTCGTTGAAGGGCTCGTGGCGCCGTCCGTGGAGAATCTCGATATCCACCCCCCTTCCCACAATTCCACGGGCGAACTCCAGCGTCACGCGCGTGTCCACCACGCGGTCCGCGTCAGGGAGAAGAAAGAGAAGTGGAATGGTCGGGAAAAGCCCCGATTCAAGCAACTCTTCTTGTACCCGTTCAGCCTCCCGAAAGAGCCCTCCCGTCACCCGGGTGTGGATCAACCGGTCCCGTCGCCAGGCCTCCGCCATCTCCGGATCTCGGGTGAGTCGATCGGGCCCGATACCGGCGGTCACCGGAATCCGGGGGAAGAGCCACCCGAGCACTCTTCCCAGCCGCCTGAGCCATCGAGGCTGAGCCACCGCGAGCCAGGGGGCGGAGAAGACCGCTCCACGATACCCTTCCCCGAACCTTTGAAGGCGATGAAGGGCGATGAGGCCGCCCAGCGAGTGGCCCAGGAGGAAGCGAGGAAGGGGGCCGGGCACCTCCCCAGCCAGAAGCTCCTCCATCACGAGGAGATCTTCAAGGTACCGCGGGAAGGCGCTGACGTCTCCCCGAGGGCCCTCGGATAGACCGTGGCCCCTCAGATCGAAGGAGAACACGGAGATCCCCTCCGCCACCAGGTTCTCCGCCAGGGGGCCATACCGCCCGGAATGCTCCCCCAGGCCGTGGACCAGGAGGAGCGTCCCCCGGGGATCCGGTGCCGCCCAGAGGCGCCAGGCCAGCTTTGTTCCCTCGCTGCCCATGGTCCAACCTTCCCGTACCTCAAAGGTCACGGCCCACTCCCTTCCAGACGGGCCAGCACGAATGCCATGGCGGCCTGGGCGGCTCGCTCCCTTACGGCATCTCTGCCTCCCAGGAAGCGCTCCTGCCGGGCCGCCACCCGTCCATCGATGGCCACGGCGTGCCAGACGGTGCCGGGAGGTTTCTCTTCCGAACCACCCCCGGGCCCGGCAACGCCTGTAATCCCGATCCCGACATTGGCACCGAAACGGTCTGCGACCCCCAGGGCCATGGCTTCGGCTACCGAGCGGCTGACGGCACCATCTCTTTCCAGAAGATCCCGGGCAACGCCCAGGTGTCGGACCTTCACCTCGTCGGAGTAGGCCACCACGCCCCCCAGGAAGTAGCGCGACGAGCCCGGCACATCGGTCATGCGTTTGGAGACCAGTCCCCCGGTACAGCTCTCGGCGGCGGCCACGGTGGCTTTGGCGTTGAGCAGCCCCATCCCCACGGCCTGGGCCAGGTCTCCACGCTCGGACCGGTACCGGTAAGGCTCCAGGAGGGCCTCGATGCTTCTCTCGAGGTCGTCAAACCGCGCGTTCGCCTCCTGCTCCGTCGATACCTGGGCAGAGAGTCGAACTCTGACCCCCCGGAGATCCGGAAGATAGGCGATGGATACCGGGCCCGGATCCGGGGGGAGCGCTCGCCCCATCTCCTGTGCCAGGATGGACTCCGGGATCCCCGTGGTATGGATCACCCGATGGTAGGTGGGCCGGAGTCGGGTACCGAAGGCCCGGGTGAGAAAAGGTGCGACGCCTTCGGAGAAGAGTCCCCGCATCTCGGCGGGAATCCCCGGAAGGAGAACCACTATCTTCCCCTCCGGGCTCCGGAGGATCAGTCCGGGTGCCGCCCCCACGGGGTTCGCCAGGACCACGGAGCCCTCCGGGATCTGTGCCATGCGGCGATTGGTGGCCGGTAGATCCTCGTAACCCCTTTGCCGGAACCTCGACCGCAACTTCTCCACGATGCCGGAGTCCTCCAGCAGGGGGACCCCGAAGAGGGCCGCCAGAGCAGGCCGAGTGAGATCGTCGGGTGTGGGGCCCAATCCTCCGGTGAGGAGGACGAGGTCTGCCTCTTCCATTCCCACGCTGACCGCACCCTGGATCGCTTCCACCACATCTCCTACCACCGCCTGCTTCAGGACCCTGAAACCGAGGGTGGACAGCTCCCGACCGAGCCACGCGCCGTTGGTGTTTACCGTATGACCCACCAGGAGCTCGTCACCGATCCCAACCACCACCGCCCCGGGCAACGGCACACCGTCCTCCACCTTTTTCAAGGCCGCCCCCTCAAGAGGCTCCGATACCGCCAGAGGTAATCTCCCAGGGAGTAGACCGTGAGCAAGAGCGCAGCGGAAAGCATGACGACAATCCACCCACCGTGAAGCCGGGACCAGAAGGCCCAGAGCCCCCCGGACCAGCCCCCCTCGATGGAGAGCATCTGCAGCGGATACCAGAGCAGAAGGCCTCCGATGAAGAGGCTCTGAAGGAAAGCTTTGTATTTCCCCGACTTCCCTGCGGAGATCACCACACCTCGCCTCGCGGCATAGCCCCTGAACAGGGTGATGAACAGCTCCCGCCCGAAGATGACCAGTACGACCCAGAGGGGGAGAGGGCCCAGATAGGGAAGCGGACCCACCGGAGCCTGCCCATGGGAGAGGATGTAGAAGGGCACGAAGGTGGCAACCAGAAGGAGCTTGTCCGCCAGGGGGTCCAGCAGCTTGCCGAAGTCCGTGATGAGCCCATGCTTCCGGGCCAGATACCCATCCCACAGATCGCTGATGCCGGCGGCCACGAACAGGAAGAAGGCGGCAAACCGAAAGGGCACTTCTGGGGAGAGAACCAGGAAGAAGACCGCGGGGCAGACGACGATTCTGCCAAGCGTGATGAGGTTGGGCAGGTTGAGACGGCCAGTGGCCATGGGCGCCTCAGCTCAAGGACTTCACGACCAGCTTGCTGACGGCACTCAGAGTCTGGAATACGCCTTCACCCTCGATCGCCACCGCCTCGAAGTCCGGGACCCCCATGGGGTTCAGGACCGATCGGAGATCGTCCGGGCTCATGATGTCCGGCAGATCCCGCTTGTTGTACTGAATGACGAAGGGAAGGGTCTCAATGTCATAGCCGTAGGATTCCATATTCTCATACAGGTTGTGCATGGCCTCGATGTTGGCCTCCAGACGAGACCGCTGCGAGTCGGCCACGAAAATGAGCCCGTCAACACCCTTCAGAATCAGTCGACGACTGGCGTTGTAGTAGACCTGGCCAGGGACCGTGTAGAGGTGGAAGCGAGTCTTGAATCCCCGGATCTCGCCCAGATCGATGGGGAGGAAGTCAAAGAAGAGCGTGCGCTCCGTCTCCGTAGCGAGGGAGATCATCTTCCCCTTCGTGTCGGGGTTCACCCTGGAATACACGTACTCCAGGTTCGTGGTCTTGCCGCCAAGACC
>Ga0316577_10000329_pt1 | contig 17481 bp, 13 predicted proteins | sample S5NA_FD_203073 | JGI IMG/M metagenome (GOLD analysis project Ga0316577, IMG submission 203073) | Rhizosphere microbial communities from salt marsh grasses in Alabama, United States - S5-7_050615r2r1 | ecosystem: Host-associated > Plants > Roots > Rhizosphere | place: USA: Alabama | collected... | reverse complement strand
AGTTGTCACGCAGGCTGACAAACTCCAGCAACTGCGGGTTGAGCCCTTCCTGCTGGAGCGTGTGCTGGAACAAGGCCAGGTGCGTTCGAGGCGTGCAGGCCCCAATTACCACCCGATTCAAGTCATGATCGCGAATCGCTTGGCGGATGGCCTCGGTGCCGCCGGGCAGGCAGCCATACTCCAACGCCTCGGTGTGAACCACGCCAGAGAGGGCGCTGGCTGCTGCCAGCACTGCGTCAACATCTACAACCTCGTCGATGGTCGGGTGACAATAGCAGGCAAATACGCCCACGCGCGGTTCGCTGTGGCTGACATCACGCTCAGGCGGGTATTCTGCCTTGGTGGTCTCTGTCCCAGATTGGCCTGAAAGCAGGGCAATGCAGCGCGCAGCCGCGCCACTGGCATCCATGACGGTTTCTGAGATCTCTTTGGGTGTGGCAAAGGCTCCGGCCACAAAGACGCCCGGCCGGCTGCTATCCACAGGCTCGAACTTTTCAGTTTTGCAGAATCCATACTCGTTAAGATCGATTTGCAGGTTCTCTGCCAGCGCAAGAGCCTTTGGCGGCGGCTCGCTGCCGACCGAGAGAACGACCATATCGAAGGTCTTGCGCCGCAGTTTGCCCTGTTCATCCTGGTAGTAGACGATCAGGTCGTTCGTGGCAGCGTCCTCTTTGATCTCGGAGATCCGGCAGCGAGTATATTCTACATTCCACAGGTCCTTGGATTGCTCAAAGTAGGCCGTGTATTCCTTGCTAAAGGCCCGCTCATCCATGATAAAGACTTCGCAAGCGACGTCTGGCAAACGCTGTTTTGCCAGTACCGCCCCTTTGGTGGCGTACATGCAGCAGATTGAAGAGCAGTACGGGTGCTCCTGGTCGCGGGATCCGATGCATTGCAGCCAAGCGATCCGCTCTGGGACCTTGCTGTCTGATGGGCGTTCGATGGTGCCCTCAGTGGGGCCGGACCGGCTCGCCAGGCGCTCGTATTCTAGCCCGGTCACCACATTTGGATAGCGGCCGTAGCCCAGTTCCCCGGCAGGGGTGGGATCGTACAGTCTGTAGCCAACCGTCAGGATGATGGCTCCGACATCGATCTCCTCGAACCAATCCTCCGCGTCGAGGTCAATGGCCTTGGTGGGGCAGATTTCCTCGCATTTGCGGCACGGCTCGCAATACGGGCCCTTTTCGATGACATAGGCGTTGGGCGCTGCCCGGACGGAAGGCTTGTAGGCCGCCTTGTGGGATGCCAAACCGGCCTGGAATTCGCTTGTGAGGTCAACGGGGCAGATCTTGGAGCACTCGTCGCAGTTGATACATAGACTCACATCGACGTGGCGGGGCCGGTGGTGGACGGTCACCCGAAAGTCGCCGGGCTCGCCGGTAGCTCCCACCAGGGTGCTGTTGGTCATGATCTCTATGTTGTCATGCCGGCTGTGATCAAGTAAGAAGGGGGAGATCGAAGGGCGAGAGCAGCCGTATCCGTGATCTGAGGTGCCGCGACAGAGGATGCAGTCATGCGTGGGAAACATGTACCCTAATTGAGAGACGATCCCTCCAATGCTGGGCGCCGAGTCCAAGAGATACACTTTGTATCCCGAGTCGGCCAGATCCACAGCGGCCCGCATGCCGCCTACGCCTGCGCCCACGACCATCACGGAACCGCGCATTCTACGTTGAACCACAGTATCCCTCCCCAAGGCCAGAAATGAATAGAGCCCCTGCATACCGCCCGGGGCTCGAAGGGGCACCTTCAGTTTGGGTATTGCGCAAGTCTACCGGCCTCACATCCTGGCTATCTGCCGGCCAGGCTCACAGATATCGCTGTGAGACGCTCGCGCCATACGAGCCTACTCCCCTTCGAGTCGTCTCCTCCGCCTGCTCGGCCAACGACCGCCTCGCAGCCGGCAGGCATTATACTCTATTTCGGCCCAGAATGCAAAACAAGGCACTGACATCGGGCGAGGCGGGCTTGTGGAAGCCCAAATGCCTCCCGGCACGCCGCGAGCCTGCGACGGCTCCCGCGTGGGCCCCCGCCTTTCGCCGTCTTCACGAGGGCAGGCGCGGGGGGGGGGACGGGCTCATAGGGAACCTTTCCATGAGAAATCGGGCGTCTACCCACAGCGCGAGAGGCAGCAGCCGGCTTTGGCAGGACCCTGCGGGATCGGCAGCTCGGAATTGATGGAATCTCACCAGCGTGGTATAATGCCATTCGCAAAAGTTGACTTGGCCGGCAATTCGGGAAGGACAATGAGCACTAGGCATACGTTCGCTTCTCTCTCCTCGTGGTTGTCTGAGCATCTCCGTGCAGGCTGGGTGGCTTCCGGGGTGTCGCTGGTGGCATTCGGGGTGTACCTGGCGACCCTTGCGCCGGATCTCACCAATGCGAATTTCGGCACCGACGGCGGCGATCTGATTGCGGCGGCGCGCACGCTGGGCGTTCCTCATCCGTCTGGCTATCCCGCCTATACCTTGCTGGCCTGGCTGTTCACCCATCTGCCCATCGGCACCCTGGCCTATCGCGTGAATCTGCTGTCGGCGGTCTGCGCCGCCGCCGCCGTGGGCATCTTTTTCTGCGCCGCGCGGCGCGTATTGCCCACCGACCGGCATCCACTCCTTCTGCCTGCCGTCAGTGCTCTGATGCTGGCATTCTCGTCGCTGCTATGGTCCCAGGCAGTGATCGCCGAGGTGTATGCGCTGCTCATGCTCTTCGCTGCGCTGCTGCTATGGCTTCTCGTTGTCTGGCGAGATGAAGAGCAGGATCGGTACTTGTGGCTGGCGGCATTCACGCTGGGGTTGGCCCTGGGCAATCACCTCACGATCATATTCTGGGCGCCAGCGGCTCTTGTTTTCTTATGGCCCGATCGCCACCGGTGGCTGCGCGCCAAGACGGCGCTACCGGCGGTGGCGCTGTTTGTCATCGGGCTGAGCATCTATGCCTACCTGCCTATCGCAGCCGGGCATCGCCCGCCAGTGAACTGGGGCAACCCGCAGACCTGGCACGGGTTCCTGTGGGTGGTTACCGGGCAGCAATACCAGCAATTCGCCTTTGGCCTCAGGGCTGAAGAGGTGTCTGCTCGCCTCGCCACGTGGGCGCTGCTACTTGGCGACCAGTTTGGGTGGTGGGGCCTGGCGATCTCCCTCGTCGGGGCTTGGGCGCAGTGGTGGCGCGACCGCCGATTTGCCCTCTTTTCCTTGGTTTGGATGTTCCTGGTGGGGGTGTATGCCTTCTTTTACGCTACGGGCGATTCGCACATGTACCTGCTGCCCGTCGTCATGCTGATGGCCCTGTGGTTTGGCGAAGGGGCGTTCCATCTGCTGGATCTGGCGCGCTCGCTAAAGGCCGTCTGGCAGCGGGTCGCTCTGGTGGGGTTGATCTTGCTGCCGCTTGCATCTGTAGCCATGCATTGGCAAGCGGTCGAGCCGGACGATGACGGTGAGCTTCGCGCGTACTTTGATGAGGTATTGGATGCCGTGCCGCCCGGGAGCCTGATCCTTGTCCGAGCCGATCGGCCCACCTTTGCGCTCTGGTACGCGGTCTATGCCGAGGGCATCAGGCCGGATGTACAGGTGGTCAGCGGTCCTATGCTGGCCTTTATCTGGTACCGCGATCATGTGCGACAGCTGTATCCAGGCCTGATCGTCAACGAGCCCAGGGGCCAGAACCTGACGTGGGACGATCTGGTCCACGACCTGGTCGTCAGCAATTCGCGTGCGCCGATCTATATGACAGACTTTAAGGAGGAGTGGCGGGAGTGGTTCGATATCAGCCAAGTAGATGGCACCCCCGTCTACCAAGTCGGACTGGCAGGGTCCTCGGGATCCTGACGGAGAGCAGCGTGATCACCCTGCAACTTGCCGAGTCTCTCAAGCCTCGTCTCAGCCAAGGGCATCCCTGGGTGTACCGCAACCACGTACACGATGCCCCCGACTTGGCATCGGGCGAGTGGGTGCGGGTTCGCTGCGGCGGGTTCTCGGCCATTGGCTTGTGGGATGCCAATAGTGCCATTGCCGTTCGGCTATTCTCTCAGCAGGCAGTGCCTGACGAGAGATGGGTGGCCGATCGCGTCGCAGATGCTTGGGAGCTGCGGGCGCCCATCCGTGCCGGGGCAACCAGCGCCTACCGGTGGATCTATGGCGAGAGCGACGGGTTGCCCGGTGTCGTCGTGGACCTCTACGACCGCTTTGCCGTGGTTCTTGCCTACGTCGAAAGCGTGGAGGGCTTGGTGCCGTGGGTCGCTGAGGCCCTCCACGCGCATACCCGCTTGGAAGGCATTGTCTACAAACCGGCAACTGGTGGCGAGCTCCGTTCTGTCTGGGGACGGTTGCCACCTGGCGACCTGGTGGTGGAAGAGCACGGTTTTCTCTTCCACGCGGATCTTGTCGCAGGCCAAAAGAGCGGTCTCTATTTCGACCAACGGGAGAATCGGAAAACCTTGGGCGCCTGGTGCCGGGACAAGACGGTCCTCGACTGCTTCTGCTACGTCGGGGGCTTTTCGCTCCACGCCGCGCGCGGAGGTGCGACGAAGGTGATCGCCTGCGACGCGGCCAGGGCTGCTGTGGACGCAGCCTGGAAAAACTTTGCCCTCAATGGCCTCGATCCAGCGCAACACGAGTTCGTGGCGCAGGATTGCTTCGAATTGCTCGAGCAATTCAGCGCTGAGGGCCGGCGCTTTGATGTGGTCATTGTCGATCCTCCTAGCTTTGCCCGCGATCGCAAGAGCCGCCGCGCAGCAGAGCGAGCCTATGTCCGTCTAAATCGCCTGGCCGTGGACTGCGTCCGTCCGGGTGGCTTGCTCGCTTCGGCCAGCTGTACAAGCCAGGTCTCTCCCCAAGCCTTTCGCGAGGCGCTTGCCGAGGCTGCGCGCCGGGCAGACAGACGGCTCATCATGCTGCACGATGCGGGCCAGCCAATCGACCATCCGGTGCCCGCTCACTTTCCGGAGGCACGTTACCTCAAGTTTATCGTTAGCCGTGTCATGCCGGTGCCATAGGCTGGGCTCTGCCCCACCGCAGTGAGAATCTTGCCCGCTCTTTTGCATTCGCCGAGGGGAGATGCTATAATGGCCCCGGTTCTACTCTGTTTGCAGGAGGGGCTCAATGCTTGAGCGAGCTCAAGAGCTGAATGATACCCTTGTGGAATGGCGTCGTGACTTTCATCGCTACCCGGAGCTTTCTTTCCAGGAACATCGCACCGCCCAGAAAGTAGCCGAGCGCCTGGGCGCGCTTGGGCTCGACGTAAGCACCGGTGTGGGCAAGACGGGCGTCGTGGCCGACCTGGGCACCGAAGGTCCCCGCATTGCCCTCAGGGCGGACATGGATGCTTTGCCGATCCAGGAGGCAGCCGGCGTCGACTATGCCTCGCAGATCCCAGGCGTGATGCACGCCTGCGGGCATGATGTGCATGTGGCCTGCCTCCTGGGGGCAGCCCAGCTCCTTGCCGAAGAAGCTTCCGCGGGGCGCCTGCCGGGCCAGGTGCGGTTCCTCTTCCAACCGGCAGAAGAGGCCCAGGACGATGAGGGCCTTAGCGGCGCCATGCGGATGGCAGGCGAAGGGGTGATGGATGGGGTAGACGCCGTCGTCGGTCTGCACGTGTGGGCCGACCAGCCTGTCGGCACCATGAGCTTGCGCGAGGGATCGGCATGCGCCCGCCCTGATAAATTTGAGCTGGTGATCAAAGGGCGGGAGGCTCATGGGGCCTTTCCGCACGAAGGCTTTGATGCCATCACCCTATCCGCCCAGGTCATCAACGCCTTGCAGACGGTGATCTCGCGGCGGCTGGATCCGACGCGGGGCCGGGTGCTCACGGTCGGCACGATCCAGGGTGGCACCAAGGAGAACATCATGGCCGGGCAGGTGACCATGACCGGCACCATCCGTACCTTCGAGCCGGAAACGCGCGAGGCGCTCCTGACCGAGATGGAGCGGGCCTGTGGCGTGGCGCGCGCGCTGGGCGGCGACTTTGACTTGACCGTCACTCCGGGCTACCTCCCGGTGATCAACGATCCCGAGCTGACCGCACTGGTGCGCAGGACAGGCGTGGATCTGCTGGGCGCCGAACATGTGCGCGAAGCTCCGCTGGAGATGGGCGGTGAGGATTTCAGCTACTTTGCCGATAAGGCCCCTGGTTGTTTCTTCTTCCTCGGTGGAGCGTCCCCGGGCAAGCCCAAGGCGCGGCATCATCATCCGCTGTTCGACGTGGATGAGCGGTGCTTGCCGCTGGGCGCGGCCTTGCTGGCTGAAGTAGCCATCCGGTTTCTGGAGCAGGCGGCAGGTACGTGAGCGCCTTCGTGCCTTGCGCCGAAGGCCGGTTCGCGGACAGGTGATCCGGAAAGCATAGGAGCGACGAGCCGTGCGTATAGCGACTTTTGACGAGATGGTCTCCACCGCACGCAGGCTGGGTCCGGTGCGGATCGCCGTGGTTGGCGCCCACGATCCTGAGGTGCTCAGGGCAGTGGCGCAGGCTCAGCAGGAGGGCATGGTTGAGGCAACTCTTGTCGGGGATTGGCCGGCCATTGAGGCCTATTCCTCTCAGACCGGGGTGGATCTGACGGGGGCGACCTTGTTTCACGAGCCGGAGCCCCAGCAAGCAGCTCGGCACGTTGCCGATCTGGTACGGACAGGCCAGGCCGATGTGCTCGTCAAGGGACAGATCAAGACCGCGGATCTGCTCGGCATCGCCCTCAATCGTCATATCGGCATTCGCGGGCGAGGATTGCTGACCCACGTGGGCATCTTTGAGCTCCCAGGCATGGATCGATTGATCTACCTGAGCGATTCGGGCGTCGTCGTCGAGCCGGACGTCTATCAGAAACTCGAGATCATCAACAACGTGGTAAAGGTGGCCCAGCTCTTTGGCGTGCCCCAGCCCAGGGTTGCCATTCTGGCGGCCAGCGAGACGGTGCACCCCAAGATCCCGGCAAGCATCGATGCCCTAGCCCTGTCCAGGATGGCTTCACAGGGCTGGGTGGAGGGCGCTGTCGTCGACGGGCCGCTTGCGCTGGACATGGCCATCTCTCCACGAGCCGCATCAATTGCAGAGATTGATTCGCCAATCGCCGGGCAAGCGGATGTGCTGATCGTGCCGAACGTGGAGGCGGGGAATATCGTAGCCAAAGGCCTGCAGTACTTTGCCCATGCGCGGATGGCCGGGCTGGTAGTCGGCGCCAAGGTGCCGATCATCATCAGCTCACGCGCGGACAGCGCCGAAACACGGTACCTGTCGCTGGCTATGGCGGTTATCCTGACGGGTAGAACTGCTCGCCCGCTGGCATAGATCCGGGCGCGGCGCCGGGAGTGCATTCGGGGAGGGCAGGCTTCAGGCAGGTAGTCCTGCCGCGCTAGCCGCCACCCACTGGGGGAAAGATGCCGACCTCGTCGCCGTCAGCCAGTGGGTGATCCAGCTCCGCCGCCCGCGCATTAATGAACATAAGCTTGACCTGATCCTCGGGAAGTTGCAGTCGCCGCACCAGATCTCGCACGGTGGAGCCGTCCGGCAGATCGACTGAGAAGGGCTCGCCGATGCCGATTCCCGGCTTGTATTGGCGCAAGGTGGCAAAGAGCTTCGCTTGGACAGTAATCATCGATTCTCACTTCACATAAGAGCCGCCGGGTGCAACTTGCGCCCGGCGGCCCTGTTGCTGATTAGGTGCTGCTACGATTCCCACACGGCGTCGAGTGTGGCGTCAGGAATATCCCAGGTGACGTTGTGGGGTGGCAGCTTTTCGGTCTTCATGAACTCGGGCATGCGGTCGTCCTTGCTGGTCATGCCTGCGCCCTCGTTGAAGGCTCGCTCTTTGGCGAGAATCTCTTTGCCGATACGTCCCACGTCGTCCATGGTCCAGTTCGTGCCCAGCACGCCGTTGCACTCCTCGACTACGCCCTCAAAGCCGCTGGCAATGTCCAGGATGGCAAAGGCGATAAACAGGCAGTGCCCGGTGCTGTCGATAAAGGCCGTCGCCTCCAGGAAGCCACGAGCCAGGTCGGCCTTGTCGCGGTCAAACTGGTCGACCTTGCCGCTGACGCCCAAGATCTCGGGGGCGATGGTGTAGCCCTGGGTATGGTCGGCGCCCATCGTGCCGGTGGCATAGACCATGCCGATGCCCTTTACGGCACGAGGCTCGTAGGCTGGCATCGACTGCCCCTTGACCACCGGCGCGCGGGTGACGCCCAGCACCTTGGCGGTCGTGGCTGTGCCGGCGCCCAGGATGCGGCCAACTGGCGTACCTTTGCCGACTTTGCGCATCAGCTTGATGGCCTTGTCTCCGTCTCCAAATTCGAGCAGCCCGCCTTCCATGGCAACTGCCATCGTGGTGCCCATCTCGATCGTATCCAGGCCATAGGCGTTGCACAGGCGGATCAACTTGCCTGTCACATCCAGGCTGTCGATGCCGCAGTTGGCGCCCAGGGCCCAGATCGATTCGTACTCTTGGCAGGAAACCATCTCGGTGCCATCCTCATTGTACCAGGTGTTGGAGCACTGGATGATGCAGCCAGGGCTGCAGGCGTGATTGTACAGCTCCTTGCCAGTCCGTTCCTTGTTGCCCTCAAATATGGCCTCACCGGCGATCTTGGCTGCTCCCTCGAATCGCCCGCTGGAGAAATTGCGTGTGGGCAGGCCCCCGGCTTCGTTCAAAATATTGATCAGCACGGCAGTGCCATAGGAGTTCAGCGCCCCCTTGGGCTTGGTAATGTCGTGGGACATCAGGGCCTCGGTCAGTTTTTTGCGGCCCTTGTCGAAGACTTCCTTGTCGGCAAATTCTGCGCCTGGAGCGCCTGCGCTGTCGAGAACGATGAACTTGAGGCCCTTGCTGCCCATCACTGCACCCAAGCCGCCGCGGCCGGCATAGCGAGCGGGCCGTCCTTGCGTGTCGTCAAAGACCAGCCCCGAGTTGCCATAGCGGAACTCGCCTGCTGCGCCGATGCCGGCGATGTTGACCTTGCCGAAACGCTTGAACAGCTTGGGGAAGACTTTGTAGAGATCCTTGCCCAAGTATTCGTCTGCGGGCAGGAACTCGGCCTTTGGCTCGCCGGCTTCGCCATCCCAGGTCAGGTGCACGAGCCAGTATGTGTCCTTTTCCTCCGGCTGCCCTTCGACGATGATAGCGCGGATTCCCATGCGTACCAGTGATGGCGGAAAGCCCGATCCTGCATTAGCTTCCTTGATGCCGCCGGTGAGGGGTGACTTGGCGCCCACCGAGATGCGGGAACTGGTCGGCGCGCCGGTGCCGGTGACGATGCCCGGGGCCAGAATCAGTTTGTTTTTTGGACCCAATGGGTGACACATCGGATCCACTTCATCGTGGATGATGGTAGACGTGAGACCGCGCCCTGCGAGGAGCTCGTACTGCTCGGGCACAGCCTCGAAAGTGTACGTGCGGTCGGTCATATTGATGCGCATTATCTTTGCCATTTCCTGTTCCTCCTTGGTTTGGATAATATTGAACGAATGACTTTGGGTGCTGGATGAAGCGCAGCCAGCGTTGTTTGGTCACTCGTCGAGCTTTGTGTAGGCGTGGTGGATGCCACGGTCCGGGCGCTCGCGAAAGGTTTCCTGGACCTCTTTGGTCTGGCTGGCGCCAAACCGGTATTGGAAAGGCCACATGCTCTTGTTGTGAGAGATGCCTATGCGGTCACCGTCCTGCAGCGAGATATCGAGGTCTGCGTCGAGGCCGGGTAGGGCTGCGAGCTTGCCATTGATGAAGGTGATGCCTCTTTCTTCGGGCGGCAAACCGAGTTGTTCGAGCAGGTCTCGCATGGTGGTGCCCGCCTGCAATTCCAAGTTCAGCTGGGCGTAGCTGCCCTGGCTCTGTTCGCCAGCATAGCGGGCAAGTGGTCCGTATAACCAAAGTTCAATCTGGATCGTGTTCATAGGTCCCTCTTGACACTTTTGATTCTGGTGACAAGCCTCCTTCCTCATGAATAGAAAAAGAGGCAGTTGCCCGTGAGTCTGGGCAAAAAGCCTCCTTTGCACAATGGCGGGCGAGGGCATCGCTCCCCTCACCGTATCGCTCACACATCCCGGTGGGATCGATGTGAGTCGGAGGGCACTCCGTATGTTTGAACTATTGTGAATTCAAGAGCATTCTACCATAGACAAGCCAGGTTGTCCAGTTTCGAATGCTCGGATAGTCGGCGGTCGGGGTGCCGGTGGTTCTAGCGCAGGACTAACTCACGCTGCGGCGCGCCGAGATATTCCGCGCCGGTGCCGGTGACCAGCACGTCCTCTTCCAGACCGATGTAGCCGTAGCCGGGCACTGCCAGGCCCGGCTCGACCGTGTACACCTGGCCTGCCTCAAGGGTCTGGTGAGGGCTGTCTCCGTAGCGCTCCCATGCGGGACCCAGGATCCCGCCCCCATCGTGGGCCAAACGCCCGAGTTGATGGCCGGTGGCGTACTTGTACTCGGGATATCCAGCGCCGGTGATGACGCTCCGGGCTGCGACGTCGACCTCTTTTCCGAGCACGCCCGGCTTTATGGCGTAGACGGCAGCCTGTACAGCACGGGCGACGGTGTCAAAAGCGCGCTGCACAGGCTCGGGCGGCTTGCTTTCACCACGGGCCAGCAGGTAGACCACTCGCTGGATGTCGGAGCAATAGTCGTCTTGCCTGACACCAAAGTCAAAGTGGAGCAGTTGCCCCCGCTGGATGCTTTGTTCGCTACGTCCCACGTGGCCCACCGGCGAGTCGGGGCCGGCGTTGACGGTGGGGCAGTGCCCGGCGTGCCATGCCGCGTCCACACCAAATGCGTCGAGCTGTTCTTGCATGAACTCGCCGATCTCGATCTCGGTCATCCCCGGCTGGACGTAGGAAAAGGTCCGCTCGTAGATCTGCCGCGTGGTTTCCACAGCGGACTTGATGCGCGCGATCTCGCCGGGCGTCTTGCGCCCGCGCAGCGCAGAGATGACCTTTTCGGCAGACACGATGCGGCTGGCAAATGGGGTGTCGTGCAGGTAGCCCATAAGCAGTCGGTACAGGCCGTGGCTGAGCCCATCTGCCAGCACGTCGTCGGTCGAGTAGTTTAGGGCGATGCGCCCCGGATCGAGCCGCTCCAGGATGGGAAGCAGTTCGACGCGCAGGGACTCGTCATAGCCGATGACGCTTTCGTACGCGCCGAGGCTCCGCGCCGTTTCGGCATCAAACCGGCCTACGATGGCGATGCCCTCGCCCGTGCGGGTTAAAATGAGCGCGCTCTGCCAGGTAAGATCCGCATCCCCGTAGATCAAGGGGAGCACCGGATCGCCACTGGCCGAGGTCTCGCGCACAAAGGTGAGCCAGAGATCAATCTCTTGCTCCTCAAGGATCCCGATGGCCTGTTCGACTTTTTCCTGGGTGATTGATGGCGGCACTTTGCCCTCCTGTTAAATCTCGACGCTAGGCTTGAGCCCGAAGAGTATCATCGGCAATCTGCAGAGCCGCGTCGATAATGGACAAGCCGTCTGCGATTTGCTCTGCGTTGATACACAGGGGCGGCGTGACAAAGATCCAGTTCCACTTGGTGATGGTATAGAGACCGTGCTGGCGCAAATAGCGGCTGATGGCCGGCATGGGACCCAGTTCCGCTGGTTTGGCATTCCACGGGACGAGGGGCTCGCGCGTATCTCGGTCTTTCACAAGCTCGATTACCCAGAACAGCCCGAGCCCTCGCACGTCTCCCACGGACGGGTGCCGTGCTTTAAGCGCGTCCAGGTGCTGGGCCATCACGGGTTCCATCTGCTGCGCATTCTCCAGCAACTTGTCTTCTTCATAGACGCGAAGGGTGGCGATGGCGGCGGCGCACGAGATAGGATGGCTGTTAGCGGTCATCCCGCTCCAAAGCGTGCGCTCTTGAAAGTATTCGGCAACGCGCTTCGAAACAACCACCGCACCCAGTGGCATGTAGCCAGAGGTGAGGCCCTTGGCCATGGTGATCATGTCTGGAACGACGTTCCAGTTGTCCACGGCAAACCACTTGCCTGTGCGTCCAAAGCCGCTCATCACCTCGTCGGCGATGAGCAGAATGCCGTAACGATCGCAGATCTCTCGCATTCTGGGCCAGTAGTCGTCCGGCGGGACAAAGAGGCCGCTCGTGCCGGTCACGCCTTCCATCAGCATAGCGCCGAACTGGTTTGGCCCCTCGAACTGGATCACCTGTTCCACGTGCGAAATGCATTCCCTCTGACAGGTGTCGGGTTCCTGGCCAAAGGCACAGCGATAACAGTAGGGGTCAAAAACGCGCACGATGCCGGGGATGCCCGGCTCAGCAGGCAGGCGGCGAACATCGCCGCTGGCGCTGATAGCCCCGAACGTCGCGCCGTGGTACGATCGGTAGCGCGTGATGACCTTGTGACGGCCGGTGACCATACGGGCCATTTTCATGGCGTGCTCGTTGGCTTCGGCCCCGCCCAGGGTAAAGAAGGTCTTTTTCAACCCGCCGGGCGTGATCTGGGCAAGGTCGCGCCCCAGTTCTCCACGCGCCCAATTCGCGAACGACGGTGCGATATATGGCAGCCGTTCGGCTTGTTCCTTGATGGCCTGGATCACGGCAGGATGGCCGTGGCCGATGTTGACGTTCATCACTTGCGAGGAAAAGTCCATATAGCGCTGCCCATCTGCATCCCATAGGTAGATCCCCTCGGCTCGTTCTATGAGGATCGGATCCAGTGCCCCCTGGGCAGCCCACGAAAACAGCGTGTACTCGCGATTCAAGCGAATGGACTCTTGGCTGTTCAAGTTCTTTCTCCTGATCACAACGATGTGGATGTCGGGCTTAGCGCTGCACGTAGCCCACGCGGGCCCAATCGCCCTTGGGAACGTAGTAGACACGCACCTTTCCGGTCTTTAGGTGCTCCGCACGCTGGGCCACGTAGCGCACATCGTCGAAAACGATCTCAAACTCGGGTGAGTTCGGAACAAGGCCGTCGGCAAAGATGCGCTTCTGGAGGGCGGCGTTAGGGTTGAACTGGATCACCTGGGCCTCAGCGGCGGCGGCTACCAGCTTTTCCGCAAGGACCTTGTCTGGCTCGGGGCTGTCGCCATCGTCGACCTGGAAGGCCTCGAGGCGGCTAACGGTGTCACCCAGGTGCTCGAAGCTCTCCCAGGGATGGACGGCGCCCACGACAAAGAGCAATGCCCCGGTTACATATCCATCTTTCATCAGCTCGTCGTTGTACCACATGAGCGACTTCCAGTAGCGCTCCTTCGTGACCTCGGGGCTGATGTTCTTGGACGCAAGGTAGTCGAGCACATTCTGGGGGACGGTTGGCGAGTGCCACGGTCCCACATCCTGCCCGCCGAGCACGCCCTGTGTCATGCCACACTCGGTGATGATCACCTTGTGCCGGTTGCCGTAGACCTTCCGCACCTCGTTCATGATGCGGCGATAGCGTAACGCCAGCCACATGCCTCCCTGGTGTTTCTCACGGATATTCTCTTCGTGGAGGCGCCACATGTCGGGCCAGTCGTACTCGTGGAAGCCGAGGTAGGTGTAGGTCTCCAGCGTGCCCTGGAAATGCGCCAAAAAGTCGTCGCCCAGCATGTTGCCCGTTCCAAAGTTCATGGCGACTGGTTCAAAGCCGGCCTGCTTGATGGGCGCGGCAAAGGCTACCTGAAAGTCGTCGTAGGCGCGCTTGGTGTCGGGTGATGCATGGCCGGGAACAGCTTCGTTGAACGATTCCCAGGCATCGAACAGGCGGCGGCCCTGGACGATGGTTCGGTTGGCCTCCAAACTGAGGATGTTGGCGGCAAAGCTCCGTCCCGTGCCGACGGGGTCCTGCTCGAAGCGGGCCTGAACAGAGCCGGGAACAGCGACCCGCCCGACGAGGAACACGTCCGGGAGCATCGACCGCACCAGTGTCCAGAACCCCACGTCGTGGTCGAGGGTCTTGATCACACGGGGACGGATGCGCTTGATGGCATCGAGTACATCGTTGCCGGTACGGTTGACGTGGAACCCATACTTGTGGTTCATGTGCAGTCTCCCCCATGTCTGAGAGCAGGCACCGCAAGCACTAGTTCTGGCACAACACCTCATGCGCCTTCTTGAGCCAGTCAGGGATCTCGATCTGTTGCGGGCACTTGTCGAGGCACTCCCCACACTCTATGCACAGATTGCCGCGCTCGTCCTCGCTCATAAAGTTCTCGTACACCATCTGCCCCCGCTCCATACTGTCGTACATGATGGCATCGTTGTAGATTTCGAATACACGTGGGATGTTCACGCCGCTGGGACAGGGCAGGCAATACTTGCACGCGGTGCAGGGTATGGGGCACAGTTCCTCGTACGCCTCGCGCACCCGGGCGTACACCTTCAGTCCCTCCGGCGCCAGCGTGCCCGCGCCCGATCGATCGGCGCTCGCGACATTCTCCTGAACCTGCTCAAAGGTACTCATGCCACTGAGCACGACCGAAACCTCTGGTTGGTTCCATACCCATTGCAGCGCGTGTTCGGCGGGGCTGCGCTGAACAGGGGCAGCGTCCCACAGGTCCTGGATCGAGGGCGGTATGCTCTTGGTGAGCTGCCCTCCACGCAGCGGCTCCATCACGACTACCGCCAGACCCCTGTCGGCCGCATAGCGCAGCCCCTCGGTCCCGGCCTGGTATTCGACGTCCATGAAATTGTACTGAATCTGGCAGAATAGCCATAGATCAGAGGCGTCGACGATCTGTTTGAAGACATCAAGCTTGTCGTGGAAGGAGAAGCCGAGATGGCCGATCCTGCCGCTGGCGATGGCCCCCTCTGCCCAGCGGAGAACACCGAGACTGCTCATATCGCTCCAGCGCTTCTCATTCAATCCGTGGAGCAGGTAGAAATCGATGTGGTCAGTCTGGAGCTTTTCCAGCTGTTCGTCGAGATACCGATCGAAATCATCGGGCTTTTCAATCTTCCAGCACGGCATCTTGGTCGCAAGTTTGATTCGCTCCCGATATCCATCTTGGAGAGCGCGTCCCAGAAACCGCTCGCTGTTCTCGCGGTGGTACGGATACGCTGTATCGACATAATTGACGCCATGGTCTATGGCGTAGCGGACCATACGCGTGGCCTCCGGCTCATCGATCTGGGCGGGATCGTCGTCCAGTATGGGCAAGCGCATAGCGCCGAAGCCAAGGGCTGAAGGTCTCCAGTCCAGTCTGCCAAACGTGCGGTATTGCATGAGTGTTCCTCCCTCTCGCTGATTTCGTGCGCTCCAGGAGTATAGCACAAAGCTGCCCACAGTTCAAACCGCCTGGCAGCCCCGCAGCCAGGCACTTGGATATTTTTCTGCAAATTATCGATCTACCCGTAACCTCTTGGTGTGTTTTGCGTCTATAGGGTAGTGGGGGGGATGGGTGTCCCTCAGATCGGTTGGAGAAGCTTGCTTCACTTCAGAGTTGGCTTCACAAGGGCTAATAGAAGTGAATGCTCCAGCTGACTGAGGGTACGCCCACTTTCACGTAGATCAGCACAAGCTTGTTCCAAGGTGGAAGGAGGACCCGGCGCATCATCTGACGGCAGTTCCTTGGGCTTGCACCCCAGAAGGAGAACACCTACATTCACACTCGACGAGGAGAGACAAATGAGAAAGAAAGCACTACCTATACTGGCGCTACTACTAGTCTTGGCCCTGATTGCGGGCACATTGCCTATGGCCTTTGCGGAGCCGGTGGATCGGGTCATGATTGAGTACATGCCCGGCAAGGGCGCCATGGTCCGCAATGCCGTGTTGGGGGCAGGTGGCGAGATCCATCATGAACTCACTCGTATCAATACCATCGCGGTGAGCGTGACCGGCCGCTGGGCGAAAAGGCTGGCCAAAGACCCGAACGTGGTGTCGATCGAGGCCGATCCCCTGCGGTATCTAGCCGGTGACACGGATCCGTACACGGAACAGGTGACGCCCTGGGGCATCGAGGCGGTGCAGGCTCCCGATGTATGGGATGAAGGCTACACAGGCGAGGGTGTTACCGTTTGCATCATCGATAGTGGGTTGTATGCCGAGCACGAGGACCTGAAGGATATTCCCACGCTTTCTGGCGAGTCGCAGATCCCTGGTGAAGAATGGTATACTGACGGCCTTGGCCACGGAACTCATGTGGCCGGCACCGTCGGCGCGGTGAACAATGAAATCGGCGTCATCGGCGTGAGTTATGGTGTGTCCAAGATCTTTATGGTCAAGATCTTTGACAACACCGGCGCATGGGTGAGCAAGGCGCATGCCTCTGACCTGATCGAGGCTGCCTTCACCTGCGCTGACAATGGGGCAAACATCATCAGCATGAGCCTGAGCGGGACGAACAAGTCCGGAAAAGAGCAGATGGCCTTCGACTCGCTTTACGAGGAAGGGATCCTGTCGGTAGCCGCTGCCAGCAACGATGGTATCGACGAGTACCACTATCCGGCCTCCTACGATTCGGTCGTCTCGGTGGCTGCCATCGATGAGAGCCTCACGGTCGCCGACTTTTCCCAGTTTAACGACCAGGTTGAGCTGGCGGCGCCCGGCGTGGACGTGCTGAGCACGTTGCCCTACAAGTCCACCGTTACGCTGACCGTGAATGGTGTGGTCTATAGCGCTACTCACGTCGAATATGCGGCCTATGGCACCGCCAGCGGGGTTCTGGTGGACGGCGGCTTGTGTACCAGTGGCGGCGAATGGACTGACAAGGTTGTTCTGTGCGAGCGTGGCGAAATCAGTTTCTACGACAAGGTCATGAATGTCCAGAATAGTGGAGGCGTCGCCGCCGTGATCTACAACAACGTGCCGGAGACGCTCAACGCAACGCTCGGTGACGGCAATTCGTCCGAGATCCTCGCCATCAGTCTGGACCAGGTGGATGGGCAGGATCTGGTGGCCAACATGTTGTACGAAGTCGCTGACGTGGTGAGCATAGTCGAAGTGCCTGCCAGCGGCTACGAGGCGTGGGGGGGCACTTCGATGGCAACCCCGCACGTCTCTGGCGTGGCGGCACTGTTGTGGAGCGCCAACCCGGATTTGACGAACGTCCAGATCCGCGAGGCGATGGACGCGACCGCTATGGACTTGGGCGATCCGGGGCGCGACGTGCACTATGGCTACGGGTTGGTGCAGGCATACGATGCCCTGGACTACCTGATGGACCTGAAACCGGGCCAGGGACCCAAGGGACCGAACAAGTAAACGCGCGCTTGGCAGGAAGCGATAGCCTGTCAAGAACGGCGTAGCGAGAGCCAGGTTGGGCCTAGCCCCAGCCTGGCTCTTCTCTATGGTCGGGAAACCTATCTCTGGATCTTGCCCGGCAGAATGTAGGGATAGTCGCGCCGCAGGAGTCTGGTGCGCAGCCAGCGGTCGATGCGGCGAAAGGAGAGATACAGCGTCCAGATCAGGGCGTCCTCGCGATAGTAGGACTCGACCTCCTTGCGGCCGATGGGCTCGAGTTGCAGGCCGGAAGCCTCGCCTGAAAAAAAGTCGCTCACCACAGCGAGAACCCCAGGGATTAGGTCGCTCCGCTGCTCCTTCTGAAAATTGGCGATCAGGTCGATGGCCACGCGCCGAA
>Ga0316577_10000328_pt1 | contig 17495 bp, 11 predicted proteins | sample S5NA_FD_203073 | JGI IMG/M metagenome (GOLD analysis project Ga0316577, IMG submission 203073) | Rhizosphere microbial communities from salt marsh grasses in Alabama, United States - S5-7_050615r2r1 | ecosystem: Host-associated > Plants > Roots > Rhizosphere | place: USA: Alabama | collected... | reverse complement strand
GTTGAACCATTACTAACGGTTTTAAGAAATAAAGAAATATCACTTCGCGAAGAAGCGGTAAAGGCCCTTGGGCAGATTGGAGACCAAAAGGTTGTTAAGCCGTTAATTTCCGTCCTGCAGAATGAAGACAGTTCTACGTTACGTATCCAAACCATCCGAGCATTGGGCTCAATCAAAGATAAACGAGCCGTTGAACCATTACTTGAGGCGTTGCAACGGGAAATCCAAAAGGCCCGATCAGAGGCAAACACAGCGATCATCATAGAGGTTGCCGGTGCACTGGGGAAAATAAAAAATGAACGGGCGATAACCCCTTTGGTGTCTCTTTATAATGAATATACAGACTACATAAACAAGAAAATTAAAAATGCGTTATTAACCATAAACACGAAACGATCTAAGTTTTACTTTGCAATATTGAATTCTGACAAAAACAAATTATTAGAAATTGACCATGCATGGGATTTGGCTGTTGAATTATTATATCATGAAAACGATTGGGTTCGTCGACAGACAATATGGGCGCTAATGACATTAAAAGATTATAGAGCGGTTGAACAAATTATAACAACACTGAATGATAAAAGTTTAACTGTCGTTTGTTATGCGATTTATGCTTTGGGAGAAATAGGCGATAACCGAGCGGTACCTTCTTTGATTGATATTTTACTCAAAAAGGATTTTTCTACCTTTACAAATGGAGTCGGTTTAACGTTTTCCGAACACTCGTGTGATCCCCGATCAGAAGCAGCTGTTGCATTGGGGAAAATAAAAGATAAACGCGCCATTCAAGCTCTAACAAAGGTCATGGAGGAAAAAGGCGACCATGGTTTAATAGATAAATCTGCTTGGGCTCTTGGTGAGTTGGGAGATAAAAGGGCTATTGAATCAACCTATCTCGCCTAAACATCTTAAAAATTCTCCAAATTCAGCATAAAAAGCCATTGATAAGCTAAAAAACGTTGAACCTTATGCTCACCCGGAAGTCACAGGATAGAAAGAAGATGAGAAAAATAATACGAATTAGGATGATCTTAGTATCCGCCCTGCTTTCCGGAACAATGGTTCTTGTGGCTTCAACAGCCATTGCCAATGAATCGCAAGATGTTATTGAAAAAAACATCAGCAATTCAAGCGAACAGCAGTTAAATCTAAACATTCAGGGGGAAGACCCATTGCCTTTTTCCAACGAAATAGTGCTTCCAGGCAGAACATCCATATTTATAGCTGAATACGGCGAATTAACAGGAGAATATATTACACATAAAAAATCAACGCATACAAACCTGACTTTATTTGAACCGACTACCGGATTTTTTAACGACACTTCTCATAATTCATCACCAAAACTTAAAAAACAGAACCTCAGCCATGTCAGTTCCTCGTTATTATTTCCAAATCTGCTTCAAGAGGCCTACACTAAGACCTTTCCGGCACGCATTCATTCCCTGGATTATAAAGAATACTCGGATCGTCTTATACCTTCATCAGATCTGAACAGTATTCGACATCCGTCTAACGCGGCACCCGATGGATTTGTAAAATTTGAGTCGACACCATCCGAAGAAGAAAAACCGTTGGGCATAAAACCTCTATTCAAATGGTTAGTCTGGGTGTGCAGAACCATTTTTGTGGATATTAATGAGGATGGAGACATAGATGCTTATGGTGTTACATTTGTTACAACAGATTAACGGAGCAGATGATAAACGGCAATGCATCAACTCTACCACCTTACACTTTTAAGTATCATTAAAGAATGCGCCCTTGCTAATGTGAACAACAGATAGCCTCGTGACGTCCTGGATCAATCGGTCTCCGTCCGGCTGAGAAACTTTCCCACCAGTATGGCAATCAGAATGGTCAAATAAAGCTGGCCGGTCACAGCAATGATAATCGTGGCAGATTTGGCAAACGCTGAAACCGGTGTGACATCCCCATATCCTAACGTTGTAAGAGTAACAAAGCTGAAGTATAGAAAATCATGAAACCCTCTGGCAGTGCCCCCCGCAAAATTAATGGCTCCGGTATCCAGATGATAAAGAGATTTTTGCAGTATTTCCGCCATGGCCAAGAGCGCGGATCCTAATATTCCGATCAGCAGATACCCGTTGATTGAATTGACTATAATGGTAGCATCGACCTTTTTGCTCTTAGCGATATGCCTGACCATAAATACGACAATAAACAGGTTAAAGAAAAAAAATGAGAGGAAAAAGACCAGGTCCAACGTTTGATTCGGAAAAAAATGATCCAGCCAGATTAAAAATATAGTAACGGTTCCGGATGCGATTAGAATTTTTTGAGCTCTTTTAACAAAATCCAGAGAAAAAGTGCCAAAGAAAACTATGGCCGTAAAAAGTATGTTTTTCATCAGCACTCGCTTAAAAGATAGTATGGGGAAAAAAAGGATCATGACAATTAAGCAAATCAAGAGAATAATATTAGTTATGGTCAACTGATTTTGTTTCATATTACTCAACTAATTAGACCGGAAAAGAAAAAAAGGGTTCACTGATATTTCTTGTAAAAATAGTTTGTTGCAACTTAGGGTTTGTCTTCATCGACCTGTGGTGTTTCCAGCGCTACGGGTGTGAGCAAATTTCCCCAGTTTGTCCGATCTTGCATCTTCTTCCGGGTTTCCTCAGGAACAAAATCTCTTCCTTCACGAATTTGCCAGCCCCCGCCAAGGGCTTTAAACATGGCAATAAAATTCAGGACAACAGATCCTTTGATTTCAGTCAAAAGGTCTTGCTCTTGACTCTGAAATCGTTGCGTATCCAACACCCGCTGATAGTCTACCAGCCCTTCCCGGTACTGAATCATGGAAAGGTCCACTGAACGCGTGGCTGCTTTTACGCTTTCTGATAAAAATTTTACCTGATCCTGCGACCGCAAAAAGGCCACCATGGCATCTTCCACTTCTTGAGCCGCCTTGAGTACAGTATTCTGGTAATTGACAACCAGTTGCTCAAATCGAGCATCCTGAACACGAACACGGTTTTTAATACGTCCGTAGTTAAAAATGTTCCAGGTAAAAGCAGGCCCGCCGAAAAATGTGATGCTGTCGGAATTCCATAAATCGCTGAATGAACTGCCACCGGGATAACCGGCTGCCGTTACATCCGAATTGCTCGCCTGCAACCCGATGGAGCCGAAAAGAGAAAAATGTGGGTAAAGGTCTGCTTTTGCAACTCCGATCAGAGCACTTTGGGCGGCGAGCTGACGCTCCGCAAGGCGGATATCCGGACGCCGACGCAGCAACTCCGAAGGAATCCCCACCCTTACCTGGGCAGGCACCGTGGGGATAGGCTTCGGCGCTTCCAATATATCCTTGAGTTCCCCCGGGAGCATCCCAAGCAAAATAGCAAGCCCGTTCTTGCTTTGGCGAAGGCCTGATTGTATCCGGGGGATCGTGGCCTGAGTGTCTTTCAGAAGGGCTCTGGCCTGTTGCACATCCAGTTCAGTGACGTCTCCTTCATTGAAACGCGTTTCGGTGATTTGAAGGGACTGTTCCTGAATCTTTACATTCTCTCTTGCAATGATCAGACGCATCTCTTGGGTACGAATAAAGATATACGTACGAGCCACCTCGGCGGTAAGAGTGACCAAGATGTCATCATAGCTTGCAATGGAAGCTTCAAGTGTGCCCATGTTTGATTCAACGGCACGGCGGAATTTACCCCAGAAGTCCAGTTCCCAAGCAGCGTCAAAACCCGACTCCAGATTGCCGTAATGAAAGTCGGCGCCGGGCTGGGAATTCGCGGCGTTTTTACTCACGGCTGTATAAGTGTGGCTACCTCCAATAGATTGCGATTGGGGATAGAGGTCTCCGATAGCGATCCCTAACTCGGCGCGGGCTTCCAGAATCCGGATCCCCGCGATTCTAAGCGAAAGATTCTGCCGGGAAGCCATCTCAACCAGGGTATTGAGCACCGGGTCATTAAAGACCGTCCACCATTGGCCCAAATCCGCCGGCTCACTCTTGATGACAGGATCCTTTTCCTCAAGCCATTTCTGAGGTTCCGGTGTTTCAGGCCTGACATAATCCGGCCCGACCGCGCATCCGGTAAACAGCGGGGCAAAACTGATAACCAATCCAAAGATGAGACAGCACGTTTTCATGTTACCGTTCCTTCCTTCTCGTGCTAAATTTATGTATTAAGACCCAACTACCTTTCCGGTGCTTCAATACGGAAAAACAGGGTATAAAGCGCCGGAACGTAGTTAAGCGTGAATATACTGCCGATCCCCAGGCCAAAAAACATGACACATGCCATGTTGTAAAAGAGCGCGTCATGGTAAATAATCAGCGGCGTGAACCCAAGCATGGTTGTTGAAACTGAAAGCAGTATGGGTCTGAAGCGGCTGACAGCAGAATTGAGAACCGCATCATAGGGTGACTGTCCCTCCCGTTTGTTCTCTTCGATTTTATCGATCATTACAATGCCATTATTCACAATGGATCCGGCCAGGGCGAGAAGTCCGAGAATGGCCATGAAATCAAAATCTGCCCTCATAACAATCAGACCCACCACGGCGCCCACCAGCACCAGGGGCATGGTCAGCATAATAATGGAAGCACGCCGGAAAGAGTTAAACTGCCATACCAGTAGAATGATGATGGCGGCAAAACACGGAAACAACGGCTTTGAAAGTTTTGCCATTGCCTTGGCGGAACTTTCCAGCTCCCCTCCCATTTCCCAATGGTGATGGGGGGGGAACTCCAGCCGGTCCAGTGTCGGCTTGATTTGGTCAAAGAGTTCAACAGCCTTCAACGCCTGGTGCTTGGCACTGACTTTTATGGTGCGCTCCTGGTTGTAGCGAACGATACGGTTGAGTTCTCCTTTACCGTATACATCGGCAACCTGATTGAGGGGTACACCGGTGTTATTGGATGGCGAATAGACGTTAAGTGTCGCCAGGCTGGACGAGGAATCCCGTTCCGCCTTGATCCCACGCCCCACAATGGGAATATCTACGTTGCCCTGGTGGAAATCGGTTACCGTAGAGCCGTCGATAAAGAAACTCAAAGAGTCGGCCACATCCTGAGAGGTTAATCCGGCACGGCGGGCACGGTACTGATCGACCTCAATCTTTGTTGAAATAACCCGGTTATTCCAATCATCCTTTATATCCAGGATGCCGGGGATGTTCCTTAACCCCGCCTTCAATTGTTCGGCCTGTTTCCATAATACGTCTATATTCGGACCACTGAGCCGGACCTCAAATATCCCGGGTTCGGAAGCCCCCAGGAACATCTCCTTGACCCTTCCACGGACATTGGGGAAATGATCTAGAAGATGCCGCCGCGTACGTTTGATAAGTTCATCCACCTGATCCCCTGTTTGTGTATTTACGATAACAAAAGCATTGTTCGGATCAGGATCCGTCGGCGACAGGGAAAGGAAAAATCGGGGCCCGCCATTTCCCACATAGGCGATTGCCCCGGTGATTTCCGGGTTCTCTTTTTTATCCTGCAGCCAGGCGCAAAATTCCCGGACACCCCTGTCGGTCTCCTCGATATGGGTTCCGGCAGGAAAATCGAGATACACTGTATACTGATTTCTGTCTCCATTGGGAAACATGATCCGTGGTATTCTTGTAAACCCGAATATCGCTAATGCAAATATTACACCCACGACACCCAGAACAAGCAATCGATTGCGCAGACTGAATACCAGGATTTTTCGGTAAATCCGGTAAAATTTACCCTGGTAAGGATCAATATTTTCTTTTTTGTCAGTGCCGACATCAGGCTTGGTCTTCATAAACCAGTAACACAGGCTGGTGGAGGAGAACATGGACAAAAACCATGAGCCCATGAGCAAAATGATCATGACCTGACCCAGGGATTTGGTATAATCTCCGGTACTTCCAATTTGAAACATAATCGGTCCAAAGGCAAAAACCGTTGTAAGCGTACTGGTCAAAAGGGGGACGGAAAGAGATCTGCCTGATTTTATGATCGCGTCCTTGCGATCCATTCCGCTTTCCAGATTCACCTTGATATCATCAGATACCACGATGGCGTTGTCTACAAACATTCCCAGGGCAATAATCATCGTGGCCAGTGAAATGCGCTGCATATCTATATTCAGCACACTCATTATGACCACCCCGAAGAGCATGACAAGGGGAATGAATGATCCCACAATCAATCCGGTTCTAAACCCCAACATAATCATGACCACCCCAAGGACAATCCCTACACTCTGTATCACATTGCTCACCATCCCGTTGACGGCTTTGCTGATGAGTTCGGGCTGAAAGGTGGCAAAATCAAGCTTGTAGCCCAAGGGAAGGGACTGTTCAATCTCTTTGACTTTTTTCTTCAATCGTTCGCCGAATTCCACCGCGTCCACACCCTTAAACAAAAATACACTCAGAACAATCGCTTGATGGCCATTGTAATAAGCAGGGTTCTGGATGGGTTCCACATATGCTTTCCGAATGCTTGCAATATCGCGAAGCGGGATTGCGGCCTGGGTGCCGGAAACGGGTATCAAGACATCACCGATCTCCTCAATGGATCTGAAACTGCCCAATGTCTCCAGGACGATTTCCATACCGTTGATATCTACCCTGCCGGCGGGACGGATGATGTTTTGCTCCTTTAAGCTTTTTCCGATGACTCCCGGCTTAATTCCGATTTGCGCCATTTTGGCGTTTGAAAATTCGATATAAATGCGCTCTTCCTGAACACCGGTCAGATCAATTTTCTGGACCCCTTTCATCAGGTTGAGGCGTTCCCGGATGTCACGGGCGGTTTCACGCATTTCCGCCATAGAAAAACCATCGCTCCAGAGCGCAATGGTCGCCATGGATGTGTCACCGAAGGTATCGTTTACCATGGGGCCGATGGTGCCGGCAGGCAGGCTGGGTTCCAAATCGCTCATTCGATTGCGCAACAGTTTCCAGACCATAGGAAGATCTTCTGCAGGCACTTCGTCCTTAATGGTCACATGGAGAATACTTTCACCGACTTTGGATGTGGAATCTTTGATATCATCTACTTCACCCATGGATCTTATTTTTTCTTCTATGGGGCGGGTAATCAGTCGCTCAACCTTATCCACGGGCATACCGGGATTTTTTGCCACAACCAATGCTTCGCGAATGGTAATGTACGGATCTTCGAGTTTTGGAATTTTCCCAAACAGAATAATGCCGCCGAAAAATATCACCAGCATTACTACGATAACGGTTCGAGAATTATTGAGTGCAAAATCGGTTATACCTTTCATTTTCTACTCCGAATTCAAAAACCTGATGCAATCTTTAACCTGTCAGACGAGATAGACGATTAATTTTCCATAAGCTTTACCTTCATTCCATCAGCCAGGAAACTTACGCCGGCAACAGCAATGATATCTCCGGCAGAGAGACCTTCAGATACGATCGCCATGTTCTGCTCGGCGCCGAGGGTTTGGATCTGCGTCTTCCGAACGGTGGAGGTTGTCGGGTCATACACAAAAGCATATCCTTGCCTTGCCTCCTTGGCGGGAAGTATCGCCTGAACCGGGACCAGGTAACCGGTCATCTGCCTGTCATCTTTCAGGACCAGAGATACTTCGGCCGTCATCCCCGGATTTATATTCGCCGGCGGCTCAATTAGCCCCACCTTTACCGGAAAAGCGTTTGCTTTTACAGCGGCGGAACCGATTTCGGAGATACGGCCTTTTACAGAGAGACCGGGCAGCGTGGAAAACCTGACAGTTGCCGGAGTACCCATATGTATTTGATGGATCGTGGTCTCCGGAACCGCCAGATACACCTCCAATGCCCCTTTGGCATCAATCGTAAACACTTTTTGTCCAACCTTCACTTCCTCGTGGGGATCCACGGAACGCCAGGCGATATGACCGTCGTACGGCGATTTCAGCATGGTCTTACTGAGATTTCGTTTGGCGAGATTCAGATTTGCGATCTGATAATTCACCTGACTCCGGGCGGCATCGTAATTATACTTGGCTTGCTCCAGCTTGCTTTTGGCACCCGCGCCCTGTGAATAAACCCTCTCCTGCCGATCGTACTCCTCTTTTGTATTAACAACCTTGGCCTCGGCGGTTACAAGTTCAGCCCGTGCGGCATCCACGTCCAACCGGTAGGGTTCTTTATCCAGAACGGCCAATAATTGTCCTTTCCGGACAGGATTTCCGACATCGACATACACCGTCTCAACCCTACCGCCAACCTCAAAACTCAGATTGGAAGAATCGGTGGCGCTGACAATCCCGGAGAACTTGCGTACTTGACCGGAGGCCGGCTCGGAAACGGTGATGCTTTTAAGGGCTCGAACCTGTTCAACGATTTCAACTTTTTTTTTGCATGCCGTTATGGCAACCCATATGAAGACCAACGATAAAATCTTTATAAATTTTCTGTCAAAACACGATTTCATGACCGTATTTCTCTCCTTTATTTTTATGCTATCGCTGCATAAATAACACATTACCGGATCAGTTTTTACTGCCGGAAAAACCTCAGTCCCTATGACTTACCCTATTTATTTCATCCACAATGGCGCGACTAAGAGTGGCTATCGCCCGGCTCTGGGCCTCAACCAATGCGTCATAATCTTCGTGGGATACGGGCTCTTTGATGCGGGTATGCTTAATTACGGGTTCATTCGTATCTTTTTGATGCCATACGGACCAGGTTACGTTCAACACAACATGGTCCCCGAGTTGGCCGTCAAACTGCTCCACGGTCAGCGGAATACGGTAAGTCGGGGAAAACCGGTCTGTCCAGGGATATGCGCCTACCCGATCCGCAGGCAGAAGCATGGAAATGTTTTTGGCCAACACCCTTAAAAAATCTTCCGAAAAGGAACCGGCCCATCGATGAAACTCGGACACTTCTACACGGTTTTGGCTTTTTCGGGTCACGATCTGAGGCCGGTCAAGAAATTTTGGTAATTCCACCGGCCCCACACCGATGGCAAGAGTATCCCCGGAAACGGCTTGAGGAATATCCGCTTGCATCTCGGAAAAAGGATTCAGAGTATAATATTTCACCGCAGGGGTGGTACTGCACGCCGTAAGTAAAAATATCATAAAGAAAAATACCCGGCCTATGTTCCCAAAACCTGCTTTATTTTTCATTGCGTTTTTCCTTTCCAAAAACCAGGGACTCGGGATGTCGCCCCAGATAATCCGCCAGCACGCTGATATTCCTGGCCGCGTCGGCCAGCTCTGCCAGCGCGCGTTTCAATTCGTGACCCGTGGGTGACTCGGCACTCAACAGTCTGTCCAACTTGTTCAGGGTGGTTTGAGACCGCTCCAACGTGTCAGTGGCCGCAGGGACAAGCGTCTTATCCAGATTTTGCATAAGCTTGACCAACTGTTCGGTGGACGTGTTCAAGTGCGCCAAGGTCTCTCGCAGGTTTTTGCCGATCTCCTCCAGGGGAAGTTTTTCCAGCCGGTCTACAATGCGGGTGATGCCTCTGGTGATCTCTTCTATGGGCGTGGGAATGGTGGGTATTTCCGGATATTTTCCGCCGTATACGATCTTGCGGAGCGGTTCATCCGGATACATATCCACATCAATGTAAAGTTGTCCAGTGATCAGATTTCCCTGCTTGAGTTGCGCCCGGAGACCCTTTTCCACAAGGATCTCGTTCCCACGTTGTTTTTCAATGGTTTGCTTGCCGGTTATTGCAATCCGCTCCGGTTCTATCTCAACTATCACAGGAATTCGAAAGGCCAGGAGGTCATAGTTAAACTCAAGATTTATATCAATCACCTCTCCAATCTTGATGCCTTTAAATTTTACCGGCGCTCCAAGGGAAAGGCCTCCCACCGAGCCTTCAAAGTACAACAGCCAGCGGGTCTTTTCCACATAGGTTTTCTTATAGATATCCTCCCGTGTATCATACAGCCGAAAGATCTCATCCTCTTGAGCGGCCGGACCGGGTTCCTGATCCATGGGGGTCTCAAAGGCGATCCCTCCGATCATCAGGGTCACAAAGGATTCCGTGTTTACTTTGATTCCGGTGGCATCAACGGATACGTCCAGCCCCCCCGCATTCCAGAACCGCGTATTTTTACGCACGCGCTCATGATGTGGGGCATGAATAAAGATTTTAATATCAACGGCTTGTCCGCCTTTTTCCATCTCGTATGCCACAACCTGGCCCACCTGGATCTGCCGGAAATACACGGGCTTGCCGATATCCAGGGAACCCAGTCGTTCCGCCTTGAGCATGAAATGGCGGCCGGGCAGATCCGTGGTTACGACGGGCGGTGTCTCCAGCCCCTTGAAGGATCGGGCCGTCTTGCCGCGTTTTCCCGGATCCATGCCGATGTAAGCCCCGGAAAACAGGGTGCCCAGACCGGAAACTCCCCCGCCGGCCACCCGGGCCCGAACCACCCAGAAGCGAGTGTTTTCCGACAAATAGTCTTTGGCATCTTTCGTCAACTGGGCCGTTACTATAACGTGCGACAGGTCCGGGCTCAGACGGATCTCCTCCACTTGACCTACTTCCACGTCTTTGAATTTGATCTTGGTTTTACCGGCTTCCAGCCCTTCGGCGCTTTGAAAGGTAATCGTAATGGTAGGGCCCTTTTCGGTAACAGCCCGGTACGCCAGCCAGCCGCCGATCAGAAGGGCGATCAACGGCACGATCCAGACAATGGAAATGCTTTTTTTGGGTTTAACAACGGCCCGGGCCGCACTCGAAGCACCGGTTTCTTCCCTTTGCTGTTCATTCATTTCTATCCTCCATTTGGTCCCAAATGAGTCTGGGATCAAAACTCATGGCCGCCAACATGGTGATAATCACCACGCTGCAAAAATAGACGGCCGCCGGACCGGCTTCGATGGTTGCCAGGGCGCCTAAATTCACCATGGCAACCAGGATGGTCACCACATACACATCCACCATGGACCACCGCCCCACAACTTCTGCCATTCGATAGATTTTCGTGCGATCCACGGGTCGCCATCGGGATTTTCGCTGGACCGAAAAAGACAAATAACCCAGAGCCAAAAGCTTTAACAATGGCACAAACACACTGGCCACGAATATGACCAGCGCAATGGGCCACATACCCGAAGAAATAAAATAAATGACTCCGCTAATGATGGTATCGGCCTGCTGTTTCCCCAAAGAGGTGACAATGGTAATCGGCAGCACATTGGCCGGAACGTAGAATATTGCAGCCGCCAGGATCAGTGCCCAGGTCCGCGAAATGCTGTTGGGCTTGCGCCGGTGCAGAGGTGTGCCACATCGCGGACAGGTCAACCCATGACCCCCGTGGGAATAGGAACGGCACAGGAGATGGCAGGTATGACAGCTGATGGGGTTGCCCCGGGCAACCGGGATGCCGGGGGGATTATCCTGGATTTTTATTCTTTCCCACACCGCATGGGGATCCAATACCGCCATGGACGCGGCCAAAACAAAGATCAAGGCCATGAATGCAAACGCGGCGATACCCGGTACGATCGTAGCCATTTTGCCCAATTTTACAATGGAAACCAGAATACCCAGCATGAACACTTCCATCATGGCCCAGGGCCGTAGGGATTGGATGAGCCGAAACACCTCCTTTAATTTCCAGGGGAGCCGGTTCAGCCTGAGCGGTACCAGCACATACAGCAACCCCATCATCTGTGCCGCAGGCATGACAATGGTCGTCAACAGTACAACGGTTGCCAGGATCCACATACCTTGATGATAAAGTTCCTGGACACCGGTAATCAATATGGTCTCGTGAACCTTTGCTTGGAGTTTGAAGCCTAAAAAAGGAAAGGCGTTCGCCACCACAAACAGGATAAACCCCGTCACCGTCAATGCCAGCGTACGCTCCAGACTGTCGCGTTTGTGCTGATACAACACTGCGCCGCACCGGGAACACGTGGCTGCGCTTCCTTCGGGCACAGCATCAACCCGATGAATTAAATCACAGTCGTGGCAGGCTATGAAGGACATGACTTCTACCCTAAATGTCTAATACTTTCCATTCAAAAGATCATTTTTGGCTTTGTTATATTCTTTTTCAGTTATTATACCGTCTTTGTAGGCTTTATCCAGATCACTTAATTCTTGACCTAATGTGGTCTGTTTGGCTTTGACTTGAGCGCCCCCGCCGCCACATCCGATAAAGCCGACTCCGGACAATAGAAGAATGATTACTACCAAACTCTCAGGAACTTCATTTTAGAATCTCCTTTTCTTAATAATTTTTAACCAGTGCCTGAACGAAAAATCCTGATTTTTATTCGGGAACTAAATATATTGAGCGATTTTTAGATACGTGTTACGGCAACTCCTTTAACCACGAGCCGTCCTCGATCCAACGGGCTCTGAGTTTGTCCAGTTCACCGGACTTTTTTAAGGTTTTGAGAAAGTTGGTTACCCAGTTATTCAAATGGGAATCACCGGCCGGTAATGCAATGCCCAGCGGCTCATAGGTAAAGGGAGTAATGATTGAAACAAGATCTTGATCCGGATGTCGGAGAAGAGAAACCAAACAAATCTGGTAGTCCGCAATCAGGGCATGCACTTTATCCTGGAGAACCATTTCAACCGCATCATCATAATTTTTGGTTGTTATCAGTTGGGCTTTGGGCATAATTTCTTTAACCAGTGTTTCACTGGTAGAGCCTTGCAACGCCACAAAACGCATGTCAGATTGGTTCAGTTCAGACGCTTCTTTGGCTGAAACAATGTGTTCAAGTTTTGTCAAAAACGATTTTCCGGAAATGAGATACGGTCCGGCAAAGGCCACCTTCAAATTGCGTTCCGGTGTGATGGTCATGCCGGAAATAACCATATCAACCTCGCCCGCCTCCAAGGCCGATAAGAGCTCCGAGAATGGTTTTTTCACGAGATTGAGATTTACTCCCATGGATGCGGCAAAATAGTGGGCTATATCCACCTCAAGACCGATGATTTCCCCTTTTTTGTTTGTCATATTCAAAGGTGGCATATTCCCGGCGGTTCCAACGATCAACTCTCCTCTTTTCAAAATCTTATGGATAGTCGGAGAGGTTTTTTCAAAGCCCATCATATGTGCACATGCAGACGTGAAAACCAATACCAATAGCAATACGAAAAACAGCTTTACTTTTTTCATTTGGGTTCTCCTTTATTTCAATTGAACTGTTTACCAATCAAATCCGGCTTATAAAGATGGGGCAGGATAAAACATCTTACCTGCCCCATCTTCATAACTGTTTAAGTATTAATAACCGGATCGGATTATTTAACCGGCGTTAATTCAACTCTTCGGTTTTTGGCACGGCCTTCCTTTGTGTCGTTGCTTGCGGCCGGCTTGGTCAATCCAAACCCCTTGGTGGTCAATCGCTCTGCTTCAACGCCCTGGTCCACAAAATATTTCTTGACAGATTTGGCACGTCTTTCAGAAAGAGTCATATTATACGCCGCAGAACCCTTGTTATCCGTATGACCATCAATCTCAACCTTCATCTCCGGATTCTCTTTCAGTATTAAGACCGCCTCATCAAGCATGGGGTAAGCTTCGGACTTAATTGTGGCACTGTTAAAGTCATACATCACCACCGCTGCATAGGTCCAGCACCCCCGTGCATCCACAGTGGCACCTTTAGGTGTATTCGGGCATTTATCCAGATAGTCCGGCACACCGTCACCGTCCGAGTCAAGCGGACACCCTTGAGCATCCACGGTAACGCCTTTGGGCGTATCCGGACAGCGGTCCAGGTCATCCGTTACCCCGTCTCCGTCACTGTCCATGGGTTTGGCAACGGGCATGACAACCTCGGCCAAAAATACGTTCTTCACAAAATCGCCCATCTCACCGCTATCTTTAACTGCATCCGCACGCACTGAAAATCCACACCCACCGGCGTCAGCAACCTGTTTCATCAGCATCTCACCGGCAGGATCATCTCCCACCAGTACCGTGTATATGCAGACCCGGTCACCGAACTGAGCTTTCATGTTATTCGCAGCCGTTATCGGCGTGGTGTCCATTTCCGCTCCATCACTCACGATAATCACCGCTATTTGACCTTCACTTTCCTTCAAGTCAGCTGCGGCCGCGGTGATGGCTGCTCCCAGGGGACTTCTTCCGATGGCCCGTTCTGCAGCGTCCAACGCCCCTTGAAATTCTTTTCTTGAATATTCCGCGGGGCCGTAAATAAGCGCTGTGGGCTCACCGAATCCACTGGTCCCAAAAGTCCTGAGCGCGCAATTAAGCTTTATATCCGGAAGGGTCTGATTCATGGCGCTCAAAAAATCTTTGGCAATGGTTAACCCTTTTTGCTCATTATATTTCCAAGACATTGACGAAGATTTATCAAGAATCACCATAAAATTGTCCACCTTGGGTTTATACTGATCCATTTCCAATGTATATGGACTGAAAAGGGGTTGGGGGGTTTGCACTTGCCCGGTTGCGCAACCAAACAGCAGGGCGCTGATCATCAACAAAAATACTGCTCTCAAAGAATACTTAGACATCATGTTACCTCCTTGTTTGTTTTTGTTTTACTTAAGTTTTTATAATTCAAAAAAATGCGGCCTTTGTTTGTACTTCTTATTCCTTATGCTCATACATATGCACGTCGCGCTGTGGAAAGGGAATTGAAATGCCTTCTTCATCAAAGCGCTTTTTAATGGTTTCGGTTACATGAAACCAAAGGTCCCAGTAATCCGAAACGTTCACCCACGGACGAACTGCAAAATCCACACTGCTCTCTCCCAGCGCTAAAACCGCAATTTTGGGAGGCGGGTCCTTCAGGACGCGAACATCCTTTTCAATGACATCCATAATAATCTTTCTGGCCTTATCGATGTCATCACCATAGCCAATGCCAAAAACCATATCCACCCGCCGGGTTCCCTTTGCGGAGAAGTTTACGATATTGTCACCGCTTAATTTTGCGTTCGGAATGATTATGGTCTTGTTGTCCGGGGTCTTGAGTTGGGTGGTAAAGATCTGAATCGCTTCAACAGTACCGGCAACCCCGGCACCTTCGATGAAATCCCCAACCTTGAACGGTCGGAAAATAATCATCAAAAACCCGGCGGCAAAGTTTGAAAGAGACCCCTGCAGCGCAAGACCGATGGCAAGACCGGCGGCACCGATAACCGCGATAAACGAGGTTGTTTGTATGCCAAGCTGTCCCAGTGACGCCAGAACTACGAAAACCAATAAAGCGATGTACGTCATATTTTCGACAAAGGAAACGATGGTGGGATCAACCTTCCGTTTGTTCATCACTTTTTCCAAAAACTTTGTCAACCCCTTGGCAACCCAGCGACCTAAAACAAAAACGACAACCGCTGCAATGACTTTAAGTCCGTAAATAGTTAACAATTCCCATATCTTTGAAAATAAATTTTCCATATTTAATTTCTTTTGTTAATAAGATTAAAAAAAAAATTAGATCATGAACCTTGAGAAATCAGGACGAAATTCCTTTTTGACTATTCAGTAGCAATGGACTAAGAAATTAAAGCAGGTAAATAAAAATGAAACATGTTTTCCTTGCAAACTCGACAGTTGCTTAATTTAAGTAAAAGCTTTTAGGTTCAAATTATATTTAGCAAATTTTGTGCCAAGAGAAATGAGAGCCGAGAAGGATAATGAGAAACCGGAAAAATCCACCGGTTACTTTAGTCTTGATATTAAATTTTAAAAAAAACTTTATAGGTTAGATATATATATCTATATAGATTTTAATTGGTTATGATCTATATAAAATTCAAAGTAACTTCTGAATGCTAATTGATGACGTTATAAGGTAATAATAACGAGAAAGAAAATTGCAGTAATGAACCGCGTTTTAGGATAAAATTAATAATTGTCTCATGATTTTCAGTGATACACATCTGTTTCATGAGACAATCCATGTCTTCTTTCGGTAATTTCACAATTACATCTATTGTCCAAACAACTTCTTAAATCCGTTGCCAATGCCCTCAGTCGTCTTTTGAATCACGCTCTTTTTCTCTTCTGATTTCTCAGCTTCAGACTTTTGATACTCTTTCTCAGCGGCTTCAATAATTGCAAGACATGGATTCTTATCACCAAATTGGCCATTGGCCAGAACTGCAGCAACACCAAAAGGTCCAAACAGAGCTACGCCGCCAATGGCCTTTCCCAGGGTAATGATTGATCCGGTAGTATCGATGGATAGAGAAGGCTTGGAAAGGGTTCCCTTGAGCTTAAGTGTTTTTGTCAACTCACCCAAACTCAGGCTAAATTTTCCCAGACCATTGATGCCGACCCCTTTTTGGGGAATCGGCTTGAGTGACAGATCAATTTCTTCTGTCTTAAGATCGATTTTACCATATCCCAACACACGGACCTGATTGGTATCCAATACCAGTGCGTTGCTTTGCGCCAGTCCGTTTTTAATGTCAAATCCCCCGGCAAAGCAGTTGATTTTGGTGTATTTTTCTTCCTTCTTCAAGGGATTAAGTAGTTGCAAAAGCCCGGAACTCAAATCGGATCCCAGGAGTTTAACGGCGTTTTGATTAATCCCCCCCTCACCCATGACCACCATGGTTTTACCGTTTAAACCGGCCATAAGTTCCGCGATTGAGCTTCCCCGGCCCTGAAGGTCGAGTTTCATATCCACATTGCCATGGAGAGAGTCACTAATCCCCAGCTTTTTTATCATACTACCAAGTTTATACTGGTCGACTCTGAGTGCCGTGGCTAATTGGGCGGCCTTGCCCTGAACCTGAAGATCTAAATGGCCATCGAGAGTACCGCCGTTCACACCTATTTTAAGGGGGTTTACGGTAAGGTGCCCATTTTCAAGAACCATGTGCGCATTAGTGTCACTAAGAAACAAGAGTGTCAACAAGAGTTGTTTTGCGTTAAGTTCAATGTCTGCGTCCACCTGCTTTAACATTTCCAGAGGTAAAGGGGTATCGGAAAAGACTTTGGTCTTTCTTGCGGGAAGTTTGTCAGAATCCTTTCCCGGTTCGCCGGGTTTGCTCCCTTTTTTGGGAAACAGAGGACGTAAATCCAGCTTTTCCGAGCGCAGATCCGCGGTTATCCGTGGCGTTTTGTCTTCAAGGTTTATTTCTATCGATCCATTTAGATCGCTCTCTTGGATGAATGCCTTGAGGCCGAAAATCTTGTAAGACTTTTCCGAAAGGGCCACGGCATTCCCCGAGACAGAAAAAGGGCCGTTATAAAGCATGGGCTTACCGGTAATCTTCTTTAGATGAGCAATATCTTCGCCTTGAATATCAAAGCTAAGATTTATCCCCTTTATGGCCGTGAGATTCTCGACGGTACCCATAACCCTTGTTTTGACCATCTCTCCGGTACCCACCTTGAGATCAATATCCGTCAGTCCCAGTCTGCCGTCAGGATCAACGAGCTTGGCCGTTACATCAAAAGGACCCAACTCCGGTATATACGTTATGTTATACTTCTTTAAAATCTCGGGAATGGAAGGACCGGTTCCCGCAACCACAATAGACAGACCTTTACCCCTTATAAGATCCTGAATCGAACCCGTAGCCCGTGCCCGAACCCCGT
>Ga0316577_10000327_pt1 | contig 17515 bp, 17 predicted proteins | sample S5NA_FD_203073 | JGI IMG/M metagenome (GOLD analysis project Ga0316577, IMG submission 203073) | Rhizosphere microbial communities from salt marsh grasses in Alabama, United States - S5-7_050615r2r1 | ecosystem: Host-associated > Plants > Roots > Rhizosphere | place: USA: Alabama | collected... | reverse complement strand
AAAAAGTAAACAGCAATAAACCACGACGCATTATCGATCCCGATGAAATGACGGAAGATGAATTGAACTATAATAAACATAATCCTCCTTCTCGCTCGGTTTACTTGGACAACAATGCAACCACCCCCTTAAAAAAACAGGTCAAAGAATATATGGTTTCATTAATGGATAACTTTGGGAATCCATCAAGTATCCATGAATCCGGGAGGCAGGCAAAATCGATTGTTGAAACGGCCCGAAGACAGATTGCCCAGGTGTTACATACGACACCCCGAAGAATTGTGTTTACGGGTTCGGGATCCGAGGCCAATAACCTGGCCATTAAAGGTGCGGCGTATGCGTCAGATAAAACCGGGCGAGTAATTACTTCACGCATTGAACACCCTGCGGTTCTGGATACCTGCCGGTGGCTCACATCATTAAATTATGAGGTGGTGTATGCGCCTGTGGACACTCAGGGAATACTGCAACCCGAAACCCTTAAAAATTTGATGAACAAGGATACGGTCCTGGTGAGTGTCATGCTGGCAAACAATGAAACCGGAGTCATTCAACCCATAAGATCGCTGTCGAACATTGCCCATGAATACGGTGCTCTTTTTCATTGTGATGCGGTTCAGGGTCTTGGCAAAATAAAAGTACATGTTACAGATCTGAACGTGGATCTTCTGACCATATCATCACATAAAATATACGGCCCCAAAGGGGTGGGCGCATTGTACATCAAAAACGATAAAATCATTGTACCCCTGATAAACGGTGGCGGTCACGAGCGCGGGTTCCGCGCCGGAACAGAAAATGTTCTGGGCATCGCCGGTTTTGGAAAAGCGGCTGAATATGTTCCACAGATGGTGAAAAAATCGAAACTCGTAGAAAAGCTCAGAGATAAACTGGAACACGGTATTTCAGGATTATTTCCGGATTATCGTCTCAACGGACACCGGGACCACAGACTTTCCAATACCTTGAATGTGACATTGCCCGGATATCGTGGTGAATCCGTTGTATTGAATATGGATCGGAGCGGTGTACAATTTTCCTCGGGATCGGCTTGCAAATCCGGCTCATCAAAACCCTCTCACGCCCTGCTTGCAATGAACCTTTCCGAAGAGGAGGCCCACTGTGCCCTTAGATTTTCTTTGGGTCACGATACAACAGAAAAAGATATTGAATACACCATAGACATGTTAAAAAAGATGGTGTCTCAATCCAAGAATATTGTTCGGTTTGTACCGTGCAAATAAGGAAAATGTTTATGAGACGACATGCAAAAGAAATAAACTACTGTCAAGAATTTCACTCCAATTATGAGCAAAAATTCGCTGATGATGTTGAAAAAGGTCTTTCGAGCCAAAGCAAGTATCTTGCCTGCAAATATATTTATGATGAGGTGGGTTCGGATCTGTTTAAGAAGATCATGAACCTGCCTGAATACTATCTCACCCGGTGCGAAATTGAAATTCTGGAAAAAGAAAAAGAGGATCTGGCAAATGTATTTAAAGATAAGTCATTTAATCTTATCGAACTGGGTGCAGGAGATGGGAAAAAAACCAAAATATTATTAAACCACTTTTTATCAAAAAAACTCAATTTCTGCTATACCCCTATTGATATTTCTGAATCTGCTGTGCAAGAACTGATGGACAACCTGAATAAAAATGTTGAAGGGCTTAACGCATCAGGACTTGTAACCGAATATTTTTATGGCCTCAACTACTTATCCGTCATGGACCATAAGAAAAAGGTTGTGTTGTTTTTGGGTTCTAATATTGGGAACATGAATCCTTGTGAAGCAAAAAGCTTTTTAATCAGATTATGGAATTCTCTAAATCATGATGACTTTATTCTCATTGGCTTTGATATAAAAAAGGACATTAAAAAGCTCATTCGCGCATATAATGATAACCAAGATATTACTGCTGAATTTAATAAAAATTTACTTTATCGAATCAATAAAGAGCTTGGCGGAGAATTTGACGCGGATAAATTTGAATACTTCAGTACTTATGATCCTCAGGACGGGGCAATTAAAAGTTATTTGATCAGTAAGGAAAGACAACGCGTTTATATTCATGCCATTCAAAAGCAGTTCCATTTTGATGCATACGAAGCCATACATACGGAGTCTTCATATAAGTACGATATAAAGGATATAATAAATCTTGCGGAAAAAAATGGGTTTAAAATAGAAAAAAACTATTTTGATAAAAAAAAATATTTTACCAATTCTTTATGGAGAGTTGTTAAAAAGTAGTCAACCCATTTAAAAATTACCCGAGATGCTGACAAACTTGTTAACAGTGAGTATTTTATTCTTGTTTATTTATTTGATCGATTCTTCCAGAGCAGCTCTCGGATAAGAGGAGAATATGAAAAAGTAATGAGGAGGAATTATGGAAAAACACCATAAATTTTCTATCTGGTACGTTCTGTTAGGTATTTGGGTCGTTTTGATTGTTCACAACATGCTTTTTTCGGCCTTTTCAATCAAAACCATTCCCTACAGTGAGTTCTTGAAACTCGTCAAGGAAGGCAAGCTGACCGAAGTGGCCATCACACAAAACCAGATTCAGGGGCGCCTTCTCGACGACGGAGGTAAATCCGACCAGGGTAAATTGTTTCGTACGGTTCGGGTTGATTCCGATATCTCCCAATTGCTTGAGCAAAACAACATTAAATTCAAGGGAGAGATCGAATCCACCTTTTTCCGTAACCTTTTCTCATGGATCATTCCCATTTTTATCTTTGTCGGCATATGGTACTTTATGATGCGACGGATGGCCGGGCAACAACCGGGTTTTATGAGCCTGGGTAGAAATAAAGCCAAGATTTACATGCGAGAGGATATTGATGTCACCTTCGATGACGTTGCCGGTGTGGATGAATCCAAGCAGGAATTGGTCGAAGTGATCGACTTTCTGAAAGAACCTCAAAAATTTACCAAAATAGGGGGTAAAATTCCCCGGGGCACTCTGTTGGTGGGTCCACCCGGTACTGGCAAAACCATGTTGGCCAAAGCCGTGGCCGGTGAAAGCGGTGTGCCTTTTTTTAGTCTCAGCGGCTCTGAATTCGTGGAAATGTTTGTCGGTCTGGGGGCAGCGCGGGTAAGAGACCTTTTTGACCAGGCCAAGCAGAAAGCTCCCTGTATCATCTTTATCGATGAATTGGATGCCTTGGGCAAGGCACGGGGTTTTGGAACGATGGGCGGTCATGACGAACGGGAACAGACGTTGAATCAACTGCTGGTGGAAATGGACGGCTTTGATCCCCAGATCGGGGTAATTCTGATGGCCGCCACCAACCGTCCCGAAATACTCGATCCGGCGCTTCTGCGTCCCGGCCGTTTCGATCGCCAGATTCTGGTGGACCGGCCGGACAAAATTGGCCGCGAAGCCATTCTCAAGGTCCATCTAAAAAACATTGAATATGAAGAAAATTTGGATGTGGAGAAAATTGCGGCCATGACACCGGGAATGGTGGGCGCCGATCTGGCCAACCTGGTGAATGAAGCCGCCCTTTTGGCGGTCCGGCGCTCCAAAGACAAAGTCACTATGTCCGAATTCGAAGAGGCCGTAGAACGTTTGGTGGCAGGACTGGAGAAAAAGAACCGGCTGATCAATCCCAAAGAACGGGAAATAGTCGCATACCATGAAATGGGTCATGCCCTGGTGGCCTTGTCACTGCCGGGCACGGATCCGGTTCAAAAGATTACCATAATCCCCCGTGGGATTGCCGCACTGGGATACACCATGCAGGTCCCCACCGAAGACCGGTTTTTGATGAAAAAAACAGAATTGCTCAACCGCATTGCCATCCTGCTGGGAGGTCGTGCCGCTGAAGAACTTATATTTGGAGATATTTCCACTGGAGCCCACAACGATCTGGCCAAGGCTACAGACATCGCGCGCAGCATGGTCAAGGAATACGGCATGAGCGCCAAAGTCGGTCAGGTTTACTTCGCAACGGAAAAGCAATCCCGTTTCCTGAATTTACCCGGACAAGCGGGGGCTATCGAATACAGCGATGCAACGGCGGAAATCATCGACCATGAGGTCAGAGAAATTATCAAACAGCAGTATGAAACGGCCCAGAATATTCTTGAATCCAAAAAATCCCTGCTGAAAAAAAGCGCCGAACTGCTGTTAGAAAAAGAGACGATCGAAGGACAAACCCTGGAGAGGATGATGGCAGAGGACCCACCGGCCGAAGCGTAATGAGAATTTGCTTTTCACCCCATCAAAAAAATAGTCTGTTTACACCACCATAGGTATATGTACACAGACTATTATATTAAACCTGATAAATGGTTAGCAGGAACGTTTACATTTGCAAAGACCGGTTGACCTCTTTTCGATTTTCTTAATCTCCATGACTACCCCCCTTTCTTCTTGAAAGCGATTAATTTGATTAAATGATACCGTTAACAAACTGTCTGGCAAACGGTTTGAAAAGGTGACCGTTTTCATAACGGAATTGATTAAATTTTAAGGTATAAAACCCATGCTGTCAATATTAAGTAGTCGAGGACAGTAATAGATTTAGCCTCTTGTTAGAACCCCCACTTGTCTCTATTTGCATTATAGGATCATATTCTTATATTTTTTCAAAATTTAATAAGACTTTCTACTATCGAGAATTACAAAAGTATTCTACTCGCCTTTCTAAATTTTTGCGATATTTTCTTTGAGCTGGGCGATTTCAAGTCCTAAGCTCACACATTGCTTTCCTCCCATGCACAAGTCGGCATCTTTGTCTTCCAGAAAGTGTTTTAATTCAATATGATCCTTTTTTAGATTTACCGTCCATGAATTTTGCTCTTCATCATAATTTACGTCAACATCGATGCCGCATTCACCGATATCCGGGTACAATTCCCTGATTTTTTCACACAATTCTTTTTTATCGAACATAATCTCACACTCCTTTATTTGATGATGGTCGTGTTCTTTTTAATCTTAATATATCCCTGTTTTTTTCACTATAACACACTTAAAAAATAAGTCAAATCCACTTGTTACCATTGGACTGCCAATGTCGTGCAATCTACGATTTTTAACATCTGAACCTTGATCCGGAATAACCCTATTAAATATATGGCTTTCCAGAGAGGGGTTGAACCCGTTTTTTATTATGGGTACGATTATCCGAGCATTTCAAATCCACATTTTTGGTAATATTCAGGTGTGCCGTTGTGCCCGGTCAGGTGGTCGGCTTTCGCTGATGCCAGAAATACGGCGAGAGGTGCAATTTCCTTAGGATCCTTGAGCATCCCTTTTTCGTAAAGCATATGGAAACGCTGATATACCTCGGAACCAAGGGTTGTCTCGCCAAATTTCCGTATTACCGACTGCATATGGGTATTCATAACTCCCGGATTGATGGCGTTTACCTGAATGTTCCATTCCCTTAGCTCTTCCGACAGCGAATGGGTGAGTTGAATCAGCCCGGCTTTTGAGACCCCATAGGCGCAGAAGCGCGGATAGGGGCGCTGCCCCAGACCCGAAGTAATACTGATTATTTTGCCGCTTTTTTGCTTGATCATCATGGGTAGCACCGATAGGATCAAACGGTATGCCCCCATTAGGTTAACATTTAACGTATGGTACCAATCTTGGGTACGGGGCGTTGTTATGATGGTGGCAGGACCAATGATCGCCGCATTATTGACAAGAATATCCACCGTGGAAAATGCTTCCTTGGTTTTTGAAACCATTTCTAATACCGATGCTTCATTGGAAATATCTCCTTTAATTTCCAAGACCGATCCTCCATAATCTCTAATTTTATCGGCCGCATCCTTCAGTTCGTGCATGGAACGGCTCACCATGGAAATCTTGGCACCTTCTCTTGACATCGCCTCAGCAATGGCCCGACCCAAGCCGCGTCCGGCACCGGTAATAAGGGCAATTTTACCTTCTAACATGATCTGCAGATTCTATCAATAATTGGCATAGGACCCCAAAACCCAAAGTTTGTAATCATATTGACCCGAAGAATAAAGGGAGCGATAACTGTTTCAATTTTCGACCCATTTCTTGAACGGTCTATAGTATTACAACTTTTTTTCCATGTCTTTTCCGCAGCACTGGAGGGGAGCGCTACAGGCGTCTTCACCTTCACTCCCGCAAGAACATGTCTGGGTGACGTGGAGCTCTAGCCCACAGGATTCACATTTATAAATATCCCCTACCTTCATTTCTGCACAATTTGCCATATTAAAACCTCCCTCTTTGTTTATTTTCCGTCAAAAATTTTTTTTTAACCACTCTCATTATATTCGGTAATTTCATAATGTCAATTCTTAGCGGGAAATCCCACGAGATAAACGGTTTTGATTTTAGTTCAGGTCAGAAAAAGCGTGTTTCTCGTGAAAACCAACGCATGGTTTGAAGGATTTTATCACACTTTAGTCGACGCTTTTGTGTAGCGTTTCAAAGGAAAGTGGACAGATTTAGGGGAGAAATAAGAGACGGTTTTAGGTTAACGATACCGTCTTTAATATTTTTCATGAATCATTTCTTCAGGCAGCAGTGACGCCGATTCATTATCCAGAAGCCAAATCAATTCTTTGTCTAAGGGATGTATCTTTTGGACTGGCAGCCGGGTGTCGGTATTTTCAAATACAGTCTTTAGGGTTGCAGCCTTTTTTTTTCCGGAGATTAAAAAAACGATTTTTCTGGATCGATTCAGTACCGGCAATGTCAGGGTCAACCGGTTTACATCGGGATGACCTCCCTTGACGGCCACCACCATTCTTTCCTTCTCATCGACGGTCCGGTGGCCGGGAAAAAGAGATGCGGTGTGTCCATCGGTTCCCATACCCAGAAATATCAAATCAAAAATGGGGAATTGGCCATCTTCCAGGTTAAAAAATTCTATGAGGACTTTCTGATATTGCCAGGCGCCCTGTTCGGGTGGCAACTCTCCGGGCATGGGATAGACCTGGGCTTCGGGAACCGGAACCCTGTTGAGGAAGTCCTTTTTGGCCGCGCCACAATTGCTGGCCGGATCATTTTCCGGAACGCACCGCTCATCTGCCCAGAATATATATGTTTTATCCCATGGAATTGTTGAACGACAGGGTTCTTCTGCCAGAATCCTGTATATCCTTCCCGGTGTGGTGCCCCCGGAGATGGCCACCACAAAACGCCCCCACCGATCAATGCTATTTTTGGCCGTTTCATGGAATAGGGTGATTGCTTCTTGCGCCAGCATGGCTGAATTTTCTCTGACAATGATCTTCTGATTGTCTGTCATGGCATCCCTTCCCTGACTCCGCTTTTAATACTTAATATTTCACCGCTCCAGCACTCCATCATTCCAACTGATACATACCGTAGAGTTCACACTTTTGGGTATCACCAAAGCCGTGTCATCCGGGTTTGGATTCTATACTATGCTTGGGTCCCCAACTTCCGGCTTCATAAAAATGTAGCATTTCTTCCCGGTTACCACACGTTTCGCATTCATTTAATATGGGTGTCAAGAATGACCAGCACTGTTCCACCCCGTCCTGTTCCCAGAACAGCATTTGATCACCCAATATACAGTCGATGAGTACTTTTTCATAGGCATCCAGAATGGGCCCGGTATAATTTTGATCATAGGAAAAATCCATGGTTACGGAATGCAGGCATACCCGTGCACCCGGATTCTTCGTCTGAAACGTAAGGGTTATTCTTTCATCCGGATAAATCCCGAGTATTAATCGATTGGCGACGATGGTTTCCCCCAAGGTTTGCCGAAACATGGAATGGGGAACCCCTTTAAACTGAATTTCGATCTCCGTTACCTTCCTGGCCAAGCGCTTGCCGGATGTGAGATAAAAAGGAACGCCCTGCCAGCGCCAGTTGTCTATGAAAACGATCATCCTGGCGAAAGTTGGCGTTAGGGAATTCGGGCTTATACCGGGTTCTTCCCGATAGCCCGTGACCGGTTGATTATCAATTTTGCCTTGACCATATTGCCCCAGAACGATGTACTTACGGAGCTGTTCCACCGGAAACGGTCTTAACGAGCGAAACACTTTTACTTTTTCACCTCTAACGCGGTCGGATTCAAACCGGGACGGAGGTTCCATGGCGGTAAGCGCAAGCAGTTGCATCATGTGGTTTTGAAACATATCTCTAATGACCCCTGCCGCTTCATAATAGCCGGCTCGATGTTCAACACCTAACGTCTCTGCGGCAGTGATACGGATATGGTCGATATATCTTCTATTCCAAATGGGCTCGAAAATGGCATTGGCAAAACGAAACATCAGTATGTTCTGAACGGTTTCTTTGGCCAGATAGTGGTCTATCCGGAATATCTGGTGCTCATTAAAATATTTTTGAATCCCCTGATTCAGTGCTACGGCAGTTTTAAGATCCCGGCCAAAAGGCTTTTCCACAACAATACGTGACCACCCGTTGCCGTTTCGGTTTTCTTTTGCAAGACCCGCCTGTCCAAGCATTTGAGCAACCGGCTGATACAAAGAGGGGGGGATGGCGAGATAAAAAATCCGGTTTCCTCCGGTGGTGTATTTTTGGTCCAACTTTCTAAGAAATTCGGCCAAGCTCATAAAAGAAGCCGGATTTTCATAATCAATAGCTCGGTAATTAAGAGCGGCAGCAAAAGCCGGCCATTTTAAAACATCCATAACGCCTTTTACATTCAAGGCGTCTTGCATTTTATTTCTGAACTCCGAATCACTCAGTTTTGTTCGCCCGCATCCGACAATGCGAAAATGATCCGGCAACCCCCCATTCAAATACAAATCGAAAAGGGCCGGAACCAGTTTTCTGGCAGTTAAATCACCGGTAGCCCCCATTATCACAATGGTGCCCGGATCGCTGTGCTTAACCCCCAAACAATCTTTGGGACGAATGTTTAGATCCGGTGTGATGGCCTCAATGACTTGACCCATGGATCTATCTTGATGGATTATTTTATCATCCATAGACGTTACCTTTATCTATTCAGCAGAAACCACGGCATGCCCTCCGAATTCACGGCGAAGGGCTGCCAAAACTCTGTCTGTAAACGGATTTTCTTGTCGGGAACGAAAACGTCTCAATAAGGAAATCGTGATCACCTGGGCCGGAACACCGGTTTCCAGGGCTTGCTGGATGGTCCAGCGTCCTTCTCCGGAATCTTCTACGTATCCCTTGATATCGGAAAGTCTTTCATCTTTTCTAAACGCATCTTCTGCAAGTTCCAGTAACCATGAACGAATAACACTGCCCTGATTCCAAAGATGCGCAACATCGGCATAGTTTAAAGACTCGCTATATTCGGATGCTTCCAAAATTTCGAATCCTTCGCCATAAGCCTGCATCATGCCGTATTCGATACCGTTATGAACCATTTTAACAAAATGCCCGGCACCTGTATCGCCGCAGTGAAGATATCCTTCCTTCGGAGCCAGGGTTTTAAATATGGGTTCCAGTTTTTTGAACGTGTCCGAATCTCCGCCAATCATGAGACAGTAACCGATTTGAAGCCCCCATATGCCTCCGCTGACACCGGCATCCATATACCGGATGCCTTTTTCCTCAAGTAGCTTTGCCCTCCGGATATCGTCTTTATAATATGTATTCCCTCCATCAATGACGATGTCATCGGGCAAAAGGAGATCTTTAAATTCAAGGATATGATCGTCCACAGCCTGTCCGGCCGGAAGCATCATCCATACAATATGTGGAGTTGAAAGCTTTTCGGCGACCTCTGAAAGTGAATATGCGCCAATGGCGCCGGCTTCAACCAATTGTTTTGTTTTTTCCGGTGAACGGTTATAAGCAACGACCTGATGCCCCCCCTTCAACAGCCGTTTTGCCATGTTCATTCCCATTCGACCTAGTCCGATCATGGCGAGTTTCATTTTCGCACCTCCCTTCACCCAAATCCCACATTCATTTCTTTCAAAATATGAGATTTTTTATTTGCTTAAAGTAGTTTCCTATTTTCCGTTTAAAGACCAATCATAATCCAAATATTTAATCTTGATTGTTGATTGTTTTGCTTCCAACTCCTTTTTAAGATCTTCATTAGCGTATGTCATGAAAAACCCAATAACATCGTTGTCAAAATCTTCAGAGAACCATTTGAATACTTTACTGATATACAGTGTGTTGTCCTCAAGATAATTTCGCTGAGGGTTATTGATAAATGCGGTTGAGGCATGGTTAAGTTGTTGCTCTAATGTGTTTCCGAGATAGGGTTCGGAGCCCAGCGCCGGACAACTCAACGCTGCACAATTAATTACAAAATGAACCCGTGGATCCTTGAAGCGAGGTCGCAATATATTGTGCTCGATGTTATCTAACGTGAGAACATCGCCGTCAATGCGACACATTTTCTTTTTCCACGGACTCTTGAATATACTTCCAAGATCCTTTATGGACTTAATCCCGGGATACCCGCTCAGAATGAGCTTTATGGTCCATGCATTATATGCATTGATATAAAAAGCAAACTGTTCATTTCGGGACAGATTGTCGGAGTCGGTTTTTTCAAGGACTTTAAGATACTGATCCAGTTTTTCTTCTTCGGCTTTAAAACCCCAGTAGTCTACGTGGCCGTATTTAACATATTTTTCAAGTAAAACGGCATAGATGCTATGATCCACCATGGCCCCGGCCCAGATGGGCTTTACCCTGTTTAACGGAGCCAAAAATAGGAGAATTAATAAAACGATACATATACAACTTTTCATCATACAGAAACTCTTCTAAAATCCAAACCTGAACCCAGGTATCAATCGATCCGCCTCAAGTAAATCCCGCAACGGCCATACAGGTATAGCAGGGGTCCGCGGTAGCAATGTGACTATTTGCTTTCGGAGGCCCCGGCATTTCAGAAACATGAATTTTACGTCCTCCCATGAACAGGCCTCTGGCAGGATTAAAGTCACAATCGTAAAGGTATCCGTCCCATGAGACAGAGACCATAGTGTGGCACATCACGCCTTGAACCGCGAAGGGATCGAATCCGGAAGAGAGCTTTTTCATATATTTTTCCAGGTTGCCCGATTTGATGAGCCACCGGCGATATCTTCCCAAAGGAACATTGGCAAAATTAAAGAGATTGTTGAATACGATTTCCCATTTGTCTTTGAGGACCTGGCGAAACCTCTTTTCCGCCTCAACCTGCGCCGGAGGAAAAAATGCTCCGGTGGGATTGGACACCAGATTGATTTCCAGAGCGGATTCCGGGTGTCCATAACCAATGGCATTCAGCTTTTTAAGTCCATGGATTCTGATTTGAAAGACACCGTCACCCCTCTGTGAATCTGTCTGGATCTCGTTTAATGAAGGAAAAGAGGCGACAATGATCACACCATAGCATTTCAACAATTTAAACAAATGGTCTCTGTTGCCGTCGTTCAATGCCGACAGGTTCGAAGCGCAGCATGAGCCGTGAGGACAACGGAAACATTTCTTGTATCAGCCTGTCGATATGGGGTTTCAGTTCCGGCGCGCAACCGGTAATGTCTATGGTTTCAAAACTATTTCAGGCTTTTAAGTTTGTAACGGTCGATTTAGCCCTACGATATATCCATGATGGTAACCTCTACCTTGCGCAACATATCACTTCGCTGAACATCGAGAGTGACCGTCTCGCCGATCTTGAAGCTTTGCAAAATCCGAATAAAATCGTCCATGTTTGCCACGGATTTTTCCTCTATCCCAACAATTACTTCTCCCAGAATTCGTCTGCAGTAATCGATTCCCTCTAAACCGGCACGCTCGGCTTCGGAATTAGGTATAACCCGGTCGATCCCTGGATAACCAGCAGCGTTTATCTTTCAGTTGTTTCCTGAACTTGACCAATGACAGGGTCGTCAGTGCTGACAAAATGATGAATAAAGCAAAGGGTCCTGTCTGGCACAAAAAACACAAAGATAAAGGGATCGTACCCAAAAACTTGCGGGCATTGGATAAAGAGGCCACCTGGTGTAAATCCAATGCCGATGGCTGGGTTTATGGCCATGGCAGTTTCAGCCTTACATCACATAAGATCCCATTTTTAGGCGCATTTATATGGATGAAAAACAGTGCCAACGAAGCCAGGAAGATGTGGCTTGAGACATCACATTTCAAAGATCAAATTGACTACGTTGCCATGGACTCGAAGGCAGATAATTCAAGGCATTTTCGAGAATATAAAAGACAACGAAAGATAAACTTGATTACTTGCTGTCGCCGGAACATGGATAAGACAAGGCATCGCAGAGAAATGATCAAGTTTATGGAGAAACCAAAACATAAAAAGATTTACCGTGAAAGAGCATTTAAAGTCGAGCCGATGCAGGGTTTGGTGAAGGATATATTTGACTTAAACCGTTGCTGGATGCGGGGTAACGAGAACAACCGATGGTTGTTTGCAGCAATGGGTTTAACTGTCCAAATGCATCAACTCGAAGCATTTAAACAAGGTAAATCAACTTGGATTATCAAAGAACGGGTTTTGGGATAAACTCTTCGACCCCTCAACTAACCAGGAGTTTTCATGGCGGCTTGCTTTCTTCAAAAGAAGTTAATCCCAGTAACCGGACCGCAACTTCCGGTTCAATTCGGTAGCGACTGCCGAGCCCCTGAAAAAAATGGTGTCTTTCAATTAGGGCAATCCCTAGTTCAGTGATAATGATATTTTGGCCGGTTTCTTTTTCCCGGACGACGGCTTCCCCCTTTTCAAACACACCATCCGTTTTGAATGGAGAAGGAACCCTGCCTCTGGATTCGTAAAAAGTAGCAAAGACACCTGGTGTGATTTGAATTTCACCGCCATAGGCTTCCCGTGCTTGTCGATAAATCGATTTAAGGCCATCCACCAATGTGTTTATGGAAATTTCGAGCCGGTCCAATTTTCTTTGATCCGCAGAAATAATTTCATCAACCGGACGCGTATCATGCCCCAAAAATCCCTGTGCTGAAAATTTTGAAGGCCCTAAGCTCCGAATTAATTCTTCCTCAGCAGGGCTTCGTTTCATATAGTAATCCCGTGTTTTAAAATTTAGGCTTTAGGCAAACTTATCATAATAAATTTTCTCTTCCGGCATTCCACCTTCGGTCAATACGGAAATGCACGCATTAATCATGCCCGGCGATCCGCACAGGTAGCCTTCATGAGCAGATGTATCTGGAAAATACCGTTTCACCACATCGGTAATTAATCCGAGTTCTCCCCGCCAATCCGAATCCTCGGGTTCTCTTGACAGGGCTGGTACAAATTTAAACCATTTGGATGATTCAGCAATTTTGGTCAACTTATCCGTATAGAATAAATCTTTTTGCGTAAGGGCACCAAAGAAGTAAACGGCATCTCGCTGAATGCCTTCTTCTACCATATATTGTATAATGCTCCAAATCGGTGCCATGCCGCTGCCGCCTGCAATGAAGATAATCGGCGCGTTCGTTTCTGACAGGTGAAATTCGCCATACGGGCCAGAGAAGTAAAGCTCATTTCCTTCCCGAAGATAATCAAATACCCATGTAGTGCAGATGCCTTCCGGGACCCTTCGGATCATCAGCTCAATGTGTTTTTTGTCAGAGGGCACCGAAGAAATCGAATAGGCACGCATGACTTCTTCTCTGCCCTTATATTCTTCAGACTCCAGCTGAATATATTGCCCGGCCACGAAATCGATGGTCTGGGGGTCAATGAGTTCCATACTCAGCCCGGCAATATCATAGGTGAGCATTTCTTTTTTAACGAGCCTTGCCCGGAAGTGCTTAACCGCAAAAAGTTCTTTTGGGATCCTAATTTTAAGGTCGTTTCGGATTTTGATCTGGCATGACAATCGAATGCCGGTTTCAAGTTCTTCAGGGGTTAAATGTGGCTCTTCTACGGGCCCGACAAACCCAGCGCCTTCTAATACTTTCAGTTTACAATACGCACAACTGCCACGGCCCCCACATGCCGATGGTATAAAAATGCTATTTTCCGCCAGCGCGGACAATAGGGGTGAGCCGCCGTCCACGGTCAGTTCCCTCTCGCCGTCATTGATATCAATATTACAGGAACCGTAATTCAGAATCTTTTTTTCAGCCACAACCAGCACGGCCGCCAAAAAACCGCCGCATGCCGCTAAAAATCCTACAGATATGAATATCGCATAAAGCATATTAGGCAGCCCTCAAATTTTGATCATTCCGGAAAATCCCACAAAAGCCAGCGCCATAATACCGATAATAATCAAGGTGATACCGGGACCTTCCAGACCTTTGGGAACTGATGCTTCGTTAACCTTTTCGCGAATGCCCCCGATGATGGTGATGGCCAAAAACCATCCCAAACCACTTCCCAAACCAAAAGCAAAGGCTTGCAAGAGGCTATAGGGCTTGTTGAGCATAAAAAGCGATGTTCCCAGAATAGCACAATTCACCGTAATTAAAGGTAGAAAAATACCTAAAGAGAAATAAAGTTTTATGGATACCCGTTCGATCACCATTTCCACAAACTGAACAAAAGCAGCGATAATGATGATAAAGACAATCAGTTTTAAATAGGCGATGCCCAGAGGAATCAACAGAAACTCGTATACCAAAAAATTGATGGCGGCCGTGCAGGCGGTGACGAAAATCACGGCCAGTCCCAACCCCAAACTGGTATCCACTTTTTTGGATACGCCCAGACAGGAGCACATCCCCAGAAACCGGGTCAGTAAAATATTATCGGTAAAGGTCGCTGAGATTAGAATCAAAAAGAACGTTTGAATGACTCCCGAATTTAAAACGTCCATGGCATATCCTCTGTAAGACTACTCCTTGGGTTCGAATTTTGCCCTGGCGATCCAGGTAACAATGGCCAGCATAAAAAATGCGCCCGACGGCATGACCATGATGGTCCATTGGTGCCACCAAAGCCGGGTTGCCGGCAATTCATATCCTAGTAGAGTGCCGAAGCCGGAAATTTCACGTACAACGGCAATGGCAATTAAAACCAATGAATACCCCAGGCCGCAGGCGATCCCGTCTAACAGTGAAGGAAGTGGTTTATTTTGACTGGCAAATGCTTCGGCACGGCCCATGATAATACAGTTGGTAATAATTAATCCCACATAGGGGCCGATGAACCGGTGGATATCCGGGGCCACTGCATTAATGGTGATATCAACCATCATCACATAGCTGGCAATAATAAGAACCTGGACGATCATGCGAATCCGCTGCGGAATGTACTTTCGCAACAGCGAAACCGTTAGATTTGAAAATGCCGTAGTGAAAATCACCCCGAAACACATGAATAACGTGTTGGCCAAAAGGTTGGTGACGGCCAATGCCGAACAGATGCCCAGCACCTGACGATAAATGGGATTGTCGCTGAAAATGCCCTGTATAAATATTTTTTTCGAATCAACGCTCATTGAATCATCTTTGCATCGGTTATATGGAGGGCCTATCCCCCAAAAACTCCATCAATGTTTAAGGCCCGAATACGTTCAAGCTCGGCATTTAAAAATCGCTTTAGCGCCATGGAGGTCTGGGTGGCCCCGGTAATAGCATCCACCTGGTTCTTCGGTTTGGCTCCGGTGGCGCGTCCGATGATCACCCGATCAGAGACATCTTTTTCCCAGGCGATGGGCACGCCTTTGAATTGATCTGTAAACCATTTTTCCTCAATACGAGCCCCCAGTCCCGGCGTTTCTTTTTGATCGAAAAATTGAATGTTTATGATTTTTTCAAGATCCTGCGTCAATACAATAATTCCATCGATGCGATCCCAAAATCCCATGCCGCTGAAATCATAGCCGATGGCCGGGTTTTCGGGATCAATTCGCCAATAAACGTTTCGGATTCGGTTGTCGTCGGTGATGCTCTTGATTCGTATGTGTCTTGAAATAGCCTCGGCATAATCTTTTGCAGTGTCACCCGAAACCGGAAGTAAAAACGCCCAGCATATGATTCGGTTTCTATGAAATCTTTTATTCTTTTCAAGCATATCTTGTGTGGCGTTATGCACCACCGAAACCCCGGTTCCGAACACCACGCAAATTACAATCATAAACCCAATGATATATGCCGCGCTTTTTTTATTCATGACGCGGATCCTTGTTTTTGTTTTTTGTAAACCTTGTATCGTTTAATCCAAAGGTCCAGCGAAGGGGCCAGCATATTTCCCAAAAGGATGGAAAACGCAACTCCTCCGGAAAACACGGCCTTATATCGAAATAGAACAATCATCATGCCGATAAAAATGGCGTATATCCACTGTGCAGTTTTATTGTTGGGCGCTGAAACCGGATCGGTCACCATAAAGACGGCTGCATAAAGCAACGCACCCGAAAACAAGGTAAATCCAACCGGAGGAACCTCATTTAAACCCAAAATGTGTCTCAATATGACATTCAAAACAACAGCGCCGATAATCGTACCCAAAAACAGGCGGTACTGGGCGGTTTTCGTGTATAACAGGTAGCAACAGGAGAGCAAAATCATTATCGAGCAGACCTCGCCGGCAGATCCTGCGGTCAGCACGTATGAATTGCCTTTATGGATGAATACCCCGCCGATATTGCCGAAGGCCAAATTGACCAAATCCGTGACAAAACCATATTCTCGTCTTGCCCACATGGGGGTGGCTCCGCTTACGGCATCAAGCAAGGTCACCCCTTGGGCTTGAAAATAAGACGGGAGCTTGTGTAATCCCACAAAACTCCAGTGTGCAAATCCGCCGGGGAAACCTCGAAAAACGGGCACAAACTGGGAGGTTATCTCAATGGGAAAACAAACGTAAACAAAGGCTCTACCCACAATCGCCGGATTAAATATGTTTTTGCCGAATCCGCCAAAAACCTCTTTGCCGAACAGTATGGCTATTATGGCGCCCACTGCCGCAATCCAAAAGGGGGTGGTCGGGGGTAGCGATAATCCGTATAAGCTCGCGGTGACAAAACAGGCATAAGTAATTTTGCCGTTTCTCCGGGAAACCATAATCCATTCGGTGATAAACGCAAAAACAAAAGAAACAGCCACCAGCATCAGGATTCGCCAACCGAAAAAATAAGTCCCGACCAGGAGTATGGGGGTCAGCGCATAAAGCATGCGCACCATAATGAGCTGTTTTTGGATAACGGGTTTTTTCATTGTTGGTATTGATTATATTTCGGTGCGTGACCCGGTTTCCGGACAACTTGAGCCTATAGCTCTGATAGTTCGGGTATCGGTGCTGTTTTCACTTTAACCCGATGATGATGACAAAATTTTGTTTTTTTTGAATTAGATCTATCGAATATTAAGATTTGTGGTTTTGCCACTGTGGTACAATAAAAAAAGCCGAAGGCCTACGAATAAAAGGTCTCGATGCTTGTCTGATAATTCATATTTAATCATCGTCATCATTAAAAGTCAACCGTGGGGTTTTGCCCTAACAAGATAAATGAATTTGGATTCTAATACACAAAAAAACGCTCCATGACGGCGTACATAAATTAAAAAGAGAAGCTCAAGCACATTTGGACGTATCGCTCACGGGCCTGGGCAACCAAGGCACTGGATCAATGGTGTTCGTTGGCTCTTTCCATTAACAACCC
>Ga0316577_10000326_pt1 | contig 17518 bp, 14 predicted proteins | sample S5NA_FD_203073 | JGI IMG/M metagenome (GOLD analysis project Ga0316577, IMG submission 203073) | Rhizosphere microbial communities from salt marsh grasses in Alabama, United States - S5-7_050615r2r1 | ecosystem: Host-associated > Plants > Roots > Rhizosphere | place: USA: Alabama | collected... | reverse complement strand
CGTCTCACCCACGACCGCCAGGACAACGTGCGGCTGGGGGCGGTCATCGCCCTGGCCCGGGTGGGCGCCGACGTGGAGCTCCAGCAGGCGGCCTTCGTGGAGGCCCTCGAAGACTCCAACCCCGAGGTCCGCACGAAGGCCGCCAATGGGCTGAGACGCCTCGGCCGTGCCGCGTCGGCCGCCGCCCCCGCCCTCGTGGCCGCGCTGGCAGACCCCGACGCCTGGGTGCGGGTGAGCGTGGCCCGGGCCCTCGGGCGCGTGGGAGAAGATGCCGCGTCGGTCGACGCGCTGAAGGGGGCCCTGGACGACGACGAGGAGATCGTGCGCCACGAGGCCGCGGCGGCGCTCCGAACGCTCACCGCGTCCCGCGAGGCGCACGACTACCCCTAGCCCCGAACCGACGTGCTCCTTCCGGCGGGGCGACGGCGACCAGAACGGTCAGTTGACATAGCCGAGGGCCTCGAGCTGCTGCCGCTCGTGCTCCAGGACCTCTGCGCTCTTCTCCTCTTCGAAGGGCTCTGTCGCCGAGCGAGCGGGCGTGCGGATCTCCGGATCCTCCCAGACGTAGCAGGGCGGGGGAGGCCCTCCCGAGGCGCCGGCCAGAGTGAGGCAGATCTCCACGGTCTGGCGCTCGTGCCGGGCCAGGGGGAATGTCTCCCGGCGCAGCGAGAAGACTCCTCCCGGCTCCTGCGAGTCGAACGTCTCCGACCCGATGGTCCGCTCCAGGAGCTGCTCGGCCGCCTCGGCATCTGACGGTCGGATCGAGACCCCGAAACGAGCCGGACCCGACGTAGTCCCCTCGCAGCGCCCTCGGTGGTCGACGCCGTATCCGACCGTCATCTCTGCACCGTCCGGCAAACGGACCTGCCGGCACTGATTGGCCTCGCGGAGCACGACGACACTCGAATCACCGCTCGGCACGTGGCGCACGTCGTGGAGGGCAAAGGAGTACTGATCGGCATCGATGAACCGCTCGGGGTCGTGCCGCCGGATCGGCCGTTCTGCCGGCGGCTCCAGGGACGCGAGCTGGGGACAGAAATCGTACGGGTACCTCGACACCCGCACCGGCGGGTAGGGCGGCACCCATTGCCAGACGATCCGCTTCTCGCGCGTCACCTCGAAGACCCGTCCCCCGTGACTCGACGTGACCAGCAGGTTCCCGTTCGACAGGGCCTGCTGGATTCCTTCGGTCGCGGAGAAGAAGCCGGCCGAGCGATAGGTCCAGACGACCGAGCGCTCGAGAGGATCCAGCTCGACGATGGCGCTCTGGCGCTCGACGGAATGGTAGCGGTTGTTGAAGAAGAGAATGTTGCCTGCACCCGGCAATCCGGCCGGCACCATCCGCGCCTCGTGCTGCCAGTCCAGTCCCTCGTAGTATCTCCAGACGACATCGCCGCTCGGCCGTTCCACGATGTAGAGGGCATTGAGGTTGCGGGCGCTCACCAGGATGTTGCCCGGCCGGAACGCCTCGTGTCCCTGGTCGAACCACCGGTTGGGGGGGAGCTCCTGGACGGAGTTCATGTGGGTCCGATTGGGACGGGAGGTCCGCCGGAAGTCCTCCCGGATGGCCTCGCGGGAATCCCACGTCCAGACCACCTCTCCCGAGCGATCGACCTCGAGCAGGGAGTCGGACCGCTTCGAAGGCTGGTGGACCAGCAGGAGGAAGTCCCCGTTCCGGAGCCGGGCGAAGTCGTGGTGCAGCATCTGGCTGCTCTGGGCCGACTCGAAGGACCACGTCTTTCGGCCTTCCCAGTCGTATTCCTCGAGATGCCCCCGGTCGGTGAGAACGTCCAGATGGCCGGTGGGCAGGAGCGTGGCCCGTCCCGCCGCGCGCACATCGGGCCACCTGTGCACGACCGCGCCGTTCATGTCCATCAGGAAGGGAATCCGCCGGTTGTAGAGCGCGAGGTTGTACCCGCCGTCCGACAGCTCCGGGAGATGAAAGTCGACCCACTCGGGCGATTGGGACAGCGCCTTCTCGACGCGCGGGGGTCCCGGACCGGTGTCCTGCCCCGTCCTGGCCGTACCGGTCGAAAACCTCCAGACTCCGACGAGAGCGGCAAGAGACACGAGGCCGGCGATCAGGGCCCAGGAGTGTCTCATCGGCGACACCGCGCCCCCGTCTCAGCGAGCCACGAGCGACCAGGAGTGGTCGTCGCCCGTGCAGGTGAGAGCGGAGATCTCGTCGGGGTAATAGGTGACCTCGCCGGCCATCGTGCCGTCCCGCAACTCGGCCCGCCCGTCGGTGGCGAGAGACACGATCCCCCAGCCGGTGTTCCGCAGGCGGAGCCAGGTCGACTCCGTGAGCGGCACGTCGGTGCGCGTGGACAGCGCGCCCTCCAGCCGACCGGTCACGGGGTAGAGCATGTCGAGCGTGAGGGCGTCGCCCCCGCCCGGAATGGTCGCCCTCAGCTCGTTGCCGACCGACGTGGCGAAGGAGGTGACGTCAACCGGCACGACGTAGGGAGCGTCGGGCAAGGCGCAGGCCGCCGCGGGCACCACCTCCAGGTCGTAGGAGCCGTTGAGGAGCACGGCGACGGGAGGCGGCGGGGTCGAGAGCGTCGGGAGGTCCCCGTTGTCCGACCCGCAACCCGCGAGCGCGACGACCAGCACGACGAGGGTGAGCGCGCGTGTCACGGCTTCAGGTTCAGGATCTCGACGGCGTCGATGTCGGCGCCCTCGGTCACGGTGCCGCCGGGACAGGGGAACAGCTCCCCGTCCTGCACCCGAAAATAGCGCGCCTCCTCGATCCCGGCGTCGAGGAGGTCGAACGTGCACTGGCGGATCTGCGAGCCCATGCCCGGGACCCGGTTTCCGCACGGCTGGCGATACTCCACTAGGACCCACGGTCCGGTCGGTGTGGACGAGGCCAGCAGGGTCACCGGCTCGCCGCTGACCGCCTGGAAGACCCGGACGTCGTCTCCCGGTCCGTCCACCGCGCAGCCCTCCATGTCCACGTCCACCCAGCCCCCGTTGCCGAGGCTCACGAACCCGAAAAACTGGTCCGGACCCTGGCCGCCGGCGTCGGGTGGGCCGAGCGCCTCATCGGGGTCGTTGTAGATGTTCTGGGCGAGGCAGACCGCGGGGACCCAGAAGCCCGCGGCCTGCTTGGCGTAGGGATCGTCGGTCTGGACGCAGTCGACCGGGGGCAGGCGGAAGGTGGCACTGCCCGACGCCGTTTCCGCTGCCGAGGCCGTCACCGCGGTGACGCTCCAGGCGAGGGTCGCTCCGCGCAGCAAGGGCTCGGGGAACCGGACCGAGGTAGTGCTGCGTCCGGCGGGGACGGTCAACGTGGCGACTTGACGGTCGGTCGAGGCCACGGTCACCCAGAACGTGTAGTCGGCCTCCCCGGAGTCGAAGCCGTTGGCGTTGCGCACGGTGAACACGGGGCTGTCGGTGTCGAGCGTCGTTCCCGACGCCGGCTCCACCAGCTCGGGCTGGGGCGGCAGGACGTCCGGCACCCCGGAGTTGTTGTCGTCACCGCAGCTGCCGAGCGCCACAGCGAGAATCAGCGCGACGACGGCGGACCGGGAACGGAGAGGGAGGCGCGGAGAGAGTTGCGGGAGTAGGTGGATCGCTCGCAGGGGGAAACGCCTCGGTCGCAGTGGCATGCTAGAGTAGCTCAATTGTACGTGCAAACCCGAACGAGGTCGCCGGTGTCCAGACTGCCCTCCCACGTCGTTGTGTCCGTTCTCGCCCTGGCTCTCCCCGCAGCCCTGTTCGCCGCGGACGACTCGCTGCGCGTGCGGTCCTCCGCGGTCTGCGCCCCCTGCGTCGAGGCCGCGGGTCGTGCCTGGGAGGCTCGGGGAGGTCGTCCGGTGAGCGTCGAGACCGGAGGTCTCCGCGACCGCGGGGCCTGGGACGTGCTCGTGGGCAGCGGGGTGGAGCTCACCCGTGCCCTCGAGGGGGGCGACGCCGATACGACGAGCGACGTGAACATCGCCCGCATCCCCTGGGTTCTCCACCTTCCCTCCGGAGGTGATGTGCACGCCCTGTCGGACGTCACCCGCTCCGGCGTCGAGGTCGTGATGCCCGCCGGGCCCGCCTCATACGAGGCCCGTCGAGCCCTCGCCAAAGAGGGGGTGGCTCGCGTCGTAGAGACGAGCGACACTGCGCGGCTGCGCGCCGCGCCAGTGGCGCTGGTTCCCGTTTCGCTCGCCGGTGCCGGGACCCAGGTCGAGGTCGACGTGCCACCTATCCCGGTGGCCGCCGCGATCGGGATGCGGGCCCGCCACGCCGACGACGCGGCGGCGTTCGTGCGCTACCTGGGCTCCGAAGGTGGTCAGCAGGTCTTCGCGACCTGCTCGCCTCAGTAGTCCTCGTCGTCGGCGATCTGATCGCGGCGCCGACGCGAGCTGCGGCGCTTCGAGGGCTTCTGGCTGAACCGCTTGTTCCGCCCCCCGCCGCGGTCGTCCTTCTCGAACGCAGGTGGGAAATCCGGGGGAGGCTCGGCGCGGTATCCAGGCGAGGGCCGGGGGCCGGCACCCGGTCGTGAACCCGGCCCGGGGCCGCGGGAGAAGCCCGACCCTCCCGCGGAGCGAGGTGGGCGATCCTCCGCTTCGTTGACCCGCAGGGACCGGCCTTTCAGGTCCTTTCCGTTCATCTGCTCGACGCAGCGCGGCACCGCCTCCTCATCCTCGAACTCCACGAAGGCGAATCCGCGCGGCCGACCCGTTTCCCGATCCGTGGGCACCTTGGCGTCCACGACCCGCCCCACTTCGGTGAAGGCCTCGATGAGCTCCTCTCGGGTCACGTCGAAGCTCAGGTTGCCCACGAACACCTTTCTCGAAATGGCTCGTCTCCTTGAAGTTGCCTTCCCGCTCGACGGCTGCCGGGCACTCGGCGCGACCGCGCACGCCGGGATGGCGAAAGACTCTAGCAGAAACGCCATGTCAATCCAAAGACCGTTCGCCGTCGATGCCGGCGGAAGAGGGGTGCAGAGCCTGAGACGGCGGCGACCGGAGTTATGATTCGGCCATCCATGGCGCTCTTGAGAACCGCTCCTGTGCGCGCCGAAGGGCCAGGCGGGTGAACAGGAACGGTGAGGGTCCCGGCGGTGCGATGACCCGGTGGTGGGGATGAACCTGTTCGTCTATGGTCTTCTGATGGGGCCCGAGGGTCTCCGCGACGCCCTCGGCGACCGCAAGACCGGCACCCTGAGGCTGCGCCCGGCCCGCCTCGGCGGCTGGCGGCGCATCTGGAACGTCTACCACCCCGACTGGAACGGCGCCACGCTGAACGTGGAGCGCCGGCCAGACGACACGGTCGTCGGCGTGCTGGTCGAGGGTCTCTCCGACGAGGACTTCGCCGCCCTCGACCGGCTGCAGGCCAGCCTCCTGCCGCGTGAGACCGTCTACGTGCAGCCGATAGAAGGCGACGCGGTCTCGGCTCAGCTGTACCACCGACGCAAGGGCAACCACGACGGCCGCCCGTCCGGCCGCTACCGGACCGTCGTCCAACAGCGGGCCTACCGAGCGGGCTGGGAGGTCTACGAGAGCCTCTGCCAGGGCACGGTGGACGCCGGAGGCCAGCCGCTGTCGTTCGACTGAGGAGGCCCCGCTTGGCGGCGGCCCGCGCGGGATCGAGCGACGCCGCGGTATCCTAGGTCATGGCCGAGGAGCGCGTCCCCGCGATCAAGGTGGTGCTGCTGCCGAAGGACACCAACGCCCTCGGCACGATCTTCGGTGGCGTCATCCTTTCCCACATCGACCTGGCCTCTGCGGTCGAGGCCCGCAAGACCGCCGCGCGCCGCTTCGTCACGAAGGCCATGCGGGAGGTCGAGTTTCACGAGCCGGTCTTCCTCGGCGACGTCGTGAACTTCTTCACCGAAACGGTGAGGGTGGGCCGCACCTCCGTCACGGTGCATGTCTCGGTCGAAGCCGAGCGCTGGGGGGCGGGGCGGGGGGAGCGTGTCAGGGTCACGGAGGCGGAGGTCGTCCTCGTCGCGGTGGACGGGTCCGGGCGGCCCACTCCCATACTGGAGCAGACGGGCACGCTCGTATGATCCGGCACAGCGGGGGCGTGCATCGGTGAGCGAAGGGACCGCGGCGCGACGGCGGCTCAAGGTCGTCTGCCCTCACGACTGTCCCGACACCTGCGTCATGGCGGTCGACGTCGAGGGGGACCGCGCGGTCGGCCTGGGCGGTGACCCGGAGCACCGGTTCACTCAGGGCTTTCTCTGCGCCAAGGTGAACCGGTACCTCGAGCGCGTCTACAGCCCCGAGAGGATCCTCCGCCCGATGAAGCGTGTCGGCGCCAAGGGCGAGGGACGCTTCGAGCGTGTGTCCTGGGACGCCGCCCTCGACGAGATCGCCGAGCGCTTCCGTGAGGTGATCGCGGCGGCGGGCCCACAGGCCATCCTGCCGTACTCCTATGCCGGGAACATGGGGCTCCTCTCGTTCGGGAGCATGGACCGACGGTTCTTTCAGGCGCTCGGGGCGAGCCTTCTCGATCGGACGATCTGCGCCAGCGCCGGGGCCCGGGGGTACGAAGCCACCGCGGGCGCGACGATCGGCTGCGATCCCGAGGCGATCGTCCACGCCCGGCTGATCGTGGCCTGGGGTGCCAACGTCGTGAGCTCCAACGTTCACCAGTGGCCCTTTGTCGAGGAGGCGCGGCGGCGCGGGGCCCGGCTCGTGACCGTGGACCCCTTCCGCTCGAAGACGGCGGAGAAGTCCGACCGACACCTGGCTCTCCTTCCCGGAACCGATGCTGCCCTCGCCCTCGGGATGATGCACGTCATCTTCCGGGACGGTCTGGAGGACCGGGAGTTCCTCGAACGGTACGCCGTGGGCACCGAGGACCTTCGTCGGCGGGCCCGCGAGTGGACCCCCGAGAGGACGGCAGGGACCACCGGCCTCGCCGCCGCCGAGATCGAGCTCTTCGCGCGCGAGTATGCCGGGACCCAACCTTCAGCCATCCGGATGAACTACGGCCTCAACCGGCATGCCGGCGGGGGCATGGCCGTGCGCACGGTCGCCTGCCTGCCTGCGGTCGTGGGGGCCTGGCGCCACGCCGGCGGCGGCGCCCTGCTCTCGACCTCGGGGGTCTTTCCGGTGGACCACGACGCGCTGGAGCGTCCCGACCTCGTGCCCCCGGGAACGCGCACGCTCAACATGAGCCAGCTCGGGCGGATCCTCACCGACGAAACCCTCGATCCGCCGGTCAAGGCCCTCTTCGTCTACAACTCGAACCCGGCGGCGGTGGCCCCCGACCAGGAGGGGGTCCGGCGAGGCCTCGCCCGGGAGGACCTCTTCACCGTCGTGCACGAGCTCTTCCCGACCGACACCGTGGACTTCGCCGACATCGTGTTGCCGGCGACGACGACGCTCGAGCACTACGACATCCACAAGTCCTACGGCCATCTCTACGTCAGCCTCAGTCGCCCCGCGATCACCCCGCTCGGGGAATCCCTGCCCAACACCGAGGTCTTCCGGCGCCTGGCCGCGCGGCTCGGCCTCGACGACCCCTGCCTTCGGGACAGCGACGAGGACATGGCACGACGGGCCTTCGACTGGAATCACCCTCGGATGGCGGGGATCACGTTCGAGCGGCTCGAGCGCGAGGGCACGGTTCGCCTGAGCGTGCCCGACCCGTACGTGCCCTTCGCCGAAGGCGGCTTCCCGACCCCGTCCGGGAAGTGCGAGCTGCGCTCGGAGGGGCTGGCCGAGGAGGGGTGCGACACGCTGGCGGGCTACGTTCCCCCACGGGAGAGCGTGGCCTCCGCCCCCGAGCTCGCAGAGCGGTACCCCCTCGCGTTCATCTCGCCCCCGGCCCACCATTTCCTGAACTCGACGTTCTCGGCCCAGCCCGTGTTCGTGCGCCGCGAAGGCGAGGCCAGCGTGACCATGCACCCCGACGACGCCTCGTCGCGCGGCATCGCGGAGGGGCAGATGGTGCGGATCCACAACGACCGGGGCTCGTTCCTCGCCCGTGCCCGCGTCTCCGATGCCGCCCGACCGGGTGTAGTGGTGGGGCTCTCGATCTGGTGGGCGAAGATGTGTCCCGGCGGGCGCAACGCCAACGCCGTCACCGGCCAGGAGCTGACGGACATGGGCGGAGGCGCCACCTTCTACGACGTGCTGGTGGACGTCGAGCTCGCCGAGCCGGCAGCATGATCGGAGGCTTCGTCGCCGCGACGGTGGTGGCGCTCGTGCAGTATGTCCGGACTCGGGACCGGAGACTGTTTCCCCTCACGGTGATGTTTCTCCTCCAGGCGCTCTCGTTGGGCAGCGAGCCCGGAGGCCTCTGGAAGAGCCTCTCCCAGGCGGGAGTGATCCTCGCCGGGGTCGTCCTCGTGCTGATGCTGCCGGGGCGTTCGTTCAAAGACCCCCCTCCCTGACCCTCCCCACGTAGGGCCAAGCACACCCACGTGTCCTCAGGGACAGGACACGTGGGCGACTCCAGGCCTGGCGACCAACCGCACCCGCTCGCTGAACCCTGGCTATAGACTAGAGATGCCATGAAGAAAAAGAAGAAGAAGACGACTCGCCCCCGTCGTCCGACGGCCCGTCTCCTCTACGCCGCGTCGGAGACCGAGGCCGACATGCTCTACCCGACCGGATTCTTCGCCCCCGACCCGTTTCTCTTCATCCAGAAGGGCCGGCGCACGGTCCTCGTCATGAGCGACCTCGAGATGGACCGGGCCCGGCGACAGGCCCGCGTCGACCGGGTGATGAGCTGGTCGAAGATCGCCGCCCCGCTCGAGAAGAACGGAAAGAAGCCGGCGACCGCCGACGTGATCGCCCAGGCCCTGAAGACCCTCGGTCTGAAGCGGGTGGAGGTCCCGGGCAGCTTCCCGCTGGGGCTGGCGATGGAGCTGGACGAGCGGGGGATCCGCCTCGACCTCGTCGCAGATCCGTTCTGGCCCGAGCGCGAGGTCAAGCGACCGGACGAGGTCCGAGCGATTGAGGCCTCGCTGCGCGCGGCGGAGGAGGGGCTCCTGGCCGGCATCGAGGCCCTCAAGGCCTGTCGAATCCGCAAGGGCTGGCTCATGCGGGATGGCCGACGCTTCACCGCGGAGGATCTGCGCTCCGTGATCAATACCCGGGTCATGGCCGAGGGTTGCGTCCCCGCCCACACGATCTGCGCCCCCGGCGACCAGGCGGTGGACCCCCACGACGAGGGGCATGGCCCGATACGGGCCCACACGCCGGTCATCATGGACATCTTCCCGCGCTCCGAGAAGACGGGCTACTTCGGCGACCTCACGCGCACGGTCGTGCGGGGCAAGGCGAGCTTCGCCCTCCACGAGCTGTACGCGATCGTCCACGAGGGCGTGCGCCTCGGGCACCGGCGAGTTCGCGAGGGTATCGAGGGCCTGGACGTCCACAAGGAGATCCAGGACCTCTTCACGCGGCAGGGCTACAAGACCGGCGTCCAGGAGGGACGCATGCAGGGCTTCTTCCACGGGACGGGCCACGGCGTGGGCCTGCAGATCCACGAAGCCCCGTCCATCGGCAAGCGCCCCTGTACCCTGCGGGCCGGGCACGTCGTGACCATCGAGCCCGGCCTCTACTACCTCGGCCTCGGCGGGGTGCGCATCGAGGACATGGCGCTCGTGAGGAAGAGGGACTCGCGCTGCCTGACCCGGGTCCCGAAGCAGCTCGAGATCTGAGCGAGGGCAGCAGCGCTTGGCCGACGGGTCCGCGCCCCTTCTCGCTGCACTCCGCTTCGCGCTGTTTGCCGCGCTGGCGATCCTCGGCCCCGGGGTCGGACTCCAGCGCCTCGTCCTTCGACGCTGGGACGTCGCGCTCGTCATCCCCCTCGGTCTCGTGTTCGGGGCCCTCGCCTACTGGCTGAGCCTCGTTGTCGGCGTGCCCTGGGTCTTTCCCGCGCTCGTCCTCGCCGCCAACCTGCCGCTCCTGCTCCCCGGGCTCCGGAAGGAGAGGGCTCCGGGCCCCTCACTCAGGGGCGCGCTTCCTCCGTTCCTGCTCCTGGTCGCCCTGTTCGCGGTGACACAGTACCCGGTGAACCGCGTGGGACCCAATGGGGCGTTCGCCCTGGATGTAGGCGAGCACATCGACACCGCGGTGCACGTCGGAGTCACCTGGGAGCTCGTCGCCGGCCATCCCCCCCAGGTCCCCGGCCTCGCCGGGGTGGAGATGCGCTACCACGTGGGATCCCACCTCGTACGGGCGGCGGCGGCACGCTGGGCCGGAATCCACCCCTACGACGCGCTCAACCGATTCGACATCACCCTCTGGGCGCTCGCCCTGATCCTCGCCCTTCGGGCGATCGCGCATGTCCTTGGACTGGGGCGATGGGCGCTGGCGCTGGCCGGCTTCCTGCCCCTCGCCGCCGACCTGTCCTTCGTTCCGGGCCTGCTGCTCGACGTCGAGTACTGGGCCTTCAAGCTGGGGGACAACTTCGTCGAGGCGGTGTTCTACGCCAACTCGATCGCCCCGGCGGTCACACTCGCCCTCGCGGCCCTGGTCGCGATCGAGCGCGCCGAGCGGGGGGAGGATCGCCGCTGGCTCGTGCTTGCTGCCGTCCTCGGTGCCGGCGTCGGCGGCTTCAAGGCGTTCACCGGGGCCCAGCTGCTCCTCGCCCTCGCCGTAGCGTTGGCACTCCGTCGCGGGCGTCGGGCGCTTCTCGGGCCCGGACTCGCGGTGGCGGTCTCGGTCGCCCTGCTCGTGCTCGGCTCGAGGGCACCGAGCGGCGCCGCCGGTGTCCACGTCGACGTGCTGCCCTTCGCCCCGGTGAACGAGGCCCGCCTGGCCTTCGGTCTCCCCGAGGTCGGCGGGATGGCCCTGTTCGTCTCTGGCCTGCTCTGGCTCCTCTTGACCCTCGGTCCGCGTCTCCTCGGCGTTCCCGGGGCCCTCAGGACGCTGGCCGGTGGCTCCGCGGCGTCCGGGGTCCTGGCCGCGTTCGCGTTGCTGGGCTGGCCGCTGGCCCTCTTCTTGCGCATCACCGCGGACCCGGCCTACGACGAGAGCTTCTACTTCGTCCAGGCCAGCGGCCTCGTCCTCTGGCTGTTCGTCGTTCCCGCTCTTGCCCGCCCGGGCCGATGGCCCTTGCTGGCGGTCGGCCTTACGGCCCTGCTCGTCCTCCCACCGACGGTCGAGTTCGTCATACGGAAGGCCACTCAGGCTCCGGAGTGGATCCCCGCGCCGGCGGTCCGCGCGATGAGGGCCCTCGCCGCCGCGAGTCGCCCGGGTGACGTCGTGTTGACGCGGCCCGGGGTCGCTCGCGTGCCCCTGCCCGTGGTCCTGGCCGGTCGTCGCGTGACCCTGGCCAACTACATCCCCTACTGGAGCCAGTTCGCGACCCCGGCCGCGGTCGCGGAGCGTGAGCGCCAGGTCCGGTCCTTCTTCCAGGCGGAGAGCCCGGCGGCCGCGCTCGCGGTGGCGCGCGACCTCGGGGCCCGGTTCGCCTACCTTCCGGGACGACCCAAGACGGACCTCGTGGAGGCGGGGGTCCTCGAGCCGATCTTCGAGGAAGGTCGGGAGCGGGTCTATCGGATCGCTCCGCCGGTGCCGAGCTCGACGCCCCGCTGAGGGTCCCCGGTCCAACCGCAGACGAGCGATATAATCCCCTGCGCTCGGCACGACCATGAAGCTCGAACGAGGGACTCGCGTCGGACCGTACGAGGTCCTCTCCCAGATCGGCCAGGGAGGTATGGGCGTCGTCCTGAAGGCCCGCGACACACGGCTCGAACGTGAGGTGGCGGTCAAGGTGCTCCCCCGCAACCTTGCCACCGACCCGGACGCGCTCGGTCGGTTCGAGCGCGAGGCCAAGGCGGTCGCCGCCCTCTCTCACCCCAACATCCTGGCGATCCACGACATCGGGCAGCACGAGGGCTCCGTCTACGCGGCCATGGAGCTGCTCGAGGGGGAGACCCTGCGGGAGCGGCTGAGGGACGGGGCCCTGCCGGTGAGCAAGGCCATCGAATATGCGCTCCAGATCGTGAACGGTCTCGCCGCCGCCCACGACAAGGGCATCGTCCACCGGGACCTCAAGCCGGAGAACATCTTCCTCCTCGGAGGTGGGGGGGGGACGGTGAAGATCCTCGACTTCGGCCTCGCCCGCAGGGAGCCGGTCGCGACCGCGGAGGGGGACGTGCCCACCGTGTCTCTTTCGACCGAGCCCGGTCGGGTGATGGGAACGGTGGGCTACATGGCCCCCGAGCAGGTCCGCGGGCGGACTGACGTCGACGAGCGCGTCGACATCTTTGCCTTCGGGGCTGTGCTCTACGAGATGCTCACCGGCAAGCGTGCGTTCCAGGGGCCGAGCCCGGTGGAGACTTTGAGCGCAATCCTCAAGGAGGACCCGCCCAACGTCTTCGAATCGACACGCAACGTCTCACCCGGTCTCGAGCGCCTCGTGCGGCGGTGCCTCGAGAAGCGGCCCGAGGAGCGCCCGCGCACCGCCCACGACCTCGCGATCGCGCTGGAGGCGATCTCGACCGGCAGCACCCGGACGTGGGACACGACCGACATGGCCGCCGAGACGACGAGGACCGAACGCCGACGGCGGCTCCTCGAGCGTGTCGGCCTCGTGGCCGCCGGCGTCGCTCTCGCCCTGGTTGGGACCGCCCTTTACGGGGTCGTGAGGCCGGCCGAGGCGCCGGTGACCCCGAGCTATCGTTGGATGAGCTTCTCGGGACGGGACTCCTCTCCGGCCGTTTCCCCGGACGGTCGGACCGTTGCCTTCGCCTCCGACCGGGACGGACAGCTCCGCATCTGGCTCAAGCAGGTCACCGGAGAGGCGGAGGCTCCGCTGACCAGTGGCCCCGACGACTTCCCCCGCTTCTCGCCCGATGGGACGACCATCCTCTTCGCACGACCCGTCGGAGAAGGCACATCTCTCTTCCGGGCCGCCGTTCTCGGGGGTGAGGCCCGCCGTCTCGTCGAGAACGCCACCGAGGGCGACTGGTCGCCGGACGGAAAGCGCATCGCCTTCCTGCGGTTGAGGAGCGAGAACGGCAAGACCGTGTCGTCGGTGGGCGTGGCCCTGGCCGACGGCTCCGACGCCCGCGAGGTCGCGAGCGTGCCGGCCGGGCTGCGGGCGCCTCGCTGGTCGCCGGACGGAAGGACGCTGGCGATGGTCACCTCGAGCGGGTCGCTGCTGGCCGGGGCCCAGCAGCCCGTGGTCCTGGTCGACGTGGAGAGCGGCGAGACGCGGGCGATCCCCGCCCCCGACGCCCGCCGCACCCTCTCCGCCCCGGCGTGGACGGCCGGCGGCGAGCTCGTGTACCTCCAGGCGGAGTCGGTGGCGGCGGCGGCCGGCAGCCCGGGCCGCCTCGTGTTCCAGGACGCCGCCACCGGAGAGGTCCGGACCAGTCTGTGGAGCCCGTCGACGGCGCAGGTCCTGGACGTGCTCGGCGACGGCCGCGTGGTGTTCGACACACGCTCGCCGCGCCAGAACCTGCGGGAGACTCTCCTCGGCCCGGAAGGCCCCGCGAACGGGCGCTGGCTCAGCCGCGGCGAATCGACCGACCGGCAGCCGGTCTATTCTCCCGACGGCGAGACCATCGCCTTCTCGTCGAACCGCGGCGGCGGGATGAACCTCTGGACGGTCTCGACGTCCAGCGGGGGCTTGCGGCGCCTCACGAGCTCCCATCTGAACTGGGACCCGGGTTTCGTGCGGGACGGCCGGATCATCTGGAGCTCCAACCGCTCGGGCAACTACGAGATCTGGATCGCCGACCGCGACGGGAGTGCCGCACGGAAGGTGACGGACGACGGAGGAAACGCCGAGAACCCGACGGCCACCCCCGACGGTGAGTGGATCGTCTACAGCTCGGGAAACCCGGAGAAGGCCGGCCTCTGGAAGATCCGCCCCGACGGCACCGAGGCCACACACCTGTTCGAGGGACGGGCCACGATCCCCGAAGTGTCGCCCGACGGCCGCCATGCCGTCTTCCGTAGCTTCACCGGCAAATACCCGGCACGGCTGCGCGTCGCCCGCCTCCGGGACGGCGAGCTCGAGGACTTCGAGATCCTCGTCGAGGCCCACCGGCGCACCACCATCTCCCTGGGCCGGGCCCGCTGGCTGCCGGGCGGGGACGCGATCGTCTTCGTGGGCCAGGACGAGAGCGGTGCGATCGGCCTCTACGCGCAGGATTTCGTCCCCGGTCGCGACACCCGCGCGACCCGCCGCAAGGTGGCGGGCTTCGACCCGGACGTGGCCGCAGAGTCCTTCGGCTTCGCCCCCGACGGCTCGCGCCTCGTCATCGCGGGCTGGGTGCAGCTGTTCAGCTTGATGGAAGCGGAGGGGCTGCCCGGCCTCCTCTCCCCGCCCCGCAGGCTGCCGGCCCGCTAGAGCCCCTGCTCATCGAGGAAGGCGAGGACCGTCTCCCAGTAGCCGGGGACGAGGCTTGCCCCGCTGTGCGGGGCACCGTCCGCCACCCACAGCTGCCGCGGACCCGGGTGGGCGTCGAAGACACGTCGAACGACGCTCTCGGGCACCCGCGGAGCGTCGCCGGCGACGATCAGGAGCAACGGTGCCCGCACTCTCCGCACGGCGTCCACCGTGTCGACCTCGTCCGCGTCGAAGCCCGCTCGCCACTCGGCCAGCTGGATTGTCGCCGGGATCAGGGGGAACCACTCGGGCAGCCCGAAGAAGAGCCACGCGTGATGGACCACCGTGCCGCGGTAGCTGTCGAAGGGGGCTTCAGCGATCACCGCGCGGACGTCCGTTTCCTCGGCCGCGGCCCGGATGACGGCGACCGCGCCCATCGAGACGCCGAAGAGCACGAAGCCCTCGTCGCCGAGGCCTCGCTCGCGGAGGGCCCCGAGCGCGGCCCGCACGTCCTCGCGCTCGTGTCCGCCCAGTGTCGTCAGGCGTCCCTCGCTTCCGCCGTGGGCCCGGAGGTCGAGCAGGAGAACGGTGTGGCCGCGACGGCGCAGGACGACGCCGGTGTCGGCATAGGCCTCGAGGCTGTCGCCGAGGCCGTGAACGACCACCGCCGCAGCCCGCTGCGGCTCGCCCCTGGCGAGCCAGGCCCGCAGCCGCAGGTTCCCGCAGGAGACGGACATCTCCTCCCAGGGGGGGCGGGCCGGGTGCGTTGTCCAGCGGGTCGTGCCCACCAGAATCTGCGAGGCGGCCAGGGGCAGGCCGACGAGGATCGCTCCTCCATAGAGAGCGATGCGGGCGGCGAGTCGCCGGCGACGCGTGGAAAAGAGCGACCGCACGGGTTCATAATCGCCCAACTCCGGCGGCGAGAGCCATGGACTTCGTCCTCAACCGAAAAGGCGGCGTGCCCCTCCACGACCAGCTGCTCGCGCAGCTGGAGCTCAAGATCCTCGGGGGGGGCATCGCCCCCGGCGAGCGACTCCCCTCCGTCCGCGCCCTCGCCCGGCAGCTCGGCCTTCACGCCAACACGGTCTCCGCCGCCTACCGCGAGCTCGAGGCGGCGGGGCATGTCGAGCTCAAGCGGGGGGCCGGTGTCTTCGTGCGTGCGGGCAAGCCGGCCTCGCTCGAGGAGGCGCGGGGCCTCGACGAGATGATCCGACTCGCGGTCGGCACCGCGCTGCGCAAGGGCTATAGCGGCGCCGAGATCACCGCCACTGTCGAGCGCTGGCTGCGGGCCGCGCCTGCGGAGCGTGTGGTGGTGGTGGATCCGCGGGTGGAGACGATCGACCTCGTCGTCCACGAGGTGCGGGAGGCCCTGGGGGTGCCGGTCTCGGGCTGCACCCTCGAGAATCTCGCGGCGGAGCCGGCGCTGCTGTCGGGCGCGCTCGGTCTCGTCTTTCCCTACCACGCGGGCAAGGTGGCGCGACTCGTCCCGGGCGCCGCCCTCGTGGTGATCCACGTCGGTTTGACCCGCGAGGACCGCGAGAGGATCGTCGCCCTTCCTGCCGGCGCCACCGTTCTCCTGGTCTCGCGGTCGCCGCTGGTCCTGTCGTTCGCAGCGGCGGTGATCGGTGGCCTGCGCGGCGACGAGGTGCTCGTGGAGACGCGGCTGCTGGGGCGACGGGCCGAGTGGCGTCGGCTGCTGCCGGCGGCCGATCTTGTCCTCGTCGACGTGCTGGCCCGGGCCGCGGTGCAGGCGGCGCGCCCGAAGCGGCTCAGCGAGGTGCGCCTGCTGAACAAGACCACGCTCGGCCGAGTGCGTCGCGGGCTGTCGGCCGTCGTGCCGAGAGACTAGACCGTGCCCGCCCCGTGGTTGGCGCCGGCGCTGGTCCTGGCCCTGGCCGGTCCACCCGTCTCCTTCTCCCCCGAGTCCCTCTGGAGCGCGTGGCCGTCCGTCCGGTTCGTGACGATGTCGGCCCCGTGTCTTCGTCACGCCGAGCTCGTCGAGTGGATCCGGGAGCTCGAGGCGCGTCACCCCGGTCGCCTGTCCGTGGAGCAGGTGGGCCGGTCCGTTGAAGGGCGCGCGATCCATCTCTTGATCCTCGGCTCCGGGCCGCGCCGTGTGCTTCTGTGGTCGCAGATGCACGGCGACGAACCCTCGGCCACGCCGGCCCTCCTCGATATCGCCGATTTCGTCCTGTCCAGCCCCGATCCGCAGGCGGCGGCGATCCTTGAGGGGGCGACGCTCCTCCTCGTCCCGATGCTGAACCCCGACGGGGCCGACCGCTACGCCCGGCGCAACGCCCAGGCCATCGACCTCAACCGCGACGCCCTCCAGCTGACCACCCCGGAGGGACGGCTGCTCAAGGAGCTCCGCGACCGCTTCGAGCCGGAGCTCGGGTTCAACCTCCACGACCAGGACCGACGGACGACCGTTGGGAGCACCGGCCGGCTCGCCACCATCGCGCTGCTGGCGGTGGCGGGCGACGAGGAGGGAACGATGACCCCGGGCCGGGCCCGGGCCAAGCGCGCGTGCGCGGCCATCGCCCGCGCCCTCGAGCCCTTCATCCCGGGCGGCATCTCACGCTACGACGAAGACTGGAACCCGCGGGCGTTCGGCGACAACATCACCAGTTGGGGGACGCCGGTGGTGCTCGTCGAGAGCGGGGGCCTGCCGCCGGGCTGGACGTACCCGGAGCTCACGCGGCTCAACTTCGTGGCGCTGCTGAGTGTGCTCTCCGGTCTCGTCGGGAACGACCTTGCCGGCCAGGACCCACAGGTCTACGAGACGCTGGAGCGCAACCAGGACGACTCGTGGGTCGATGTGCTCGTGCACGACGGCGAGATCTGGCAGCCGCCGTCCGGTGCCCCCTACCGGGCCGATCTGGCCTTCGACCGGCTCGATCGTGACCCTCTCCTGGCCGCCTGCGACGCCGCCGGCCCCCCGGGGGCCTCGCGGGTGCGTGAGATCGGGGATGGCCGCTTTCTCGGTGCCGCCCACCGGATCGACGCCGCCGGCCGTCTCGTCGCACCCGCCTTCACCGCGTCGATGCGCGGGCTGGAAGCGCGGCAGTGGCTCGACGAGGAGGGGGTCGCCACCCTGGCCCGCCTCGGGGTGGCTCGGCTGCGCTGGCGGGTAGAGGCTGACGAGGACGCGGAGGCCCGCGCCGCGGCCGGGCTCCTGGAGGGTCCTGGCTGGCCGGTGATCGAGGTGACGGAGGCGGCGGCTGAGGGCTGCTTCCTCGAGGTGGCGGGCCGGCCGTCGGCGCCGCCTTCCATG
>Ga0316577_10000325_pt1 | contig 17534 bp, 13 predicted proteins | sample S5NA_FD_203073 | JGI IMG/M metagenome (GOLD analysis project Ga0316577, IMG submission 203073) | Rhizosphere microbial communities from salt marsh grasses in Alabama, United States - S5-7_050615r2r1 | ecosystem: Host-associated > Plants > Roots > Rhizosphere | place: USA: Alabama | collected... | reverse complement strand
GTAAGCCCCGCCGAGACCAATATGGCCATGGGCACGGCCAGGATGGCCCGCGGGATCTGGGGCAGGGGATAGAGGAGCGCGGCCTGGCGGAACTCGACCGCGCCGGGCAGGAGTTCAGCCACAGCGTACAGGTACAGCGCCCCGATCAGCCATTCCACACCACACAGCACGATGATGGCCACCGGCCTGAACCACGATCCACCCAACAGGAGCAGCATGAGCAGCAGCTGCACCAGCGCCAGGCCCGCCGCCACCCCGACCATGACCTGGGCTGAGAGATCCGATGGCCAGCCCTCGTCCCGAGATTGCTCCACCAGGCCAGACAACGTCTCCGCGGGCGCCACGATGATCGATACCGTGGGCGAGACAAACTCGTCGTCAAAGAGGGCCTCGGGCACGGCCTGGGTGACCTCCCGGTACAGCCGCACCATCAGCGGCTCAAAGTCACGCACGGCAGAGGTGATGAGCACGCCGGGCGCGACGCCGGCCCCAAAGAGCATGCTGACCAGGCGGGGCCAGGGCGACCATCGCGTCCAGGTGCCTTGGACCAGAACAAGGTGGCGGTCCTCTTCCTCAAAAGACATGATACGCACCGCCCGCACCTTGGCCCAGGGCACGACGCGCCAGCCCCGAGGCGTGCGCAACATCAGCCCCTCATCATCCAAGGCGAAATCGGGCAGCAGGGAATAGACAAAGCCGATCACCCAGGCCGTCAGCAACAGGCTGATGTGGGCCGAAATCAGGGGACGCAGAGGCTGCCGGGCCAGGACGTCGATCAACCAACGGCCCGAAGCCGTCGAGAAACCGAAGGCTTTGACGGTCTGGATCACCGGGTCAAGGAAGTCCATCCAGGCCAGAACCCAGCTGGCCAGGGCCGCACCCGCCAGCAGGAGGACGGCTGCAGTGCGGATCACGCGTATCAAGCGGGGATAGGTCACGACATAGGACGGTTTCTGCTTCTCCTTCTCTTTTGCCTCTTGCTTCGGCGCCGCGGTGGGCCTGCTTTCCCACGCCGTCACCGACCAACCGGGCAGATTGCCCTCCGTCGCGGTGACCGTCTTCCTCGCCATGTGCCCCTCCTTCAAAATCATAGAAAACGTATAGAATCGTGGGAAGTAGTGGCAATATGTGGGAAATTGTGGGAGATCGTGGGACGGGGGTGCTGCCTGGCACCCCTCAATCTGCCCTACCCTCCACTTGACACGCACAGGCTTCTATCAGGAGATCCACGGCCGGCCGGAAAGCCCCGGGCTAGCCGCACTCGTCCAGATTTGCAGCAGCTAAAAGAAGCAGCGCAGCACGCCTGTTGTGGCATCATAACAGGAAGGCAGACCAGTGTCAATAGGCCCAAAATCCTATATGCCCGGCCGTCGCAGGATCGATGTAGGGGCAAGGCATTCGGGCAAGCAGATGGCACCCGCACGCTTGCTTGCTCACGGTAGCAGGCGCCCTCGAGCAACCGGTTACCGGGAATGCCTTGCCCTTACTGTATCAAGCGATGCCTCCAGGTGAGGCAAAGTGCGGGGCTAGACTACGAGGATAATGCTCACCACCGCCAGGACCAGCAGGACCGCAAACATGCCGACAAAGGGCCACTCCCCCCGCTGGGCAAAGTAGCCCGGGCTGACGATCACCGTGTAGAGCAGCATACCTATGGCCACCATATACAGCCAGCTGGCCCAGCCCTGGCCCGTCAACAGCGCGACGCCACCCACGATCAAGGCGATGGCCGTGGCAAACTCACCCGCCAGGTGGAAGCCGATGCGATATGGCTCCGTCTCGAGTTCAGGGATCTGGTTCGATAGGTAGAAAAACGACCACTGGCCGATCATCAGCACGCCGACGGCGATGGCAAAGACCGAAGCAAAGACCACAGAGTTCCTCCTCAATAAAAGAGAAGCTTGTACCCTTCCTGGAAGAGATAGAAGTAGTGGACGCCGCCATCCCACAGGAGCATCACATACAGCGCCCCCACCGCAACAGCCATGGCGACCAGGGGTTGCCAGGTCCACACCCGTACGGGAAGGCCAAATCTCCTGCGGTAGAGCAGCCGGCTGATGATCTCCCCCACGCCGATGAGGCCGACCTGGATGAACAGCCCGCCCAATACGATCGACGTCAGCACGTAGAAGAGCGACTCGGCGACGGTGAAATACTGGTTGACGCGGATGACCTCCTTGACCACGTAGGCCAGCGGCGTCACGTAGCAGCCCAGCACCCGCTCTGGGAGCGAGGCCCCCCGGAAGTACAGGACGGGATAGAGCACCACAGCACTGAGCGCATAGGCAGCATAGAGGAGCACGTGCCCGGCGTTCATAAAGAGCCGGTATGCCTGCGGGTCGCCGATCCAATCCGCGTCCCGGGTCAGCAGGTGCAGCACGAGCCAGGTGGCCAGGGGCACGGCGACGGGCAGCAGGAACCTCGAGGCAAAGGGCCTCTTTTCGATGCCCACCGCCGGTGCCTTCATGACAGGCTGTCCAGATGCTGCCTCAGCAAGGCCTGCATGGCCGGCAGCACCTCCCGGCCCTTGGGGCTGGCGATGATGTTGTGCAGCGTGCGGGGGTCGGCCTGGATGTCATAAAGCTCGGGCGGCCGCCTCGTCTCGAACTCTATGTACAGATAGCGGTCACTGCGCACCGCCCTGTGGGCCGGCACGTTGTAGGGAAAATCCTTGAAATACTCGTACAGGAACGATTCCCGCCAGGCAGTCTCGGTGTCCTCGAGGAGGGGCACGATGCTCTGCCCCTGCATTTGCCCCGGCACCACCACGCCGGCCAACGCCAACAGGCTGGGCGCCACGTCGACGTTGAGCACCATCTCCGGCAGCCGCCTGCCCGGATCGACGATTCCAGCGGGGTAGCGCACGATGAACGGAATGCGCATATTCTCTTCCGTGGCCAGTCGCTTGCCGTTGATCAGGTGCTCGCCCCAGCTGTAGCCATTGTCGCTGGTAAACACCACCACGGTATTCTCCGCGAGGCCTAGGGCGTCGAGCTCGTCCAGGAGCCGGCCCAGCTGGCGATCCACTGCCACCAGCGCCTCGTTATAGTTCCGGTAGTGCCGCTCCATGGGGCCCAGCGCACCCTCCCAGATATTGGAAGCGGTCATGGTCTGCAGGGAAAAGTATTCCTCCGGCAGGTGGCTGAGGTCGGCATCGGAATAGAGGTCATCGAGATCCGGTGGTGGCAGAAATTGGTGGTGGACCGCTTTGTGTGCCAGGTATAGGCAGAAGGGTCCATCCTGCGCCTCGCGGATGAAATCCAGGGCGAAGTCGGTCAGATCCTCGGTGATGTAGGTCCCGGGCCGTTCCGTCTCGACGCCGTCGATGATCAGCGGGCAGTCAAAGTAGCGGCCCTGCCCGCCCTGGACCGTGAAAGTGATGAACCGCTCCACACCGCGCAGTTCGGGCAGGCGTCCGGGCATATGCCACTTGCCGATGAAGGCGTTGCGGTAGCCGGCCGCCTGGAGCGACTCGAAGAACGTGGCGTTCTGATTGTCCCACTCGGTCAGGTTGTTCTGGATGCCGTGAGTATTCGCGTACAGCCCAGTGAGGAAACTGGCCCGGGAGGGACTGCACAGCGACGTGGTCACAAAGGCATTCTCGAACAGCACGCCTTCGCTGGCCAGCCTGTCCATGTTGGGCGTTTCCAGGAAGGGATGCCCCATACAGCTCAGGTGATCCCAGCGCTGGTCGTCGACGAGGACAAAGACAAAGTTCGGCCGGTCCCCCCGGGCCACGCCCATAGCCGGCGCAAGTGCAGGCCCGACCCTGGACGTCGGCGTTGCCGTCCCAGCGGAACCGCAGGCCGACAGCGCGCCCAGCCCCGCGGCCCCAGCCGCCAGCCGCAGGAAATCCCGCCGCGTCAGAGGCGATGGGCAAGGGCGCCGGGATTGGGACATCGCCGCGCTAGGGCCCGAAGCGGAGGAGGACAGCCAGGCCCAGGAACGCCACGACGGCATACTCCACCAGCACTCGGCGGTTGAGCCGGCCCTGAAGCTGCTGGTTGGCCAGGCCCGTGGCCACGTAGAATCCCACCAGAAGGATCAGCCCGCCGGTGATACCCGAGATGCGCCAGTAGTTCATGGCCCAGATGATCTCGCCGGTGCACAGCCCGGCAATGGCCGCGTACAGGGCCGTCCGCCCAAACCCCCGGCCGGCGCTGCGCAAGAACTCGAGGGCCAGCAACGCGCTCGCCAACGTCACGCCAGTGGCCGAGACCAGGCTGCGGGCCTTGGCCGAATAGAGGAGGATGAAAACCACCGCCGCCAGCAGGTAGGCCCAGGCGTTCAAGCCCAGGCGGGCTGCCAGGTAGTGCCGGCCGGCCGGATCCACCGTATAGTACTCGGCGCTGATCACCAGGATGAGGATGAGCCCCGTCAACACATAGCCGCCCAGCTGGTAGAGGCGCGTCGGGGCCCGGGAGAGCAGGACCGTCGACAGGATCACCGTCAGGGCCGGCAGGGTCCAGGTCACAAAGCTGTAGCGAGCCTCGATCCGCCGGGCAGTCGGGTGAGAACGGACGATGGTATCCGTGCCGGCGCAGGTGATGCCCACCAGCAGTAGCGCGATGAGCCCTGTCTGTGAGATGTTGACGGTAAGCGGGGAACCCAGCACCGTCAGGCTGAAGGTGCGGCTGGGAAACTGTAGAAAAGCGGCCAAAATCAGGCCCAACACGACCAGCGCCGCGACGACGCTGGCCCGGTCGCGGTAGAGCATTCGTCCTCCGCTCCGAGGTTTGGTGGTCAAGCCATTCTACACCCCTGCCCACGAATTGTCAAACGCTGAGAAATTCAGGTTAGAGGCAGAAACCGGGGTTTTCCGTCTTTACAGAAGTGATTTCCCATGCCCCAGCGTGGCCTTCCTGGCAGCCTGTTGAGTCACGGACAAAACCCCGGTTTCTCTCCATTGCGCCCAAGCATTGACAACCGGAACATTTGTGCTATAATGGTTCGCAAGGAGGCGCAGGAGCGATGGACGTCCGCCAGAAAATCGCCGAGTTGGGCGAATCGGCTCAATATGATCTCTGCAGCGCCTGCGGCGCCGCGACCCGCCAGCGCGACGACCTGGGCCGCTGGATCTACCCCGCCGCCCTGCCTGACGGCCAGCGCGTCCGCGTCCTCAAGGTCCTCATGACCAACGTCTGCGAGAAGAACTGCTACTATTGCGGTGTGCGGGCCAGCCGCGACGTGCCCCGCACCAGCTTTGAGCCGGAGGAACTGGCCGCCGCCTTCGACCGCATGCAGCGCGCCGACCTCGTCGACGGCCTCTTTCTCAGCTCAGCCGTCTGTGCCGGGGCCGGCCGCACCATGGATCGCATGCTCGCCTGTGTCGAGCTGGTCCGCAGCCGCTTCCAATTCTCCGGCTATGTCCACCTCAAGATCCTGCCCGGCGCCTCGGAGGGCCACATCGAGCGGGCCGTGCAGCTGGCCCATCGCGTCTCCGTCAATCTAGAGGCGCCCAACGCCGAACGGTTGGCCGCCATCGCCCCCCGCAAGCAGTTCTTCCAGGAGCTGGCCGAGCCGATGCGCGTGGCCAAGCGGCTCATCGATGCCAGCGGCGGCCGCCTCTCCCCCGCCGGACAGACGACCCAATTCGTGGTCGGCGCTGCTGGCGAGCCGGACCGTGAGATCCTAGCCACCACGGCCCAGCTCTACCAGGAGGTGGATCTCCGGCGCGCCTACTTCAGCGCCTTCCAGCCAGTCGCCGGCACACCCCTGGATGGCCGGTCCCCCACCCCCGCCTGGCGCGAGCATCGCCTCTACCAGGCCGACTGGCTGCTGCGCTTCTACGACTTCCGCTACGAGGACCTGATCTTTGACCCCGCCGGCAACCTGCCACGCGGGGCCGACCCCAAGCTGATGTACGCCCGCAACCACCCCGAACACTTTCCTGTAGAGGTCAACCGCGCCAGCCGGGAGGAGCTCCTCCGGGTGCCCGGCCTGGGACCGAGGTCCATCAGCCGTATCCTGCAATGGCGGCGGCTGGGCGCGCTGCAGGAGCTGAGCGACTTGAGCCGCGCCGGAGCTGTGGCCGAGCGCGCCGCACCCTACATCCTCCTCAATGGCCGCCAACCGCCCCATCAGCTGCCCCTGTGGACCGATCCGCCACCCTCCTGAAGCCCTGAGTTCAACCCACAGACATAGCATCTTTTTCGAATCTACCCGTATCCGGAGGGCCCGTTTCCCGTTAAACACTCTGTGAAGGGGGCGCTTGCCACCCCTTTCTGCCCTGGCTGCCCGGTGGCCGTACTTGCGCACTGGGCCGCAGGCCAGGTCGAGGTCTGCGGCCCGGCGATGAACGGGACGCCCGCGAAGGAACTGTGGGGGAACTGCAAGGAGGCACCGTGACCAAACTCCAAGAGACCTTCAAAGCCAGGAAGCGACTGCTGAGGGTGCTGCTCTTGATCGGCATCTCGGCCCTGCTTGGCTTTCTCGTCCTCGGATTCGTCTCCATCCAGGTCTGGGAAGCGACCAACAGCGCCGCATTCTGCACCGGCACCTGCCACGACGTCCATCCCGAGGAGCCCCTCGCCTACCAGGACTCCCACCACGCCCAGGTCAAGTGCACCGAGTGCCACATGGGCCGCGTATCCACCCTGGAGGCCCTGATGCTCAAGACGACCCACGCCCGGCACCTGCCCCAGGTCATCTTTCACCTCTACGAGCGACCCCTGGAGTCGGCCTCGATGCGGCCGGCCAACGAGACCTGCGAGCGCTGCCACACGCCCTCTGCCTTCCACGACGATACCGCCCGCCAGATCCGGCGCTTTCTGCCCGACGAAAACAACACCGAGCAACGCACTTACCTGCTCCTGCGGACCGGTACAGGCGCGACACAGCCCGACCAGGGCTACGGCATCCATTGGCACATCAGCAACCAGGTCGAATACATCGCCACCGACGAGCACAAGCAGGATATCCGCTGGATACGCGCCACCCTGCCGGATGGCCGCGTCGTCGAGTACAACGACGCCCAGAACCCCCTCTCCGCCGGTGAGATCCAGCAGGCAGAGAAGCGGACGATGGACTGCGTCGACTGCCACAACCGCGTCGGCCACCCGTTTCCCGCGCCCGAGATCCTCGTCGACCAGGCCCTGGCCGACGGCCGGCTGAGCCCTGACCTGCCTTTCGCCAAGAGGCAGATCCTGGCCGTGCTGTCCGCCGACTATGCCAGCCAGGCCGATGCCCTCGCCGCGGCCGATGGTATCCGCACCCGCTACCGGGAGGCCGATCCCGATCTGGCGCTCGAACGCATGGTCGAGATCGAAGGGGCCATACGCCTGGCCAAGGAACTGATCCCGCAGGTCATCTTTGAGGAGCCCGGCGTCACCTGGGATTCCTTCCCCGACAACGATGGCCACCGGGGCGACGCGGGCTGCTTCCGCTGTCACGATGGCCGCCACCTGAGCCAGGAGGGCGAGCCCATCCGCCTCGGCTGCAGCCTGTGCCACAGCATCCCCATGACTGCCGATGCCGGCGAGGCACCGCCCGAGATGTCCATCGTCTGGCAGGAGGCACCGGCCAGCCACCTGGAGGCCACCTTCCTCAACGACCACCGCTATCAAGCCAGCGACGACTGCACCAAGTGTCATGACGAAATCCGCTTCGGCGACGACGATTCCACCTTCTGTGCCAACTCGGCATGTCACGGCCAGGATTGGGCCATCGTCGACCTCGACGCCCTCTTTCCCCATTCCGTCCAGCTCGAGGGCGGCCACGCCGAGACCGCCTGCTACACCTGCCACAACGGCGTCCGCAACATCAGCTATGACTGCGCCACCTGCCATGAGGTCCCAGAAGCGCCCCATTACGGCTCCGCCTGCCAGGACTGCCACACGCCCACGGGCTTTGCCCTGGCCAGCGCGGACGGGTTTGACCATCCCGTGGCCCTCGACGGGGGACACACGAACCTTGACTGCGATTCCTGTCACATGGATGGTAAGCCGCTGAGCAGCGACTGCGTGACCTGCCATACCGCCCCCGAAGACCACCTGGCCGGCAGTTGCGATGCCTGCCACACCCCCTCCGGCTGGGCCGAGTCCGCCGTCTATGCCATGGCCATGGGCGACAAGGTTCCCCATGCCACGTCAGCGGGCGACGACTGCATGGCCTGCCACGACCCGGCCGCTCAGAACTGGCCGGCGCCCTCGAACCACCTGGCCTTCACTGACGATCAGTGCACCTTGTGCCACGCCGCCGGGGGATTTGGACCCGCGGTGACCATCAGCCACGATGGGGTTCCCGAGCTACTGCAAGGGCAGCACAACCAGCTGGATTGCATCCAGTGCCACGGCGACGGCCTGTTCCAGGGCACACCGCAGGAGTGCATCACCTGCCACCAGGATGATGACCGCCACGCCGGCCAGCTGGGGACCGATTGCCGCCAGTGCCACACACCCAGTGGCTGGGCCTTGCTCAGCTTTGACCATGCCCAGGTGGGCTTTGCCCTCCTGGGCCAGCACCAGAATGTGGCCTGCCAGAGCTGCCACGCCGGCGGCACCTTTGCCGGTACGCCCCAGACATGCTACGCCTGCCACCAGGCTGATGACCGCCACGCCGGCCAGTTCGGCCTGGATTGCGCCCAATGCCACGACCCCAGAGGCTGGGGCGGGGCCAGCATCGACCACAATACGACCGGCTTTGCTTTGACTGGCGCCCATACCGCGGCAGCCTGCAGCCAGTGCCACATCAACAACACCTATGCCGGCACCCCGAAGAACTGCTACGCCTGTCATCAAACCGACGACCCCCACGCCGGCCAGTTCGGCCAGGACTGCGCCCAGTGCCACGACACCGGCAGCTGGGGCGGCGCCAGCATTGACCATAGCGCCACCGGCTTTGCCTTGACCGGGGCTCACACGGCGGCAGCCTGTAGCCAGTGCCACACCAACGGGACCTACGCTGGCACCCCCAAAAACTGCTACACCTGCCATCAAACCGACGACCGCCACGCTGGCCAGTTCGGCCAGAACTGTGCTCAATGCCACAATACCGGTGGCTGGGGTGGAGCCAGCATCGACCACAACGCCACCGGCTTTGCCCTCAACGGCGCCCACACCGGCGTTGACTGCAGCCAATGCCACACCAACGGCACCTACGCCGGCACCCCGCAGAACTGCTACGCCTGCCACCAAACCGACGACCGTCACGCCGGTCAGTTCGGCCAGGACTGCGCCCAGTGCCACGACACAGGCGGCTGGGGGGGCGCCAGCATCGATCACAATGCCACCGGCTTCCCCCTCACCGGGGCCCACACCGGCGTTGACTGCACCCAGTGCCACATCAGCGGCACGTACGCCGGCACCCCGCAGAACTGCTACGCCTGTCACCAGAGCGCCGACCGCCACGCCGGCCAGTTCGGCCAAACCTGCGCCCAGTGCCACGACACAGGCGGCTGGGGGGGCGCCAGCATCGATCACAGCGCCACCGGCTTCCCCCTCACCGGCGCTCATGCCGGGGCCAACTGCACCCAGTGCCATTCCAACGGCAGCTATGCTGGCACGCCCAAGAACTGCTACGCCTGCCATCAAACCGACGACCGCCACGCCGGCCAGTTCGGCCAGGACTGCGCCCAGTGCCACGACACAGGCAGTTGGGGCGGCGCCAGCATTGACCACAACGCCACCGGCTTCCCCCTCACCGGCGCCCACGCCGGAGCCAACTGCGCCCAGTGCCATCCCAATGGCAGCTATGCCGGCACGCCCACGGCCTGCGCTGCCTGTCACGGCGAGCCGGCCTACCATGCCGGCCAGCTCGGGACCGAGTGCGCCAGCTGTCACAACACCGGCGGCTGGCTGCCGGCCAGCTACGACCGCGGTCACACCTTCCCCCTGAATCATGAGGGGGCCTCTGCAGACTGCCGGACCTGCCATCCAGACCAATTGGCCGGCTATACCTGCTACACCTGCCATAGCGCTGGCGAGATCGACGAGGAGCACGACGAGGAAGGCGTCCGCGACTACTCAAACTGCGTCGCCTGCCATCCCACCGGCCGCGAACCCTAGCCTGTCGGCGATCATCCGCCAGAAACCGAAAGAAACCGGGTTTTTGAGAAAAACCCGGTTTCTCCTCGACGCTGCCACAGCCGTATATGGCAAGACAGCCAGGCTTGACAACCTCGCCGTCCTTGCGTAGAATCCAGGCGCACCTCGACTGGCGGACGTGTTCATGCCGCCGGTCGCCAGAGTCCACCCAGGAGTCTACCATGGAGACAGATGCCCGCACCACCGTCGGCCGGCTGCGCGAGGCCGTGGCCGCCTTTGTCGCCGCCCGCGACTGGCAGCCCTTTCACTCGCCCAAGAACCTATCCATGTCCATCGCCATCGAGGCCGCCGAGCTCATGGAGCGCTTCCAGTGGCTGACCATTGCCGAGGCCCAGGCTGCCCTCGCCGACCCCGCCGAGCAGGCAGCTGTGGCCGGCGAACTGGCCGACGTCCTGATCTACTGCCTCAGCCTGAGCAACGCCCTCGACCTCGACGTCACCTCCGCCGTACTGGGCAAGCTCCAGACCAACGAGACCCGCTTCCCTGCCGACGAATTCCGGGGCCGCTTCCGCCGGCCGGAGCGGGAAAAGGACGGCGGGGGCTGACACACCAGTAGGTGTCGGGTCCTACGGGCCATGTGGGTCTTGCCTGGCCGCTCTACCCCTCGTCGTCGGACAGGACGCCGTCGGGATCGTAGGAACCCCACTTGACGTCGACCGTCAGCGCCAGGCGCGCCATGTCCACGGCGTCGGATCGCTCCACGGCCTGCTGGAGGGCGGCCTGTCGCTTGGCCGCGGCGCCGGTGTCGGGCACGTCGTCGGGCACCACGGCCAGGATGCGCACGGCGACGATGTCGCCCTGCCGGTAGGGCAGCTCGCTGCCTGCCTCGTGACCGGCAATGGCCCTGCCCAACGGCGTGCCCTGGCCCAGGAACCCGCGGGCCAGGTCGGCGTCGGCATCGGGCACCAGGACCAGGTCGAGGGCCTCCACCCCGCCGCCCTCGTCGACGAGCTCCACCTGGACGCGCGCCCCGAGGCTGACGACGGGCGGCCGGGCCGCTTCGGCCCGGCGCTCCTCTTCCAGCAGGCGCTCCCACTCTTCTCTTGTCCAGCGTTTCGATCTCGGGCGCTCGGTCATCGGCCTGTTCCCTCCAGGTTGCGGCGACCTCCCTCCGGCACGTCGCCGCCCGGCCATTATAGCCCTGACGGCGGGCCGGGGCAAGTCTGCCACTGCTGAGTGGGCGGCCCGCTCCTGGTCGGCGAGATCCCCTATCTGCTGCTCGACCGTAAGGCGGGAGGGCTGGCGGGGAACATGCACGGCCAGGGTAGCTTGTGAGCCATGCCCTTTGCGAGTATAATACGATGCATGCACGGCAGCTTGGAATGGTGACAGAGCCTGGGGTGGTAGGCTACACGGCGGACCCGGAGATGTTGCACCTGGAGGATAGGCGATGTTCGCAAAGACTGCGCGGTACTACGACAAGATCTACTCCTTCAAAGATTACCGGACGGAGGCTCGATATCTCACGGCGGTGATCCACGAGCATCTCCGCTCGGGCGGTAGGCGGTTGCTGGACGTGGCCTGTGGGACAGGGGCCCACATCGAGCATCTGAAGGAGGATTTTGAGGTAGAGGGGTTGGATATCTCGGCGGAGTTGCTGGCGCTGGCGCGACAGCAGCACCCTGAGGTGCTGTTTCACCAAGCGGACATGATCGACTTCAATCTCGCCAGGCAATTTGACGTGGTCACCTGCCTGTTCAGTTCGATTGGCTATGTCCGAACGGTAGAAAACCTTAGGCATGCGATCAACTGTATGGCTCAGCACATGGTGCCTGGAGGCGTGATGCTCATCGAGCCCTGGTTCACGCCCGAGGCCTGGCGTCCCGGAACGGTCCATGCCCTCTTTATCGACGAGCCCGAGCTAAAGATTGCCCGCGTCAACACGAGCGAGGCGGAAGGCCGGCTGTCATACCTCGACCTGCACTATCTGATCGGGACCCCGAAGGGCACCGAGCACTGCCTGGAACGGCACGAACTGGGGTTGTTTGAGCGGGACGAGATGACGGCAGCCATGGAAGCGGCAGGACTCAAAGTACGCTACGACGAAGAGGGGGTGACCGGTCGAGGGCTCTACATCGGGGCGCTCCGCAATCCCTCGCGGCCTGCGCCGCAATAGCTGTCCTGGCCTGGAACTCCCCTCCGTCCGTGGGGCCAGCCGGCCAGCGTCACACCCGAGGGAGGGATTCGTTGTTTCGGTCTCGGTTCCGTGGTGTATCCGAAATATGGAGGTCACCCATGAAGAGAATCTGTGTCTATTGTGCCTCGAGCGCCAAGATCGATAGGGCCTTCTTTGAGGCTACCGAGAAATTGGCCAGGCTGTTTGTCGAGGAAGAGATCGAGGTTGTTTTCGGCGGCGGATCTATGGGGTTGATGGGAAGACTGGCCGATGTGATCCTCGAGAATGGCGGCAAGATCAGGGGCGTCATGCCAACATTCATGAAAGAGATCGAATGGGCGCACAAGGGTGTAACCGATTTCGTATTCACGGAGACCATGCAGGAACGGAAGGCGGCCTATCTGGAGGGCGTGGATGGCCTGGTGGCTCTGCCGGGTGGCAGCGGAACGCTGGAGGAGCTGTTGGAGGCGATCACGTTGAAAAGGCTGGGGCTGCTTACGCAGCCGATCGTCATCCTGAACACGCGAGATTACTATGGGCCGTTGAAGGAGATGCTGAACCGGTGTGTGGCGGAGAATTTCATGGACGAACGCCATCTAGAGATGTGGGCGTTTGTGGATGAACCGGAAGATGTAATCGATGCCCTTAGAAATGCCCCCAAGTGGAGCAAGGAGGCCATCGAGTTTGCGGCGCGCACATAGGGAGATTGGCCATGTACCCCCAGGAAGAATACCAGCAGCGACTTGAGATGGAGATCTCGGCGACCGGCCAGTACGTCTCCATCCTCCGCTCCCACTTGCACCAGATCAAGGACGAGATTGCCGCCGAGGTGAAGGACATCCAGGCCACCTACCAGGGCCGGCTGGCGTCGGCCGGTGGGCGCCGGGATGCCCTCGACCGGCTCGCCAGACGGCTCGAGGTCCAGCGCCAGCTGGACAGCCTGATCCAGCCCTACGAGGCCCTGCAATACGAGATCGACCGGCTGCTCCAAGACCTGGAGCGGGCGTCCGCCCATGTGGAGGCGATCCAGCCCCAGGCCAGTGAGGTGAGGCGGGGATTGTGATACCCATCGTATGGCAATTGCATTTGTCTTTCTGAGCGGCCGCAGGGCGCCAAGAATCTCGGTTTCCGCTGCCTATGCAGGATTCTTCCCCAGGATGCCGGTTACAGCACGTCGCTGGCGCTCCTCAGAATGACAGGCTTCGTCTTCTCCTGTTCCAAATGTGATAGCTCCAATACCCATCGCCAAAGGGTTTGTGTTCTCTGCCGAGTTGTGTTACACTCTGGCAACGCTCGTCTAGAATCTCGACGCCACGCTAGGATCGGCGTCTCCACGACCAGGCGAGAGGCGCGAATCGGTGTCCGTTTTCATTCGCGGTTCTTCTCCCTTTCTCGTTCATGTCCTGTCCACCGGGCCTGTCCAATGGGCCCCAAGCAGCCAGAAAGGAGGTGAGGCATAGGCATAGGCTCAGAGCCCCGCTGAACAAACGTCGCAGTCTACATTCATCTAGGAAGAAAGGAGCTCAGCATGCGTGCATATCGTTCTCACAGTAAAGACCTATGGTGGGCGGCGCTCGCCGCCGCCATCTTGCTTTTCCTTACCCTCATGGTGCTGGTCACGGGCGCCTCCCCAACCCTGGCCAGCCAGGACCCTACCCAAGCCGAACCCCAGCAGCCGCCCGATCCCTACCTGATCCTAGAGGTGAACTATGGCCACGATTGGGTCGAGGGTCGCTATGAACCCAGCCACACAGTGTGGCTCACGGTAACCGACTCGGGGGGCGCGGTCAAGGCCACGGCCGAACTGGAAACACTGGAGATCCCCTGGTGGTCGCCGGGCGAGACCGGCTTTTCGACCAACTTTGACAATTCCTGGAACCCATCTCAGCCTGACATGGTGGCCGGCGACTGGGTCTACGGCCGCGTCGACAACGGCCGGACGGCCGAGGTGCACCTGGGCGAGATCACGGGCACCGTGGACATCGACGACGACACCCTCACCGGCAATCTCTACGCCGACTGGCTGCCGCCACCGGTCCGCCTGTGGTGCAGTGTTTGGGCGGATGGCGGGCCCGGTCTGGAATCCATCTGGGTGGACCCGGAGGGCGGCGAGTTTTCCTGTGATCTTGGCGCCGCAGGCTGGGACCTGCTGCCCGGCCAGCAGGTCGGCGTGACCTACCAGGAACCGGACGGCGACCAGGTGATGACCGCGTTCATGGAACCGGCGCCCAACCTCCAGATGGACAAGTGGTCGGAGGGCAACGGCCAGTCCTACCCCGGCGGTCCGGTCGTCTTTGGCCTGCGCGTGCAGAACCATGGCAACGCGCCGGCTAGCCAGGTGATCGTCACCGATACCCTGCCGGGCAATGCCTCCTACAACAGCGATACCAGCGGCGTCATCCCCGACGTCGTGGGCGACGAGGTGGTGTGGGAACTGGGCTCGCTCGATCCCGGGGAGGAGATCCAGTTCTACCTCTACCTGGACAGCACGGCCGGCGCCGACGAGACGGTGTACAACCAGGCTGACGCTTGGGCGCTCTACGATCAGGACATGAACGACAACCACGCCGAGGCCCAGGTGCAGGTCGTGGCCGAGCTACCCGATCTCTATGTGAACAAGAACCCAGAGGTTGGCAACCCGGCCGCGGGCCAGACGATGCTATGGCGCCTGGACTATGGCAATCAGGGGCCAGTGGCCAGCCCGTCGGTGACCCTGAGCGACACGATCCCGGCGGACACCGCCATCGTCGAGTGGTGGTCGGAGAACGGCTTCCCCTGGGACGAGGTCGCGTCCAACGGCCAGCTTGTCCTGGAAGCGCCCAGCCTCCCAGGCTTTTCGGGCGACCAGCTCTACATCCGTCTGGCGCTCGATGCGGGATTCGAAGTCGGAGACCAGCTCACCAACACGGCCGAGATCTTGGGAACGCCCGATGCGGATCCCGAGAACAACTGGAACCAGCGCGACGACGTATGGGTCGGCGACCCGTACTGGAATGCCAGCGTCGACAAGAGCTTTGGGTCGGGCATTCTGGTGCCCGGCGGCGAGATGGAGTACAATCTCCACGCGCGCAACAACGGCAACGTGGTCGCCACCCTCACCCTGACCGATGTCCTGCCAGCCGGCACGTCCTTCGTGGGCGCGTGGCGGCAGGACGGCCCGGACACCGTCTCCTTCCCGCCCGACTATGACGATAGCGAGGTTGCCGTCTGGAACCTGGGCCTGATGGAACCGGGCGACTGGGTGAACCTGCAGGTGCGTCTGGCCATCGCGGCTGAGACACCGGTGGGCACGCAGCTCGAGAACTGCGCCCGGGTGGCCATGGATCACGGCGACCAGTGGCCACTCGACAACGAATCGTGCCACCTCGTCCAGGTCAACGCCCCGGGGCCGAACCTGGCCATCGAAAAGTACTACCAGTGGAACGGGGACGGCCAGCTGGAATATGGGATCCAGTTGTATAACCTGGGCACCACCCTGCTGTCCAACGGGAGCTTTACCGACACCCTGCCGGCCGATACGACGTTCCATGACAGCTGGTGGGCTTGGTTCCAAGAGCCTGTCACCCTGACCCACCAGGCGGACGGCGAGCTCGCCTGGACCTTCCGGCGGATGGAGCCGGGATGGAGTGCTGGCCTGGCCTTCCAGGTGGATCTTGCCGGAGAACTAGTCGGCATGCCTGGGCTGGCCTTCACGAATACTGTCGAGGTGCCGGTCGCAGGCGACGTCACACCCGCTGACAATATAGATATGGTCACCGCCTATACCGGGCCGGATCTCTACGTCAAGAAGCACCACAGTGGCGGGGAGCCGGTGCCAGGGGGCCTTATCACCTTCACCGTCGAGTTTGGCAACGCCAATGGCGGGCCATGGGGCACCTCGGCCGGCACTCACCTGACCGACACGCTGCCGGCGGCCACGACCTTCGTCACCGCCACCGCGCCGTGGGACCCGAGCCAGGGGTGGAGTCCTGTCATGACGGACGGTGGGACCGTCGTGTGGGAATGGTGGAACATAGATCCAGGCAATACCCTGTTTTTTGACATCGTGGCCGAGATCGACCCGGAGGCCGGCAACGGGGACGTGCTGGTGAACACCATCCAAGTCGCCAGCGACGCTCCCGACCAGGACGTGGAGTACGATTACTCGAACAACACCGACGAGGCTACCGTCGGCGTGATGGCTGGCCACTACATCTACTTGCCCATCGTATCCAGGGACTTCTAGGCTGCGGGTAGGCCAATCGCCGGGGGAGTGGGCCCTTTCTGCTACTCCCCCGGCTACCAAGACCCCAGAACATGTCATTCCGAACGAAGGGAAGCGGAGAGAGGAATCTCCATCTACCCAACCAAGATCCCTCCCTCCGGTCGGGATGACAGGTCTTGATGAAGAGAATGGATTTGTCCTCCTTCCTGCAACCTGCTGGACCGCCAATCACAGCGCGCCTCGGCCTGATCTCGGACACCCACATGCCCGAGCGCTGCGCGGCCCTGCCGGCCTCCCTGTTCGAGGTGCTGCAAGGCGTTGACCTGCTCCTGCACGCCGGCGATGTGGGTGAGCTTTGGGTGCTGGACCGTCTGAGCGCCATCGCCCCCGTGGTGGCCGTGCACGGCAACGACGACACTCGGGACGCCCAGCGCGAGCTGCCCTATCAGCAATTGGTCTCTGTCGCCGGACAGCGCATCCTGTTGTGGCATAGCCACTACGTCGACCCGGTGGAGGATCGGGCCAACCGGGCCGGCCCTTGGCCCTGGATATGGGACCGCCAGGCGCGGCGGGCACACCAGGCCGCCGCGGGAATCGTCGTCTTTGGACATACCCACGTGCCGATGCGCCACCAGTACCAGGGCGTCCTCCTCGTGAATCCAGGTGCCTTGGCCTCGGGCAGCCTCTTTACCCGCCAGGCGCACCAGACCGTGGCGATCCTCGCCATCCATGACGATGGCACATCCTCTGTGGCGCACGTAGACCTGGTCGGGCGCGGCCAGGTCTACACGCCCAGCCACGATTGGCAGGCTGGCTTTCAGGCAGCACAGGTGGGGTTCGAGGTGCCGATCGTCGAGCCCGGTCTGCTCGAGGACGTGGGCAGGCTAAGAGCTCAGGCCTTCGACGACTGGCCAGCGCTGAAGGAGGCCATCCTTCCCCTCTGCCATCGCTGCTGGGCAGGGCAGCGGCCACCGATCACCAGGGAGGAGCTGCTGCGCCAGGTCAAAGGCAGCCCACGCATCGCCCCGGCCGACAGGCAAAGGGCACTGGCCATACTCCAATCTCCAATCTCCAATACCTAATCCCCAATCCGTTCAAGGACAAACCGGGCAAGGATCACGGGCTCCATCTGGAGGCAATATACTGCACACCACTGCCATGAACAGACGAC
>Ga0316577_10000324_pt1 | contig 17536 bp, 14 predicted proteins | sample S5NA_FD_203073 | JGI IMG/M metagenome (GOLD analysis project Ga0316577, IMG submission 203073) | Rhizosphere microbial communities from salt marsh grasses in Alabama, United States - S5-7_050615r2r1 | ecosystem: Host-associated > Plants > Roots > Rhizosphere | place: USA: Alabama | collected... | reverse complement strand
TGCGGCGGTAAGTATTTTAAATCATTTGAACATGAAAGTCATAACTCCCGAACAGCACTGTTGCGGACTTCCTATGCTTTCCAAGGGGATGGTCGACGCTGCAAGAAATAGAATTGAACAAAACATGGATCAGTGGGGGACTCTTATAGATAATGTCGATTCTATCGTTGTAACCTGCTCGTCATGCGGTCTTTCCTTGACGGAGGAATGGAAATATCTTGCAGGGGGAAAACATGTGAAGGAAATACAGAAAAAAATCATTCATATCAGCCGGCTTGTGGCAAGGCACCAACAAAATCTGCATTTTCAGACCCCACATTTGAAAGTCGCCTACCACTTTCCCTGCCATTTAAAAGTACAATCAGATCCGGACAGCTCGGTAAACATGTTAAAGCGCATCAATGGTGTTTCCGTGGAGACGTTACAGACAAACTGCTGCGGGATGGCCGGCAGTTGGGGGCTATCAAAAGCGAATTACCGTTTGAGCAGACAGATCGGCCGGGATATGATAGAAAAGCTGACCCTGTCGGATGCGACCGTCGGTGTCACCGATTGCCCGACCTGCCGGATTCAAATGGAACAGTTTTCAGACAAACCAATTCGACATCCGGTTGAAATTGTAGATGATCTTTTGGAAGATACGAACGATTGACCAATGGAAGGCAATATTCAATGAAAATATCAACTCCTGAATCCATATCTTGGGAATTCCCTTATCCTTCCCAACGTATGCCGGTAATGGCGAACAATATAATCGCCACCTCTCAACCGCTTGCAGCCCAGGCTGGAATTCGAATGTTGCTTAAAGGTGGAAACGCCGTTGATGCCGCCATTGCCGCAGCCATCACCCTGACAGTGGTTGAACCCACCTCCAACGGCATCGGCAGTGATGCCTTTGCGTTGGTCTGGGACGGTGACAGGCTGTATGGGTTGAACGGGTCCGGTCGATCTCCCTGTGCCTGGAGCCTGGAGCGCTTTAAAAAAGACGCCCAAATGCCTCGGTATGGGTGGGATTCCGTGACAGTTCCGGGCGCAGTAGACCTATGGGCGACACTGTCAAAACGTCTGGGTCGTCTACCGTTTACGGATCTTTTCGAGCCGGCCGTCCATTATGCCCGAAACGGATTTCCAGTATCTCCCATAACGAGTCTAAAATGGAGAGAAGCATTTCAGGTGTATGCCCATTTCCCCGAATTTGCCCGAACATTTTTCCCGAAAGGCCGGAGTCCGAATCCCGGCGAACAATTTTTTTGTTCTTCACTAGCCGATACTCTGGAAACCATCGCTCTTACACACGGAGAAGCTTTTTATCGGGGATCTTTGGCAGAACAGATGATCGCCCATTCAAACGCCTCAGATGGCGCTATGACTCTGGATGACCTGGCCGCCCATCGATCCGAATGGGTGGACCCCGTTTCTCAGGAATATCGAGGCGTTCTTCTTCATGAAATACCCCCCAACGGTCAAGGGTTGGCAGCACTGATCGCCCTGGGAATCTTGCAACACTTTGATCTTAGCAATTTTCCAGTGGATTCGGCGAAAAGCGTTCACCTTCAGATCGAAGCCATGAAAATCGGGTTCTCACTAGCCCATCGATATATCGCCGATCCCCGTTTTATGGAGATGAGTGTCAAGACGCTTTTGGATAAAAATTTTTTAGCTGATCAAGCCCATACCATAAATCCGGACCAGGCTGCTTTTCCGAAAGCCGATATTCCGTTGGATCAAGGTACGGTATATCTGACTGCTGCGGATGAGTCCGGTATGATGGTTTCTATGATTCAATCCAATTTTACAGGCTTTGGATCCGGCATCGTCATACCGGGCACAGGAATCAGCCTGCAGAACCGGGGATTTGGTTTTTGCGTCCGAAAAGGCCATCCCAACTGCGTTGCAGGAGGAAAACGCCCCTACCATACCATTATACCGGGGTTTGTTACCTCCAAGGGGATTCCCTTGATGAGTTTCGGTGTAATGGGAGCTCATATGCAGCCCCAAGGCCACGTACAAATGATGGTTCGCATTTTTGACCATGGTCAAAACCCACAAACTGCCTCGGATGCACCCAGATGGCACTTGTGCGAAGATCTTCGCGTGGCACTGGAAGCGGATTTGGCCAATAAGATTGGTAACGAGTTGCAAAAAAAAGGACATCCGATAATGACCGTGGATCCGGTCTGGGGATACGGAGGAGCGCAATTGATATTGAAACTGGAGCAAGGTTACTGTGGCGCTTCTGATCACCGGAAAGATGGTTTGGCCGTCGGATATTAAATATGGGAAAATTCTTTAGCAGGTGTTTTCACCAGCAGGCCGGCATTGGGTATTGCTGCTATGGATCCCGTTGAATGTTTTACAAGAATTTTTGCCTGATCCATGGAGATTTTTTCAATCCCGATGGTTTTACAGATAGATTCACTTAAAGTGGTTACCATTAAAATTCTGATTCGTTCTGATTTGGACATCATGGAAAGTGCCGTTCCGCCGTTTCCTTCATAATTTTGGGCCAGTTTGTCAAACGCATTTTTCCAGTTGCCCATCTCAAACCAGGGCAAAAAAGTTTTAGATCCCGCACCATCTTTGCATTCTGCCAAGATAATCAGCATTCCGTTGTTACGGACAAATTTGGACGCATGCTCAATGGCTTTGTGGCTTTGAATAAAATTGATATCCTTTGGATAGCCGCCGCAAGATGCAATGACCAGATTATAGTCTCCAGTAACGCTAACCTCACAATGTTTTCCATGTTCGGCACAAGCGTTTCGAAAATGATCGGTCCCCGCACCCGGCAACAGATCACAAACCTGTCCCTGGCTGTTGAGGATGCCATGGATGGCCAGGTCGGCAGGACAAAAGGTTTCAAATTCCGCTAAATCTTCTGCCAGGGGATTTTTATCCAGGATCCCCGATTGGCAGCCTGGTGAAAGGGTTTGTCTTCTTCGATCCAAAAACAGGCCATGATTGTGATAGATCGACTCCTTATGACCCAGACCGGGAAAGATCAGCTTTCGACCGCCGCCGTAACCGGCGAAATAATGATTAGAAACGGCACCGAATGTAATTAAAAAGCCGGTTTCAACAATATCGCGTCGGATCAGTACAGGTGTCCCGCGGGTGGTTTTCCCGGAATTTACGAAGCACTTGTCATCCATACAGTCGTGATGGACGAACCGAAGATTTTGATAGACATCCCCGTATGCTGTCAGACATTCTTTGTCCGTTTGCGGTGCGTGTGTGCCGTAGGCGATAAACACGGTTATTCTGCCTGGGTCAGCGCCAACACTTTTAAGAGTGTCGAGCAGAACCGGCAAATATTCAGGATAACCGCACAGCCGGGTTTTATCGCCGACAACGATGGAGATGTTTGAAAGATCCGGATTCAAGTGTTCGAATTCATCTCGAAGCCTCGAGGCAAACAAAGACGACGTTATTTCTTTATCCGGTTCATGGATGTGAAAAATCTCCGTCCGGGCCGGAAGAGGGAAGGAGATTTTCTGCTTCCCATATTTTAGCTTAACCGACTGTTTCATTGTTACATCTGACGAACAATCTCTTCGGCAAATTCCGAACACTTGACTTCAACGGCGCCTTCCATTTGACGGGCCAGATCATAGGTGACCCGTTTTTGCGCCACGGCTTTTTCCAGTCCTTCCCTGACACGGTCTCCAGCCGCTTTCCAGCCAAGATAGTCGAGCATCATGGCCCCTGAAAGAATCAGTGAACCGGGATTGACTTTATCCTGTCCCGTATACTTCGGGGCAGTTCCATGGGTTGCTTCAAAAAGTGCAATGCCGTCACCGATATTGGCCCCCGGCGCCATTCCAAGTCCACCCACCATGGCAGCCAGTGCGTCAGACATATAATCACCGTTCAGGTTGGGCATGGCCAGTACATCATACTCTGCAGGACGTAAAAGAATCTGTTGAAACATGGCATCCGCGATCCTGTCCTTGATCACGACTTTGTCAGAAGGAATTGTGCCATTATATTTCTCCCACAGTTCCATTTCGGTAATGGTCTTTTCGTTGAATTCCTCCTTGGCGGCTTCGTATCCCCAGTTTCGAAACGCCCCTTCGGTAAACTTCATGATGTTTCCTTTGTGGACAATGGTAACGCTTTGCTTTTTGTGTTCAAGAGCATATTCAATGGCCATTCGAACCAGTCGACGGGTTCCAAAACGGCTGATGGGTTTTAATCCCACACCTGAATCAGAGCGGATGTTTCGGCCGTCTTCGGATTTAACCAGGTCAATGATTTTTTGAGCTGTCGATGAACCTGCTTTCCATTCAAGACCCATGTAGACATCTTCGGTATTTTCCCTGAAGATAATCATGTCCACCTCCGAAGGTCTGAGCATGGGGCTGGGGATGCCGTCAATATATTTTACAGGCCGGACACAGGCATAAAGATCGAGTTCTTGTCGAAGGCCGACATTAATACTTCGGATGCCTTCCCCCACAGGTGTGGTCAGCGGTCCTTTAATGGCCACACGATAAGTCTTGATGGCTTCCAGGGTATCGTTCGGCAGCCAGGATTGGCTTATATTGAAGGCCTTTTCACCGGCTAAAACCTCCAGCCATTGAATTCTTCGTTTGTCTCCGAAAACACCCGATACGGCTGCATCCAGCACAAGCCGGGCAGCCCGCCAGATGTCCGGGCCGATGCCATCACCTTCGATAAAGGGAATTACCGGAAAATCCGGAACAATAAGGTTCCCGTCTTCTGAATAAACAATTGATCCGCTCTTATCAGTCATACTTGCTCCTTTTTGAATTTATAAAATTCGTCCACCGATAATAATCGGAAATGGAAAAATTTCATATTTATCACGAAAGCACGAAAATATGAAAACACGAAAAAAATAATGTTAAATTAAATGTGTTGTGCTACTTTTATACAAAAGCGTATCATTAAAATACCAAATAGTCACGATGCGTTTAAATTCATTTCACTTTCCAGCTCAGAAATAAGTTCTCGCTCACGGGGTATGTTTCCCCAGACCACTCAATTAATTAGTGTAGATTCTTTCATTATAGAGGTCAGATTCAGTTTCCAGTTCAGAGATAAGTTCTCGCTCACGGGGTGTGTTTCCCCAGACCACTCAATTAAATAGTGTCCCAACGAAAAATAGGATTTTTCGTTAAGATCAAGGAAGATGAAAATTTTAACCACAGGAATACTGATAGTATTTCGAGGATTAAAATTTGAGTCTGACCCCAGTGAAACAGGCTTTGCATTTCACGGGGCAGGCACAGATACTTGTCCGCCTTCGGCGGATTGGCGAAAAAGACAGTTTTCGTTGAGGCACTAGATGAATCTTTTCATCAACTCATCAATCACCTCATCCACATTTTCCGGTGTAATGCCAAACTCTCTGCAGGCCCTTTCCGCTCTTCCCAGGCGTCGGGGATTTTCCATATCGCCCAGACGGGAAAAAAATCCGAACCTTCTTCCCACTTGATAGACACATTGCCGTTCCGGTGTCATGGCCAGAAACCGGCGGACAATGTCCAGCATGACTTCTTTATCATCCGGAAATTTTCCCTCCAGGTTTTGGAAAAGATTCAGTATGTGGTCGCTTTTCAGCACACTGGTAATGCCGTTTAATGACTCGATGAAAAACAGAACCTCCTCGGCCATCATCAGATCCGTGCACTTTTCAAAACGACCGGTCTCATAATCATCGTACAGCGCTACACTGTTTGGAATCGCCAGCGTCCTGAGTCTGATGAAATCCGGATTAATCCGGTTTAGTGCATCGGCGGTCTCTAAAGCATTTTCTTTTGAATACGCTTTGCCGCCAAGTCCCGGCATGACATACTCGGACAGTTCCATCCCGGCTTTTTTCACCTTGAGTCCAGCCTTGATATGAGTCGCTTTGGTGACGCCTTTTTTAGTCATCTTTAGCACTTTATCCGAACCGGATTCAAGGCCGATGTGAATACGGTTTAAGCCGGCGTTTCTGATGGCCTTAAGGTTGTCATCGCTGATTCGTGCGATGGTATGAGAGCGGGCATAGGATGTGATTCGCTCGACCCAGGGAAAGCGCATTTTAAGGTGCGTCAGAATCTCAACAAAGTCTGAAGGTTTGATAATCAGGCTGTTGGCATCCTGGATAAACACCGAACGCATACCTCCGGAAACCCAGTTCAAGGCAGCATTAAAGGCCCGGGGGTCCAAATTTTCACCAATCCCGGCTTTTCTTTTAAGTTTCGTCAGAGGAACTTTTCCCTTTTCATGGGCCGTATTTTGAATGATCTCAACACTTTTATAGACCGAATCGATATCTTTTACCACATGATCTTTCGGACGGATGGAAAATCGGGAATTCTTGTAGACCGGGCAGAACGTACAGTGATTCCAGGGACAGTTCCGGGTTACACGAACAAGGAGGCTGTAGGCTTCACTGGGCGGCCGGATGGGGCCCTGTTCAAATCCCTGATATTCTTCCGTTGTTTTGTGTTTTGTGTTCATTGGGATCGTATTTTTAAAAGAAATTTTATGTCTTAGTTTCTTTCAGAATCATAAACATCTGGGGTATAAAATCAAGCAATTTACAAAAATCAACATCAAAACCTCATAAAACTGTCATGCGATTTTATTCGACAATATCCATTAGTTCTTTGACAATTTATATCAATTCAGAATAAAATTAGAAAACTTTGGTAGGAGAATATGTTGAAGTTGAAGAAACTGGGCGTCACCATTTTAATCATACTGCTATTTGTTTTTATTGGTACAGCAGGGGTTTATCTGAATATTGTCAGCTACGCCCAAAGAGCACCCAATACGGTGCCCGTCGAGCAGTTGGTTGTCGTTCAATCCGGTCAGGGATTCAAGCCCCTTTCTACGTTGCTTTATCAAAAGGGTGTAATCCTTAATCCGGTTAAATTCAGGTTGTTTGCCCGTATTAGAGGATATGACAAGCACATCAAGGCTGGAGAGTATATGCTTTCTTCTGCCATGACACCGGAAAAAATACTCGAAACCATGGTGACTGGAAAGGTTCACCTTCATCGGTTGACCATTCCAGAAGGCTACAACCTAAGACAGATTGCCCAGGCCGTCGAAAACGCAGGGTTCGCAACTGAAACCGATTTTTTAAAGGCCGCAGACGATCCTGATTTTGTACATGCCAAAGGGATTGATGCCCAAACCTTCGAAGGATATCTATTTCCGGACACCTATTATTTCCCAAAGGGCTTTACACCTGAAAATATTATCTCCGCGATGGTCAAGCGGTTCTGGTCGGTTTTCAAGCCGGAGTGGAAAGAACGGGCCAAGACCCTTGGGATGACGATACACCAGGTTATCACGCTGGCATCAATCATCGAAAAGGAAACCGCTGTTGCCGATGAACGCGCCATTATTTCCTCTGTTTTCCATAATCGGTTAAAAAGAAACATGCGCCTAGAGAGCGATCCAACGGTCATTTATGGCATGGGAGACTATAACGGAAATATCACCCGAAAAGATCTGGAGCGTCCGACACCTTATAACACATATACGATAAAAGGACTCCCACCCGGGCCGATTTCAAATACCGGCGCCAAAGCCATTGAAGCCGCTCTATACCCGGCAGACGGAAAGTTTCTGTATTTTGTATCCAAAAATAACGGAACGCACCATTTTTCAACCAACTTCAAAGACCATAGCCGGGCCGTTCGAAAGTACCAGCTGGGCCGATAAAGCAAAGGCCGATGATCATACCTGCCAAATTCTCCAAAAAACCAAATAAAGACAATGGGACCATCCACCGAAAATTGCTGGCCATTGTCGAGGAATCAAATCGCAGGTTAACACCCGGTGAACTCAAAAAGCGGCTTTTGGGAAAAATTTCTGTGGATACAAAATCTTTGGAAACTGCAATCAAGGATCTGGTTTTAAGCCGGGAGCTTACATACACTTATCAGTTCGGCTGTTCTTTTCTCGAAAAATCCTATGAAAAGCCTACACGCGTTTCAAGGCGGGTGGTTCTGAAGCCACCGAACATAGTCTATGAACCTGAGTCTGGTGACATCGTCATTAAAATTTTAAAAGGCGCTTCATTCGGATTCGGGGATCATCCCACAACACGGTTGGCCATTCAGGGGATAGAAACGGCATTGTTCAACAACTATGGTGATACCCATGTTGATAATGGCTGTGCTCTGGATATCGGCACCGGGTCCGGCATACTGGCCATTGCTGCCGTAATGATAGGGATAAAGCGTGCTGTCGGCATTGATATCGATTCCTGTGCAAGAGCTGAGGCACTAACTAACATACAGTTAAACGGCCTTGAGCATCGAATCAAGATCCTTGATACCAGGGCCGAAGACATAAAAGAAGCCTATTCTTTGATTACGGCCAACCTTAGATTCCCCACTCTAAAGCAGCTTTGCCCTCATATGGTCGGGATAACGCAAAAAAATGGTGCGGTGGTGGTGTCGGGGATCAAATCAGATGAAGTAGAGGATCTTTTGGACATTTATGAGCAAAACGGCTTTCAGTGCACGTGGAGGGCTGAGGAAAAGGGGTGGGCTGGGCTGACATTCGAATACATGGGAGATGATAAATAAAATTTCATACCTTTTAATTTTGTTGAATCATTGTCTGGTGTCACTTGGATAGGTTTGTTTGAAATTGATGATTGATGATCGACGATTGAAGATTTATGGTATCACTCCGTTCTGTCTTTTTATAAATGAAATCGTTATAATGGATAAACCCACCATAAGTGGATAAGCATAGCACCTTTATTGGGCATAGATGAACACAGATTATCAAGATTCTTAAATTGTAACATCTGTGTATATCTGCGAAAATCTGCGTCCTATTTAAGTTGAACGAATTTTGGAGCAATACATGAATATTACATTATTTACACCTGAGCAATCAGCCGGGCAGCGTTTGATGGTAGGGTTTGACGGCACAGAGCTGAATGCCGAACTTAAATTTCTTATTAGCACGCTGAAGGTGGGGGGCATCATCCTGTTTACCAGAAACCTCGTAGACCCGGGCCAGATCAAGAACTTATGCATTTCAATGCAAACATATGCCCGCTCCTGTGACCAGCCGCCGCTCTTGATCTCAATCGACCAGGAAGGTGGCAAGGTGGCCAGACTCAAAGAACCGTTTACACAGTTTCCCGGCAATCCAAAAATGAAAGGACCTGAGGATGCCGTCTTTTTCGCAAAAACAACGGCAAAGGAACTTTTAGAGGTGGGCATCAACATGAATCTGGCGCCGGTGTTGGACGTTGCGCCGGAAGGTATAAACAGTGTCATGGCGGATAGGGCATTTGGCCATGACTCAAGTTGGGTGTCCGAGCAGGGAAAGGTGGTGATCGAACATCTTCAGGCTGAAAATATTATGGCTGTGGCCAAACATTTTCCGGGTATCGGCCGAACCGTTCTCGATTCCCATTTTGAATTGCCGGATCTGGATATCGATGTGGATGCCATGAAAGGATTCGACCTTTTTCCCTTTAAGACAGCCATTGAGCATGGTGTATCCGGAATTATGCTGTCGCATATTCGATATACAGGGATCGACCCGGAATGGCCGGCCAGCCTGTCAAAGACCATTGCCGATGACCTTTTGCGAAAGGAGATGGGATATGACGGTGTTGTTATGACAGACGATTTAGACATGGGTGCCATTAAAAAGCATTATGACCTTAAAACCGCCATCCAACAGATTCTATCTGCGGACATAGACATGCCGCTGATCTGCCATGCAGGACCTGACATCGAAAACGCGTTTAAGGAAATACTGGATCATCAAGGGCGATCCCAAACGATGAAAGCCAAAGGAATGAAGTCTTTGGAACGGATTATGAAACTGAAATCCAGGTATTTGCTGAATCTTACATGAAAATTAATGAGAATTTTTAAAATTCTTAATTGAATCGGATGATGATCTTTTTTTCTCATCAATTTTCACCCAAAGGGCGAGCCGGAGGTTTCCATATGCTGTGTTATTAACGGCTCGCAATCCCGCCAAGGCGGGATGGCTTCGCCCTTAAGTGCCTTGCATATGAAAGCCTCCAACTCGTGTAAAATTCAGAAATATAAAAGCTTAGATAGCTATTTCAAAATTAGTGTCCGTTTAGAAATGAGGTATTTTGTTCAAGATCAAGGCATGCGAGAAAATTAACCGCAGGCATATAAGTTGATATTCCGAGGATTAATTTTCGAGCATAACGAGGAGATTGGGCAAAATAACCATTTATGGATGGACACTACCCATCGAAGGAGACCAATTCCTTACTGTAAAGAAACGCCCCATCCCGTTCGATATATTCCTCTCCTTTTCGTTCCAGAATCCAGCCGCTTTCATTTTTTCCTCCAAAAGGAAGCCTCAGTGGTGTGAACGTAAAATCCGGGTTGTCATGCACCATGCCGAAGTTTGCATGAAAGAGCGCATTAATCGATTCCGAGGGTGAACCGAAAAAGGCCAACAAAAAGCCATAGCGGGTTTGAACCAGTTCCGAGGCCGCTTCATCAGGGTCATCGAATGGTTTTAAAATAAGAAACGGGCCAAAAAGTTCGAGGTCCGGAATCAGAACATTTTGGGTTTCAAGAACCAGGGGATGGATCATTTGCTTGTTGATGGATCCAGCGATCAGTTTTGCAGGGCGGCATTTTTCAAGGGCATTTTCAATAATTTTCCGGGTGCGTTCCACCAGGATCGGTCCGATTTCAGTATTCGGATCAAAAGGATCTCCCACACCCATGTCTTGAACCGTATCCAGTATTTTATTACGAACGGTTTCGTAGATGCTACGATGAATGTATACTTTTTTTAGGGTGGTGCAATATTGGCCGGCGTTGATGAATGCCCGTCGGGCAATAAAACGGCTTGCCGCCTGGGCATCGGCATCTTCGAACACAATGGCTGCCGGCATACCGCCGGGGCCGGCAAAAAAGAGCTTGTCAAACGATCGATGCTGTTTTCTGTAGACTTCTCCCACGGCTGATGCGCCTGAGATAAAAAGCACACGCACATCGTTGTCCTCAACACAACGTTTGCCGAATTCCCGGTTGTCCAGACCGATCATGGGTTCGATGGTTTTAAAGGATTGGCAGATTTCAGCCAAAATCGCAGCGGTTTTCGGTGTTTGAGATGAGACGCCAAACCGAAGTCGATTGCCCGTCAACAAGGCTGATCCGCCCAGTTTGGCCAGCACCACTGTCGGAGCGTCGTATGCAAATATGGTGGCCACCGTGCCATATGGTTTGCCATTTTCGACCCAGGAGATTTCTTCTTTTATTGTTCGTAAGTGGTCCACGGCCAGATCCACTTCGATGCCGGTAATTTTTACCGGGAATCCGGCATCCAGTGCCGCAGTTTCTTGAAGGTTTGACCGTTGTTGTTCAATGGCATCGGCCAGTCGATTGATTTCTTCGAGTTTAGCTTTGTATCCTTGGTTTTGAATCATATTGTTCTCCATTCATGATTGTCCTTAGCGCAATACATTGTTTTTCGCAAAATAACACCACAACGTTTTCTTTTTTCAATTCTTTCTTAACTGTATGGCTATTACAGAATATGTCAACATAGAATATTCTATGCATACCATTTTTTCAATCGTATCTAGGGTAAAATAAAACCTTCCATTGAAATTTAACATCAAAGAATTCCAAAAATTATTTGCTATGCACGTACCTATGAACAAAACACTAGTTTGAAAAACAGGTAGATGTGTGTTAAATTTATTTCATAAAAAATAGGAGATTTAAACTAATCTTTTTTATACAGTAAATTAAGGTTCAAAGTATTCGGACAATACTCGACGTCTAAAGAGTTCATAAAAAAAATAGAATAATGAAACCTCGCGTAGCCATCCAGGAACCATCATCGGTTCACAGAAAATTAAGCTTGATCCTTATCACCCTAATTGTGTCAGCAACGGCTCTCTCCTTTGCTCAAAGCCCCCTTTCCGAACCCTCATCCAAAAGGGAACTTGTCGGCAAACAATACTCGAAGACCATTAGGTTTTCCATAAATCAGCCCGAAAATACCTACTATTACAGGTTTGCCAAACTCTTATACACCGAAGCATTCGGTCGTTTGGGATATGGGTTTGAGCTGTATGTTTTTCCTTCTGGAAGAGGCCTGTTGGAATCCAATTCAGGCCGGATGGATGGAGATGCCGGAAGGATACGATTCGATTCCGCTTTAGCCGCCGCGTATCCTAATCTGGTCCGGGTGACCGAGGAAGTTGCCAGTGTCCCCATTGGGGCTTACACCGCAGATGATGCCATCCATTTGAACAGCTGGAAGGATCTCACCAGCAGGAATCTTGTCATCGGTTATTCACGCGGTCTTAAGATTGCAGAAAAGAGGTTGTTTGATCATGTGGATGCAAAATATCTTTTCGATGTTGCTGACATCCGGCAAAGCCTCAGGATGATACGTCGAGGTCGGATAGATGTGATGGTTGCAGTCCAAACCTCCGTGGAGGGAGTTCTATCCGAAGCGGAGTTCATGAATTCGGGTATTGTGTCGGCCGGCATCTTGGAGGTTGTTTCGGTATTCCCGTACCTGCATAAAAAACATCGCGTATTGGCTCCTCAACTGGCCATTATCCCAAAGGCCATGAAAAAAGACGACACTTATAATCGATTGGTCGGGCAAGCAAAATCAACTGCATCATTCGCAGATCAGCAATAGAGAGAGGCGACATGTTAAAATCCCAGAATTTTTTTTGTGATAGTAAGTAGTTTCGGCATCTGGGCGAATTATTATGCTTAAAAAGCCATCCAATATTGTTTTGATTGGGATGCCTGGTTCAGGGAAGAGCACAGTCGGCATTATTTTGGCAAAGTTGACATCACGCGATTTCGTCGATACGGACGTCCTTATCCAAACATCTCAGGGACGAACCCTTCAGGATATCGTTGATGCAGAAGGCTACATGGCTTTTCGTGAGATCGAAGAGCGCATCCTTACAAAACTCGACTGCGCGAACCATGTCATCGCTACCGGGGGTAGCGTCGTATACAGCCATGTTGCCATGACACACCTGAAATCAAATGGTGTGATTGTTTTTTTGAACGTTGAGTTGCCGGTACTGGAATCAAGAATTCATAATTTTGCCACAAGAGGTCTAGCAAAGCGCCCAGACCAGAGCATCAAGGACCTGCTTGAGGAGCGTTTTGTTTTATATACCAAATACGCAGATGTTAGCATTGAATGTAAAGATTTGATACAGGAAGAAGTTTGCGAAAAAATCATATCTTTGATTTTAACTTAACCATGGATAAACGAATTGATTTTGTAAAACTCGTAGTGTCTTTTATTCTTGTAATTTCAGTTTTATTTCTCTTTGGATGCACTGGTCCCCCTGTAACACCATCTCTCAAGCCTGCCTCACCGATTCCGCTGCCATCAATACATTACACCATTCAGGTGGGTGCGTTTTCAAATATGGATAACGCCGTTCGATTTACCGAAAAATTACGCAATCAGGATGTCAATGCATATCATTTTTTACATCATTCGGGTCTATATAAGGTTCGATTCGGCAATTTTTCCTCCAGAGAGGCTGCCGTCGATAGGGCGAAAGCGCTTTACTCCAAAGGAATTATCCACGATTTTTATATTGTTACCCCTAATCAATATCCAAGAGATAACCTGAAAGATAAAATCATACGAACGGCTGACAGCTTTATCGGTGTACCTTACCGGTGGGGGGGCGAGTCTGCGGAAGAGGGGTTCGACTGCAGCGGTTTTACGATGACGGTATACCAGCTGAACGGGTTGGAACTTCCCAGATCGTCCAGAGCCCAATGGAGAGCAGGTTCATTCGTAAATAAAAGTGAGCTTGAAAAAGGAAATCTGGTATTCTTCCGTACCACTGCCAGCAGCAGAATCTCACATGTAGGAATATATGATGGAGACGGCCAGTTTATTCATGCTCCCGGTAAAGGGAAAAGGGTGAGAAGGTCATCTCTGAATAGTCGGTACTATAAAGCGCATTATGCAGGTGCAAGGACTTACTTTTAATTTGCCTGCTTGCTTTATCAAAGGGGCTTTTTCTATAGCGAGCCAGGTCAAGTTTATTGGATATTTTTTTAAGGCCATTACAATGTCGATTAAATGGCATTAATTTTCAGATATGAGTGAAAAATTAATATTTAAAAAGATTCGTTTTTACGAATAGAAACTGTCGAAAAGTTGTAGACTTCGAGAAAAATATTTTCAATTGGAAATTGGAGATGATATAAACAAGATGATATCAGAAAACCACAATAAGGTCTGTGATGGATCAACTATAGAGGTTGTTTTATTCGTTAATTGGAAAATCAGACAGGGGAGATGTTATGAGTATTCTTATTGTTGAGGATAATTCCATTAGTGCCAAAGTTCTGGAATTCAATCTTCAAAAAAATGCTTATCAGACCATTGTTGCCCAAAGTGCAAAAGAGGCTCTGGAACACCTCACAACCGCACACCAGATCCGACTCATCATTGCAGATATCATGATGCCGGAAATGGACGGTTTAGAGCTCCTTAGCAAAATAAAGGAACAGCCCGAGTGGAAAGATATTCCTGTCATCATGTGTTCTTCTCTGGCGGATATGGAGACCGTTAAGGAAGCGATGCGAGCCGGATGTAGACACTATCTCATAAAACCGGTAAAAAAAGAACAGCTGCTGGCAAAGGTTCGAGAAGCTCTGGATAATGAGAAACCGATTTTGGATGAAAAAAGAGAGATGATATCTCAATTCGGTTTGGACGAAAAGACCCATGATGAGCTAACACGCATTTTTACTTCAATGCTGGACGATAGGATCGCTTGGTTAGAGAAGCGAATAGAAGGAAAAACCGAAGCGGCAAGATCATTGGACCTTTTAGACTTGTTAGAGAATGCAGTTTATTTTGGAGCAGAGAGGCTTCGGAGTCTCTTGGAAGAATTCACCGCAAAAACCGGAAAGGGTGATGACAAAATAATAGATTCCGAATGCCGTCTGCTGTTGAGAGAACTGAAAGTATTGAAAGATGCTCTTATCCTTTCAACTCCCAATGAAACACAACGTATGGAAAAGAAAAACAAAAAAGAGGATTCTGAAAAGTAATCTGTTTAAAATTCTTTAGACCATACACAGAAAAAAATAAAACAGCATATTATGCAAGGTCGAGATAGTTTTGCGACTAAGATCGACGGAAAAATCTTGAAGCCATCTCAAAAATAGGATTTTGGTTCAAGTTCAAGGCGGGACCGAGTTTCAACCCGCAGGCATACTAAAGTATTTCGAGGAGTTGAAACGGGGTCCCAACACAGAAGTTGGAACAAAAGACCTTTTTGAGATGGCTTCTCATAATTTTTTTGATCGCAAAATCATAATGATAAGCCAGACAGCCAGAAGTGTGGCAATGATATAACCGGTCAAGCCCAAGATTGCTGTCAAGGGAACCCCTTTAAAGCCGAAAATATTGACCGTGAATGAAAAGATGTGTTGAGGTGCATTCAACACCATTGCACCGGCAATGAGCGAGGCGGAAATAATCACCCCGATGATCACCCGATTAATGCTTTTTACAAGCTGAGCATTGATTTCTTGAAAACCGGTATGCCTGAGTTCTAAGCGCTGTTTACCTTTGGCGGTTTGATCAAGAATATTATGAACAAGCTTGGGCATTACTTTCATATGGTTGCCAATGGCCAACGTGTCTTTATGAATATTTCTCAAGACGCTTTTTGCCAAATAACTGCGTTTGAGCAATTCTTTGGCATAGGGTTTCGTTATTTCCAAAAGGCTGGCGTCACTTCCCAGTATCTTTCCGAGGGCTTCTGTCTGAATAAATGTCTTAAAGAGAAGCAAAAGATTTCTCGGTAACCGAATCTTGTATTTGTATACCAGATAAATGACCTGGTCATAGACTTCTTTGACCGAAACCGTCTGCAACGTCCGTCCATAAAAGGGCTCACTCGTATCCATAAGATCTCTGCGGAAGGCCTTGAGGTCCATTGTATCTTCATTGATGAGGTCGGAATCCAGCAATGCATCCATCACCAAATCATAGTCATGTTCAGCATACCCCAGAAAGAGATTGGCAATGTGATGCATGGTTTCATCATCCAGATAACCTGTAATCCCGAAATCGACCAGACTGACACGACCGTCAAACATGACAATGGTATTTCCGGAATGGGGATCTGCATGAAAAAAGCCAAAATCCATTAATTGACGAGAAAAGGAACGGAGTCCGATCAATGCGATTTCCTTTGGGTCAATACCATGGGCTTTGATGTCGTCCACCTGATCCATTTTAATGCCGGGGATATGTTCCATGGTCAGGACAGATTTTGAGGTGTAATCCCAATAGACTTTAGGAATATAAATTTCATCGATGGTTTTGAAATTTTTGGCAAATTTTTCTATATTCCCGGCTTCGATGAACATGTCGAGTTCTTTAAAAATAGTCCGTTCAAATTCTTTTACCAGATTAGCGGCACCGATGACACGGGCGATTTCAAAGGTTTTTTCCATCCTTTTTGCGATGGCGGTCATCAGGCGGATATCTTTTCTGATTTCTTTGTCAATGCCCGGACGAATAACTTTAACAGCAACCTGTTCACCGCTGAAAAGCCTGGCCATGTGGACCTGTGCCACGGAAGCAGCGGCCATGGATTCCCGTGTAAACTCGGCAAAGATATCTTCCAGAGGACGTCTGAGTTCTTTCTGGATGATATCTCTGATATGATTGAAAGGTACCGGCGGGACCTGATCCTGCAGTTTTGTAAATTCTTCAATGTATTCGGGAGGGAATATATCGGCCCTGGTACTAAGTAATTGACCGAGTTTTATAAAACTGGGGCCGAGTTCTTCTAATGCGGACCGGACCCGGTGGGGGGAGGGGAATCCGTTTTGGGTCGTTAACTCTTTATCTTCTTGATCAATGGGACTTGTGTCCGTTCTTTTGAAAAGCCTTTCGACAATATTTCCAAAGCCATGTTTGATCAGAATTCGAATTATTTTTCCAAGCCGCCAAAATTCTTTCACAGCGTTGTCCCCTGAAAAATGAAGTGATGAACATTCAACCTCTGGATTACTGAACCTGAATTCACTTTTTTAGATATTTCCATGCAAAAATCGACTCAGGATTCTTTATGTTCAACTTTACCGGCTTTGGGCCACTTTTTGCCGATTTCTTCCAACTTCTCAGGTTCAGCGATATACCGTTCGAGGTAACCGCATTCCTTACAAACATAATTATCAAGCGCAGCAATGGAAACAATGCTGATGGGGATGCTGTTGCTGCCGAAGGGGCCGCTTTTCGGCAATACTTCAACTCCCGCATACACTTCTTCGGATCCACATTTGGGGCATTTTCCCTGTTTCAAATTGGCACCTCCTTGTCTGGATATAACGGAGATCAAATATGTTGTATTACTGCATTAAGCAATGGTGTTTGTCAAGCATGTAACTAGTTTCCATCCAGAAAGGGCCTTTTTTGTCTTGCTCGGCGTACTCTCTCCGAGGCGTAGGCTCTGCCCTCCGGCCTGTAAGCCCTACGGGCTGGAAGCGGAGCCGGAGGCCGC
>Ga0316577_10000323_pt1 | contig 17548 bp, 21 predicted proteins | sample S5NA_FD_203073 | JGI IMG/M metagenome (GOLD analysis project Ga0316577, IMG submission 203073) | Rhizosphere microbial communities from salt marsh grasses in Alabama, United States - S5-7_050615r2r1 | ecosystem: Host-associated > Plants > Roots > Rhizosphere | place: USA: Alabama | collected... | reverse complement strand
GGACCTACCCCCCAGATCGGCGAAATCGTAAAAGATGCAGCAATCCTCAAACCACGTCCGACTGCATACCGGTCGCCTGATCCTGACGCCAACCGATCCCTGGGCCGCTCCAACGCCCCAGCAGATACTCACCACTGCGCGCGAAACGGGGCTCATCGGTCCGGCCCTGCCGGCGCATGACGGCTTCGTCGTCGGCCCGCGCTTTCTTGATCTGGTCGCTTTCACCGGCTGTGCGGTTCAGCTCGATCTGGAGCCACCCGCAAGGGGAGCGCCCTTCTGCCATATCCGCATCTCCACGCCAACCCCTTCCCCCCGGCTGTTGGCTGGCCGTAATACCCGCCCACCGCAATGCCCGGTATGCCGCCGGCCGCTGCGCGAATGGCAAGCTCAGTCTGCCGGGTGGGACAGCGCAGCCATACCGATGCTGATCTGCGGCGCCTGCGGCTCACGCACCCACGCGTGGGAGTGGCGCTGGCGCGAACAGGCCGGCTTCGGGCGCGTGTTCCTGTTGATCGAGGAGGTCTTCCCAAGCGAGGGGACCCCGCTTCCAGGGCTTCTGCGCAGCCTGGAAGCGCTGGGTGTAGGCCCCTGGCTCTGGTTCTACGTCCAGGACTGACCGGACTTCGGGGACTGCGGATACAAAGGCCAGATCCGCCAGTATCAATCCAACAGCTCGACCCCATCGGGCAGGGCAACCTCCATGCCGATCGGGAGATGGTCCGAGATCGCGTGATCGAGGACCCCGGCATCGATGATCTCAAGCGCTGGTGAAACTAGGATGTGATCCAAGTTGCGCTGTGGACTCCAGCTCGGGAAGGTCTTCAGCTCGCAGTCGATGCCATGAAAGCCGGCCTCGGCAACCGCGGCACGCAAGGTTGGCGATTTGCAGCCGCAGTTGAAGTCGCCCATCAAAATCGCGAAGCGATACTCCCGGGCAACACGCAAGATGTAGTTGAGCTGCCGGCGCCGAGAGCGCTGGAGCAGGGCGAGGTGCAATACGCAGACCAACAGCGGGTCGTCACAGTTCGTCGAAAACTCCGCCATCAACGCGCCGCGACCCCGCGGCCCAGGCAGCCGGTGCTCGGTGATCAGCCTCGGTCGGATGCGGCTCAGCAGGCCGTTGCTGTGGCGAGCGAAACGACCCAAGTCCCGGTTGATCTGGCGATACCAGTAGGGATACCCCGACTCCCGAGCAAGAAACTGGGTATGGTCGATAAACGCACTGCGGATGCTGCCCCCGTCGACCTCCTGCAGTCCCACCATATCGTAGCCGCTCAATAGGCCGCCGATCAGCGTCAGGTTATGTAGACGTCGCCCGTGGGGCAGGATGTGCTTCCAGCCGTTGGCAACATAATCGCCATAGTTGCGACTATCGATACCAACCTGGATGTTATAGCTGAGCAGTCGAATGCACTGCATGGGATTGCGGCTGGCTCGTTGCGCCGTGGTCGCCTTCGGATGACATGCCCGAGGCACGTCAGCGGCGGATCTCGCCGAAGGTCTCACTCTTGACGCTAAGTTAACGCGATTCGGTTATGGACGCTCGCATTTGGACGTTGCCGGATGATGACCAGCCCGGTCGTGCCGTCCGGGGCGGAAGGCTATTGTCCCAACAAATGAAAAAACGGCCCGGAGGCCGTCTTCAGTGCATCGAAGGACCGGTCGCGGGTTACTGGGTCAGACCCTCGACATAAGAGGCCACCGCGGCGATCTCCTCATCGGTCATGCGGGCAGCGACGCCACGCATCATACCGTTGGGATCGTTGGCACGCTCACCGTCGCGGAAGTACTTGAGCGTCTGCGCTGTATATTCGCTGAATTGACCGGAGATACGCGGGAACTTCGACAGGTTGGCACCCATCCCCGTAGGACCGTGGCAGCCACTGCATGCAGGAACGCCGGTCTTGGGGTTGCCGGCGCGGAAAATCGACTCGCCGAGCTGAACCAGCTCGGCCTCCGCGGTACCACCGGATTGCTCCAGCGAAGCCAGATAGGCGGCGACGTTGTGGACGTCCTCGTCGGTCAGCGGCATCGCCATTGGCGTCATCTGAACATTGTAGCGCTCGTTGTTCTTGAAGTTGTAGAGCTGCTTCATGATGTACTCGGGATGCTGGCCGGCGAGCTTCGGCCAGACCGGCTGACCTGGAACGCCATTGCCATCGGCACCGTGGCACGCCTGGCAGATCTGGCCGACCTTTTCCTTTCCCTTCTCGATGTCACCGACGGGCGTCGTGGCCACGTCGCCGGAGCTTGCGACGGCGGATGTGGCGAATGCGGCTGCGAGGATGCCCGTGAACAGCAGTGTCTTCATATCGAATACCGTTGTCTGGTCTCAGAATCGGATGAGTTAGAGAGAGGCGAATCGGCATGTCCGTGGACGGGCCCAGTCTGACGCGGGCACAGCACGGAAAAAATTCTGTCATGTATATCAGAATGTTGGCATATTGGTCAATGCCCAAATCCTGGACGATAGCCGAGCCTGTCGCGTTTCTGCGTCTCAGAGACCCAACCGCGTCACAAGTTCCCGTGTCACTCGACAGGCCCCCTGTTGGGGCCGGGATATGTGCACGCCGCCCGTTTTGCGACGAGGATCACCAACCGAGTCATAGACCTGGTCCTCCGGATCAGTCCCCGGGGGTCGGTCCGCGTAAGATCTTCCGCCGTCACTGCACCGCCAGCAGCGAGCGCACACGCGCGACAATGTGCTCTGCCGGCGTTGCATGATTCAAGGTGTCGACCAGGCGGCCGTCTGGATCGACGAGATAAGTATAGGCCGAATGGTCTACCAAATACCCCATGGCAGTCCCGCCGTCTTCGCCACGTTGGTAGGCCGCGCCATAACGCTTGGCAGCAGCGGCCACCTTGGCATCGGTGCCGGTCAACGCGATGATCCCGGGGTGGAAATACGCAGTGTACTGGCGCAGTCGCTCCAGCGTATCGCGCGCGGGATCGACACTGACGAACAGCACCTGTACTTGCTCACGCTCGGCGTCGGTCAGCTGGCGCAGTGCCAGCGCCAGGATAGCAAGATTGGTCGGACAGATATCTGGACACCAGGTGTAGCCGAAGTAGATCAGCACAACCTTTCCGCGCAGATCAGACAGCGCGAGCGGCCCATCCGGGCCATCCAGCTGGAAGTCGCCACCGTCAGGCGGCTGCGCGAGGCCGAGCTGGCGATGGGCGACCCCATCGACCGTCGGGTCGGCGGGCGAAAGCCAAATAAGCACCGCCAGCACCATGGCCAGCAGCAACGCCAAGAGGGCCGGGACCGCAACGGCGGCGGTTCTTGATAACGTCATCAGTCAGTGGCATCGAGCAAAGTAGCAGCTCAGGATCGCGACGCGGCCGGATCACGGCCATGACATTTCGCAGCACCCTGGCGACGGAATCCAAGCCCGACCCACCGAATGAGTCAGAGGGCCGTCGCGCGATGCTGCAGCGTCAGCTCGATGTAGTGCTGAGCCACATAGTCGAGATACTGCTGCTCCATGTCGGTAAGCGGACGCACACGCCGGGCCGGCGTGCCGACATACATGTAGCCACCTTCGAGCACGCGGCCCGGCGGGACCAATGCGCCCGCCGCGAGCATCACCCGCGCCTTCAAGACGGCCCGATCGAGGACTCGAGCGCCGATGCCGATCAGGCAGCTGTCGTGGATCTCGCAGCCGTGGAGCACGGCCGCATGCCCCACGGTGACCCGGTCGTGCAATATTAGCGGCGCGCCTCCGGGGAGGAAACGGCTATCGTGGGAGACATGGAGCACGGAGCCGTCCTGGATATTGGTCCCGGACCCGATCTCGATGCGATGAATATCTCCACGGATCACGGCCATCGGCCAAACGGAGGCCTGGTGGCCCAGACGGACGTCGCCGATCACCACCGCGGTCTCATCGACCCAGGCATCGGCGGCGATCTGCGGCTCGATGCCCTGGAAGCTGCGGACGTTATTCATCGGTTCTCCCTCATAAGCGGCAGGCTGGCAGTGATCCTGCGATGCTAACACGGACAGCACCGCCGGCTGCCCCTAGAGGCGGACTCTGTTATCCTCAGTCGCCGCGATTCTAGAGGAGCCCCCATGCGATTCGGACAGTACCTGCGCCCGCTCGTTGCCATTGTCGCCTTGGTTGGACCGCCAGCCCAGGCCGAGCGACTTTTCATCGATGAGGCCGAGCCCATGACGCCCAAGAGCGTTGCTCCGGGAAAGGCCTGGGAGGAGGAGGACCTGCGTCTGCCTCCTTGGCCGCAGGAGCGCGATCTCATCGAGATCAAGGTCGACGACCCCAGCGCTCGATTTCGCCATTTCATCGACCAGCGCAGCCTGAAGACAGGCCGCGATGGCGTCGTCCGCTTCACGCTGGTCAGCGAGTCGAGCAGCGGTGCGAGAAACGTCAGCTACGAGGGCATCCGCTGCACCCCTGCCGGCCGCTACAAGACCTTCGCCTATGGCAACAACGGTCGCTTCGAGCCGACCACCGCGGCCGATCAGTGGCAAGTCATCGACAAGCTCGGTAGCCAGGCGCTGCGCTACGACCTTTGGATGCACTACCTTTGCATCCCGCGCAAGCTCGTCGCCCGCCCGCGCGACCAGCAGCTGCGGCTGTTGCGCAGTGGCCGGGTGTCCATGCACGACAACGCCGGCTTCATTACCAATTGATTTCCCCGGCCGGCCCCGCAGCCCAAGAGCGGCTGGCCACCCGATGAACACGCTTTCACACCGGAGCATCCAATGAGCGACCCCCAGGCCATCATTGAGGCGGCCTTCGAGCAGCGCGCCGAGATCACCCCTCGCAACGTCGATACGCTGGTCCATGACGCCGTGCTCGACACCATCGATCGCCTCGACCGAGGCGAGCTGCGCGTGGCCGAGCCGCATGATGGCAACTGGGTTGTCAATGACTGGGTCAAGAAGGCCGTGCTGCTGTCATTCCGCATCGAGGACAACAGCTTCATCAAGGGCGGCTTCACCAACTATTATGACAAGGTCCCCTCGAAGTACGCAGACACCAACTCGCGCGAATTTCGCGATGGCGGCGTCCGCGTGGTGCCGCCGGCGACGGCCCGGCGCGGCGCCTACATCGCCCCAAGCTGCGTGCTGATGCCATCCTACGTCAACATCGGCGCCTACATCGACTCCGGCACAATGGTCGACACATGGGCCACCGTCGGCTCCTGTGCCCAGGTCGGAAAGAACGTCCACCTGTCCGGTGGCGTCGGCATCGGCGGCGTGCTCGAGCCCCTACAGGCAACGCCGACCATCGTCGAGGACGACTGCTTCATCGGTGCCCGCTCGGAGATCGTCGAAGGCGTCATCGTCGAGCGCGGCGCGGTCATCTCCATGGGCGTCTATATCGGCCAGAGCACGAAGATCTACAACCGCATGACCGGCGGAATCAGCTTCGGCCGAGTCCCGGCCGGTGCCGTCGTCGTCCCGGGGAGCCTGCCGGCCAAGGACGGCAGCCACAGCCTCTATTGTGCCGTCATCATTAAGCAGGTCGATGAGAAGACCCGCGGCAAGGTCGGGCTGAACGAGCTGCTGCGCGACATCTGACCGCGGATGCTTACCATCTACGGCATCAAGAACTGCGGCACCATGCGCAAGGCAATGGCCTGGCTCGACGAGCACGGCATCGAGTACCGCTTCCACGACTACAAACGGGATGGCCTTGACGAGGCCCGGCTCCGCGCCTGGATCGATAACGTCGGCTGGGAGCCGCTGCTCAACCGCCGGGGCCAGATGTGGCGCAAGCTTCCAGAGGAGGTCCGCGCCGCGATGGACGAGCCAACGGCCGTTCGCGTCATACTGGAGACACCGTCGATCATCCGCCGCCCGATACTGGAGCGCGGCGGTGAGCTGCACCTGGGCTTCAGCGAGGACGACTACGAGCGCCTGCTGAAGCCCCCGATCGATTGATGGCAAGCAAAGCTCCCGAAATCAGCTCGCCGAGGGCCGCGTCGCCGACGCTTGTCCTCGCCATGGAGCTGATTCGACGGCCGTCGATCACCCCTGACGACGCCGGCTGCCAGCCGCTGCTCGCCGAGCGGCTGGCCGCCTGCGGCTTCCGGATCGAGCCCATGCGCTTCGGCGATGTCGACAACCTCTGGGCGCGCCGCGGCGACAGCGCCCCGCTGTTCTGCTTTGCCGGCCACACCGACGTCGTCCCACCGGGGCCGCTCGCGCAATGGAGCAGTGACCCGTTCCAGCCCGAGGTCCGCAATGGCGCGCTCTACGGCCGTGGTGCCACCGACATGAAGGGCGCCGTGGCGGCGATGGTCACCGCCATCGAGCGCTTCACCGCGGCCCGGCCCGACCACCGCGGCAGCATTGCGATGTTGATCACGAGTGACGAAGAGGGCCCGGCCGTCGATGGCACCGTCCGCGTCGTCGAGCAGCTGACCAAGCGCGGCGAGCGCATTGACTACTGCCTGGTCGGCGAGCCCTCCAGCCACGCCCGCCTCGGCGACATCATCAAGAACGGCCGCCGCGGCAGCCTCAACGGCGTGCTGACCGTCCACGGCCGCCAGGGCCATGTCGCCTACCCGCAACTGGCCGACAACCCGGTACATCGCTTCGCTCCGGCCCTCGCCCGCCTTTGCGCAGAGCAATGGGACCAGGGCAACGACCATTTCCCGCCGACCAGCTTCCAGGTCTCCAACATCAGCGCCGGCACAGGCGCCGACAACGTCATCCCGGGGGAGCTCAACGCCCTGTTCAACCTGCGCTTTTCGACCGAGCTGACCGAGACACGGATCAAGGAGCGCGTCCACGCCATCCTCGACGACACTGGCCTCGACTACCACCTCGACTGGCGCCTCTCGGGCAACCCGTTCCTGACTCCGGCCGGGGAGCTGGTCGCTGCCACGGCGGAGTCCATTACCGACGTCATGGGCGAAGGGCCCGAGCTGTCAACCGCTGGCGGCACCTCCGACGGCCGTTTCATCGCCCCCACCGGCGCCCAGGTCCTGGAGCTCGGCACCGTCAATGCCACTATCCACAAGGTTGACGAGTGCGTCACCGTCACCGAGCTGGACCAGCTCTCGGCGATCTATCAAGGGGTGCTGGAGCGGCTGCTGGGTTGAGCGGTCGTCACGGTCATCGCAGCCGAACGTCGAGCCAGTCACGCAGTCCGTCGCCGAGCAGGTTCACCGCCAGAACCACCAGCAAAATGGCCAGACCCGGGGCCAGCACCAGGTGTGGGGCCACCAGCATATAGGCGACCCCATCGCGGATCATGCTCCCCCAGGATGCTGCCGGCGGCTGCACGCCGAGGCCAAGGAACGACAGCCCGGCCTCGGCGATGACGGCCCCGGCGATGCCGAAGGTTGCCTCGACGATCAGCGGTGCCATCGCTAACGGCAACAGGTGCCGGCTGAGGATTCGCGCAGAGCCGAGACCGAGGGCTTGGGCGGCTAGCACATGCTCGCGCCGGCGCAACGACAGCACCTGGGCGCGGGCCAGCCGCGCATAGCCGACCCACCCCACGGCGGCCAACGCGATAATGACATTTCCGATCCCCGGCCCCAGGATGCCGGCCAGCGCGATCGCCAGCAGGATGCCGGGAAAGGCCAGAAAAACATCGATGACACGGACGATGACCAGATCGATCCAGCCGCTGCTCCACCCCGCAACAGCGCCGATGACCGATCCCACCACCGCCGAGCACAGCACGACGCCGACGCCGACGGTAAACGAGGTCCCGGCCCCGGCGAGCAGCCGATCCAGCACGGGCCGCCCCAGGTCGTCGGCCCCGAGCAGCAGCCCCGGACCCGGCGGCGCCAGGATGCGCGGCAGCGTGATCGTGTTCGGCGTCAGCGGCAGCCACGGCGCAAGCATGGCGGCAACGGCCCAGAGCACCAGCACCAGTAGCGCCAATCGTTGCGCGACGGACAAGGACATTCGTTGCCGCCAAGCCACGGATCACCCGATCCTGATGCGCGGATCGATCCACGCGTAGGCGATGTCGGTCGCAGTGTTGACGATGACATAAGTCAGGCTGATCAGCAGCACGCAGCCCTGTACGACCGGATAGTCTCGACCCCGGATCGCATCGATCAGCAGGCTACCGACCCCCGGCCAGGCGAACACGGTCTCGGTGATGACGGCACCGCCCAACAGCGCGCCGAGCTGCAGCCCGACCAGCGTCAACACCGGTAGCCAAGCGTTGCGCAGGGCGTGACGCCGCATGACCGCGATCTCTCCGAGCCCCTTGGCGCGAGCCGTCCGGACATAGTCCTCGCCGAGCACCTCGAGCACACTGGCGCGCACCATGCGTGCAAGTATCGCCGCCAAGGCGGTCCCCAAGGTCACCGCCGGCAGCAACAGGCTCATTGGTCCATCGCGGCCGCTGACCGGGGTCCAGCCAAGCTGAAGCGAGAAGATCAGGATCAGCACCGGACCGAGCCAGAAATTCGGGATCGAGATGCCGAGCAACGAGAACCCCATCGCCGCACTGTCCAGCGCTCGACCGCGAAAACGGGCGGCTAGCACACCGAGCGGGATCGCCAGCACCAGCGCCAAGGCCAGGGCGGCGCCGGCCAGCTGCAGCGTCGCCGGCAGGCGCTCGGCCAGCACCTCGGTCACGGGGCGCTGGTCCTGGAATGAGTCGCCCAGATCCAGCTGCACCAGCCCCCCAAGATAGGCCGCATATTGCGTCGTCAACGGGCGGTCGAGCCCCAGCGCCCGTCGCAGCTCGGCGCGATCGGCTGATCGGGCGCTCTCGCCGAGCATCGCATCCACCGGATCACCTGGAACCAAGTGGAGCAGAAGGAAGACCAGCGTGCAAACGCCGAGGACGACGATCAGCGCGGAGCCAATACGCGCCAGCATCCAGCGGCTCAACGCCCGCTCCCCCGCTCGCGGATCTCCACCAGTGTGCCAGCGCTGACACGATCGAACAGCCAGACCAGGTCGTCGTTACGCATGCGGATGCAGCCGTGGGAGCCTGGAGTCCCGATGGGCTCAGTGTCGGGACAGCCGTGAATGTAGACAAATCGCCGCAGCGTATCGACATCGCCGCCGCGATTGCGGCCGGGCTCCAGCCCCGTCAGCCAGAGGATACGGGTGAGTATCCAGTCACGCATCGGCCAGCGTGCGGCGAGCTCGGGCGAATAGACCTCACCCGTGGGGCGGCGGGCGCGAAAAACCGCACCCGATGGGCAGCCAGCGCCGATCGCGAGGCGGACCCGATGCCGACCTCGCGGTGTGCAACCACTGCCGTTTCGCTCACCGGGACCATTGACGCCGGTCGAGACCGGCAGCAAGCCAAGGACCCGATCGCCGTCGAGCAGCGTCAACCGCTGCGCTTCGAGGTCGACAACGATGCGCGCCATGACCCCAACCGCCTTAGACCAGGCGAACGCTCCCGCGCGCCGATACGGATCGCCAACCCAGCATCGTCGCTAGTCCTCGTCCTCGCTGTGCTGACAGGCCGGACAGAGGCCGTAGATAACGAGCGAGTGATCCTCGATCTTAAAACCGTTGCGCTCGGCGATGAGCCGCTGGCGTTGCTCGATCTCCTCCTCGACGAACTCGACCACGGCGCCACATTTCAGACAGACCAGGTGGTCATGGTGGCTGCCGCGATTGAGCTCGAACACAGAAGATTGGCCGCTGTCGAAGTGATGACGGCAGACGAGTCCGGCACCCTCGAACTGCGTCAGCACGCGATAGACGGTCGCAAGCCCGATTTCTTCGCCCTGGTGCAGCAGAATCTTGTAGACATCCTCGGCGCTCATGTGTCGCTGATCGCTCTGCTGCATGATCCTGAGGATCTTTATCCGCGGTACGGTGACCTTCAGCCCCGCCTGCTTGATCTGTTGGTTTTCCTCCGGCTCGCTCACACTGCCCCCTGGGTCGATAGATTATCTCGCCGTCCTTGTCTACGGTATCATTCGTGCCTCCAGCGCGCTCTTGTTCTAGATCGATGCGAAATATTCTTATTCCAGTAGCCATCCTCGTCCTCGTCTTGAATGGTACCTTCCTCGGCGGCTGTGCCCGCAAGGAGCGATCGCCGTTGGACGACCGCGAGTCGGTGCTCGCGCGCCTGCCCTTCGTCTACAAGATGCCGGTGCAACAGGGCAATATTCTGACGGAAGAGATGGTCGACCGACTCGAGCCCGGGATGACGCGTGCCCAAGTCCGTTACCTACTCGGCACACCACTGCTCGCGGATATGTTCCACACCGACCGCTGGGACTACATCTACACGCATCGACGCGGCCGTCAGTCGATGGAGCGCAAGCGTCTGACGATCTGGTTCCAGGACGACGCACTTGTCAGGGTCGATGGCTATCTGAAACCGAACCCAGCCCGCGCGCTAGCCGCTGAAGAGAATCGCGAGATCGTCGTCAAGGTTCCGGATTACCAAGACCGGCGGGGGATCTTCAGACGCACACTGGGGAAGGTTGGCCTCGAGCCCGTCGAAGACTACTGAGTGCCAGCTGGAGTCTCGACCAACCGCTCGGATCATGGATAGGGCGTTTCCACAGGATCAGGGCCTAGAATGGGCTCGGACAGTGGGCGCCCGGTAGCAACCAAGCGTTCTGACCGACGGCAGGGAAATCCTGACCGCGCGTCTGGGACCTAATCCCGCCGGTGCCTTACCCGCCGGACTTTTTGCGCGCCTCACGATTCTTTCGAGCCTGTTTCGGGTCGGCGATCAGTGGCGGATAAATCTCCACCCGGTCACCGTCTTCAAGCGCCTGATCAGGCTTGGCCAACTTGCCATAGATGCCGATCTTGTTGACCGCGAGATCGATCTCTGGAAACCGCCCAAGTATCCCCGACCGCTCGATTGCCTCCCCGGCAGTCATGCCGACTGCCCCTTCGACCTGGAGCAGGGCTTGGACATGCTCACGGGCGAAGACGACCTCGACCTTGATCGTTTGTGCTCCAGCGCCCTTCGACGCAGTCTCCTTTTCAGCCACCGTACACCTCGTCAGCGCGTTTGCAGAAGGCATCGACCAACGAATTGGCGATCTGGCCGAACACCGCACCGAAGGCCTTGTCGATCAGCTTTCCTGAAAACTCGAAATCGAGCTCCAGCTCGACCTTGCACGCATCCGCCCGCAGCGGCGTAAACGACCAGCCACCGGTCAGCTTGCGAAACGGCCCGTCCATCAGGTCGATCTGCATATGGCGAGGCGGGTCGAGCCGATTGCAGGTCGAGAAGACCTGCCGGATGCCCATCCGGGCGACCTCAATCTGCCCGCAGAGCCGATCATCATCACGCGACAACAGCTTGGTGGTGTGGCACCAGGGCAGAAAGCGGGGATAGCCTTCCACGTCGGCGACCAGATCGAACATCTCCTCGGCGGAGTGGCGCACCAGCGCGCTCTTCTTTACGACAGGCACGTCAAAATATTCCAATGGCGTGGGCAAAGACGAGAATGACGGCCAACGGGGCAATGAACCGAATGAGTACAAGCCAGACCTGATAGAGGCCCTCGCTGGCGATACGCAGCTCGGCGGCCGATGCGCTGCGGCTGAGCACCCAGCCAGCGAAGACCGCGATCAGCACCCCGCCGAGCGGAAGCAGGACATTGGCCGTCACGTAATCGAACAGGTCCAGTATCCCCATTCCGAAGACCTTGAAGCCGGACCATTCGTTCAGTGACAACAAGCAGGCGATCCCGAGCAGCCAGACGGCGACACCGCCGAGAATCGCGGCCCGCACCCGGCTGAAGCCCCGATTCTCGACCAACCAGGCCACCAGCGGCTCCAGCAGCGAGATGGCCGAGGTCCAGGCAGCGAAGACTAGCAGCACGAAGAACACGGAACCGAAAAACTGGCCGAGCGGCATCTGGCCGAACGCAATGGGCAGGGTCTGAAAAATCAGCCCAGGGCCGGACCCCGGCTCCAGCCCATTGGCGAACACGATGGGGAAGATGGCCAAGCCGGCCAGCACGGCGACCAGCGTATCCATCACCGCAATGATGATGGTGTTCTGCATGATCGAGTCCTGGCTATTGAGATAGGAGCCGTAGATCATGATCGCCCCCATGCCAAGGCTGAGGCTGAAGAAGGCTTGGCCCATCGCACTCAAGATGGCCTCCCCGGCATTATCGCGCAGCTCCCTGAAGTCGGGTTGGAAGAGGTAGGCCGCGCCGCTGGCGAAGTCGCCGGCCTGGGCAGCGTAGAGGACCATGATGATCAGTAGCAAGAACAGCGCTGGCATCAGCACGCGTACGGCCTTCTCCAGCCCACCCGCGACGCCGCGGGCGACGACGATGACCGTGATCACCATGAAGATCGTGTGCCAGGCCAACAGCCGCTCGGCATCCCCGACGAGCGCCGAGAAGACCGCCTCGGAGCCCGCCGCATCGATACCCGTGAACAGACCGCCGGCAGCGCGCATGACATAGGCCAAGGTCCAGCCAGCGATGACGCTGTAGAAGGAAAGGATCAGGAAGCCCGAGAGGATGCCCATCCAGCCGAGGAGCTGCCAAAGGGGGCTGGCGCCCTCCCGCTCGGCCAGCGTGCGCATGGTATTGATGGGGCTTTGGCGCCCGCGCCGTCCGAGCATGATCTCGGCCATCATGATCGGGATCCCGATGGCAGCGACGCAGAGGATATAGACGATCACGAAGGCGCCGCCGCCATACTCACCGGCGGTGTATGGGAATCGCCAGATGTTGCCGAGTCCCACCGCGGAGCCGGTGGCGGCCAGCACGAAGGCCAGCCGGGATGACCACATGCCATGAATCGATGTCGTCGTCATCAACTGCTCCAGAAGCAAGGATCAACGGTGGACAGACGGGGCGACGAGAGCCGCTGTTGACAGCAAGCCGGACCTACTCCCCAAGCAGCGACAGCACGGCGCCGGGGGAAGCCAGCGGCAGCACGCAAAGGCGAGGCATTGTCCGGTAATCGCGCCGATCTCTCAACCGAGATTCGGCACGGCGGTCACACGACGGGCAGAGTGACTCGGGATTCAACCCACCTCGATCACCCGGGTCATGCGACGTGGAAGGATCACATCTACGGTCTCCGAGGCGCCTCTGTTGGCGCCTTGGCGGTCCTCGCGGTTCTGCCGTCCTCGGCTCAACGCCAAGCGCCGCTGGCCTCGCCTCACTGCGCACCCACCTCTTGCTGGACGAGATCCGCCAGCTGCTCGGCCAGGGACTGCACCTGACCTGAATCGTGGCCTTCGACCATGACTCGGAGCACCGGCTCGGTACCAGAGGCGCGCAGCAGCACCCGACCCCGATCACCTAGCGCCTGCTCGACACCAGCCACGGCATCCTGGACCCGTGGCAGCGTGAGCACATCCACGCGTCGAGCGAGACGAACGTTGATCAGGACCTGCGGATACTTATCGACCCCTGCTGCAGCAGACGCTAGGTCTTGCCCGCTTTCCTTTAGCGCGGCAAGCACCTGCAGCGCGGCAATGATACCGTCGCCGGTGGATGTCCGGTCGCGACAGATGATATGGCCAGAGGGCTCGCCGCCGAGCATCCCGGCGTCCCGCTTGAGCCGCTCCATGATGTAGCGGTCGCCAACCTTTGTACGAACGAAGCCGAGCTCCAAACGCTGCAAGGCATGTTCCAGACCAAGGTTGCTCATCAATGTCCCAACGACGGGGCCGCGCAAGCTATCGGTTCGCTGGCGGTCCCTCGCGATGATGTAGATCAGCGCGTCCCCATCGACCAGGCGCCCATCAGCGTCTACCATGGTGACGCGGTCGCCATCACCGTCAAAGGCGATACCGAGGTCAGCGCCCTGCTCCCGCACCATCTCGGCCATCGCCTCGGGACGGGTCGAGCCGACTTCGCGATTGATGTTCAGCCCATCGGGAGTGTCACCGATGGGAATGACGTCCGCGCCGAGCTCTTCGTAGACATAGGGTGCAATATTGTAGGTTGCACCATGGGCGCAATCGACGACCAGCTTGAGTCCATTGAGAGTCATCGTGGCCGGGATGGTGCCCTTGCAGAACTCGATGTAGCGTCCGCGGGCGTCCTCGACGCGACGAACCTTGCCGAGATCGACAGCGGGGACGGTCTGCAATACGCGGTCGATCTCGGCCTCGATGGCCAGCTCGATGTCGTCCGGCAGCTTGTCTCCGTCGGCGGAGAAGAACTTGATGCCGTTGTCATCGTAGGGATTATGGGAGGCGGTGATGACAATGCCCGCCGCTGCACGGAAGGTCCGGGTCAGATAGGCGACACCGGGAGTCGGCATTGGTCCGAGCAGCAGGATATCCACACCAGCGGCAACCAGACCTGCCTCTAGCGCTGATTCGAACATATAGCCGGAAATGCGCGTATCCTTGCCGATCAGCACCTTGGCCCCTCGGGCATGCCCCTTCGTCAGCACCCGTCCGGCGGCCCAACCAAGCTTAACAACGAAATCGGGGCTGATGATCGGATCGCCGACCCGCCCGCGGATACCGTCGGTACCGAAATATCTTCGTTTCGCCATTCGTTGCCTCTTCGTCACACCATCGCGCCAGGCCAGCACAACGCCAGGTCAACCCGGCTCGGACGCCGCCGCCACGGCAGCTGCCATGCTCAGCGCATCCACGGTTGCCGCCACATCGTGCACCCGCACCAGCCGGGCACCCCGCTGGACAGCGAGCATCGCCGCGGCGATCCCCGCACCGAGTCGCTCATTCAGGGATCGGCCGGTCACGGCGCCAAGCATGGACTTTCGCGACAAGCCAACCAGTACGGGAACATCCAACGCGGCGACCGCATCCAGCCGAGCCAAAAGCGTCAGATTATGCTGCAAGGTCTTGCCGAAGCCAAAGCCGGGATCGACCAGCAGCCGCGACCGATCGATTCCGGCGCCGATGCACGCCTGCATCCGCGCACGCAGAAACGCCGCGACCTCGGCAACGCAGTTCCCGTAGCGCGGAGCTTCCTGCATGTCCCGAGGCTGCCCCTGCATATGCATCAGGCACACTGGGACGCCAAGATCAGCGGCCGTGGCCAGGGCATTGGGGGCACGCAGCGCCCGCACGTCATTGATGAGCCCAGCCCCAGCGGCCACCGCCTCACGCATCACCTCGGGCTTCGACGTATCGACGGAGATCGGCACGGCCAGCCGCTTCGTGATCGCCTCAATCACCGGTACGACCCGCTTCAGCTCATCGTCGATGCCGACCGGGGCCGCACCGGGGCGAGTGGATTCACCGCCGACGTCGACGATCGCCGCGCCTTCATCCACCATCTGCGCGGCACGACTAAGGGCGCTGTCCACGCAAATGAAATCACCCCCGTCCGAGAAGGAGTCGGGGGTGACGTTGAGGATGCCCATCACGCGCGGGCTCCTGAGATCGAGCGCGCGCCCAGCGCAATCGATTATAGACACGACGAAGATCGCTATCTGCTACGACAAAGGCTTATACACATCGTCCGCTTGAAGTCCTTGCCTCTCAGCTTGGAGAGCCCTCCATCGCGCCCTCAGTCAAGCCGCGGGAGCCGTCGCGCATCCTTGGCGACGCGCAAGGGAAGTGCCTCATGTCTCCTGCGCCGGCCCACCGATGGTTCCACCACGAGACGGTGACGTGACCGGAGCGGTCGCCGAGCCGCCAGGGCGGGACGACGTGCCGCTGTTCCAATCCTTCGGCGGACGCGGGTCCTTGCCGGCCATGATGTCGTCGATCTGCTCAGCGTCGATGGTCTCGTACTTGATCAGCGCATCCGCCATCGCGTGAAGCTGTTCCATGTGCTCGACCAAGATCGTCTTGGCACGCTCGTAGTTGCGGTCGATAAAGCTCCTCACCTCTTTGTCGATGAGGTGTGTCGTTTCGTCCGAAACCGTCTTGTGTTGAGTCACCGAGTGACCCAAGAAGACCTCCTGCTCGTCCTCGCTATAGGTCAAGGGTCCGAGCTTGTCCGACAGACCCCACTTGGTCACCATGTTGCGTGCGATCTCCGTGGCTCGCTGGATATCGTTCGAGGCACCCGTCGTGACCATGTCGATGCCAAAGATCAGCTCCTCGGCAATCCGGCCGCCGAATAGGCTGGAGATCTGGCTCTCCAAACGCTGCTTGCTATAGCTGAAGCGGTCGTCCTCGGGTAAGAACAGCGTCACGCCCAGGGCACGTCCACGCGGGATGATGCTTACCTTGTGCACCGGGTCGTGCTGCGGCACCAAACGGCCAACGATCGCGTGTCCCGACTCGTGGTAGGCAGTGAGCTTCTTCTCCTCGTCAGACATGACCATCGACCGCCGCTCGGATCCCATCATGATCTTGTCCTTTGCCTTCTCCAGGTCCTCCATATCGACCAAACGCTTATTGGCGCGAGCAGCGAATAGGGCTGCCTCGTTGACCAGGTTGGCCAGGTCCGCACCAGAGAAGCCAGGCGTGCCGCGGGCGATGACGGACGCGATAACATCCTCGGCCGTCGGTACCTTGCGCATGTGAACGGTCAGGATCTGCTCACGACCGCGCACATCCGGTAGCGGGACGACGACCTGCCGGTCGAACCGCCCCGGCCGCAGCAACGCCGGATCGAGCACATCGGGGCGGTTGGTGGCGGCTATGACGATGACACCCTCGTTGCCCTCGAAGCCGTCCATCTCGACGAGGAGCTGGTTCAGCGTCTGCTCCCGTTCGTCATGGCCACCGCCCAAACCGGCTCCGCGATGGCGCCCGACGGCGTCGATCTCGTCGATGAAGATGATACAGGGCGCATGCTTCTTGGCCTGCTCGAACATATCGCGAACGCGCGAGGCGCCGACACCAACGAACATTTCGACGAAGTCCGACCCCGAGATGGTGAAGAACGGCACCTTGGCCTCTCCGGCGATGGCGCGGGCCAGCAGGGTCTTACCGGTGCCCGGCGGACCGACCATCAGCACGCCCTTCGGGATCTTGCCGCCGAGCTTCTGGAACTTGGAAGGGTCGCGAAGGAAGTCGACGATCTCAACGACCTCGTCTTTCGCCTCTTCACAGCCGGCGACGTCGGCGAAGGTCACCTTGACCTGATCCTCACTGAGCATGCGTGCGCGGCTCTTCGCAAACGACATCGCTCCACGACCGCCAGCGCCGCCCTGCATCTGGCGCATGAAAAAGATCCAAAGGCCGATCAGGATGAACAGCGGGAACCAGTTGATCAGGATCTGCATCAGCACCGACTGCTTTTCGGGTGGTGACGCCTTGATCTCGACATTGTTGTTCAGCAGGTCACCGACGAGACCATCATCGCCGGGACTATAGGTCGTGAACCGGTCCCCCCCCTCGGTGACACCTTCAATGGTGCGACCCTGAACGGTAACCTCTTTGACCTGCCCGTCGCGCACTTGCTCGATGAAGTCCGAGTAAGCCACGGTCTTCGGCGCGGACTGGGTGGCAGTAAAGTTGTTGAAAACGGACATCAGCACGATCGCGATGACCACCCACAAGATCAAATTTTTCGCCATGTCGCTCACGGCAGTGCCTCTTTCGTATGTCGTTTGGAGTCACGAATCCAGACTGCGCTGAATCGGGCTCCATACCTAAGCCTCAAGCTATCGCATCGACCCATCTTTGGCCACTGGAAATCCATCACAAAGCGCTCGGTCACCATTTCGTCGCGAGTCGATGGAACCCGCGCCCGACCA
>Ga0316577_10000322_pt1 | contig 17559 bp, 16 predicted proteins | sample S5NA_FD_203073 | JGI IMG/M metagenome (GOLD analysis project Ga0316577, IMG submission 203073) | Rhizosphere microbial communities from salt marsh grasses in Alabama, United States - S5-7_050615r2r1 | ecosystem: Host-associated > Plants > Roots > Rhizosphere | place: USA: Alabama | collected... | reverse complement strand
CGCCAGCGTTTCAAGCCGCGATGAACAGGGCAATACCCCCCTCATGCGCGCGGCCTGGCAAGGCCACACCCATATCGTGCAGCAACTGGCGGACAAAGGGGCAGCGCCGGATGCGCTAAACAAACAGGGTCGCACTGCACTGATGTATGCCGCCGAACACGGTCACATTGAAACTGTCCGCTATTTGCTTAGCGCCGGTGCCAGCATCAATCGCCTCGATGCAAACCACGCGACTGCCATGCTCTATGCCGTTCGGGGTGGTCATTCTCGCATGGCCAGCCTGCTTCTTGATCATGGCGCGGATCCGGAACGCGGTAAACTGGATCGCCAACCAGCGCTGGTTTGGGTGATCCGGACTGGCCAGACTTCAGTGCTGGCGCAATTACTCGATTCCGGCGCCAACCCGAATCAGCGGGACAGCAACCAGCGCAGTGCGCTCTGGCATGCCGCCACCGCCCGTGAGGTGGCCACGGTCAAATTGTTACTTGGCAAAGGTGCTGATCCGAAACTGGCCGATGCGCGCCAATACACGCCCCTGCACCAGGCCGCCTGGCAAGGCGACATCCAATCGGTCCGTCTGCTCCTGGCCGCTGGCGCTGGACTGAATGCCAAAACCCAGGACGGCAATACCCCGCTGATGCTGGCGGCGGGGCGGGCACACGCCGGCACCGTAGCCGAGCTGATACAGGCGGGTGCCAGCATCAACGCGCGCAATAATAACGGGGGCAGCGCGCTGATGCTGGCCGCGGTAAAAGGCGATCAACAAACGGTGGAACTGTTATTGAAAGGTGGAGCCGATCCATCACTGCGTAACAAGATCAAAAAACGGGCGGAAGACCTGGCAAAATCCGCGGGGCATGCTGCGGTGGCGGAACAAATCCGGGGCTACCGCAAAGAAAAATGGCTGGGCATATTCTGATTCGCATTCTTCCCTGCCCACCACTGTGCTCGGCACAGCGGTGAGCATCCAGACTCCCCGGAACCGCGTTCACCCGCTCATCGATTTGCGCTGCCATTTACATGGTAACGGGAACCGATACCGGTATAATTGGTCCCAGATAACAATATTTTATGAGTAGTGCCGCCCCCACATATTCCGTTCCTGTCACGGTCAGTTACCTTGACCGGCTGAGTCTGACTATCTTCTTCGCTCTGGCACTGCACGCCATCATTATCCTTGGCGTCAGTTTCAATATTTCACAGGACGATGAGGACAGCCTGTCCACCATGGAAATCACCCTGGTGCATAACCGCTCTGAGGACGAACCAGAAGAAGCAGACTACCTGGCCCAGGCCAATCAGCTCGGCGGCGGTAATATCGAGGAGAAAGTACGCGACAGCAGTCCCTTCTCGAATAACGCCCCGACCGAAGAACAAGGTATAGCGCCCGATAGTCCACGCGAACTTGCTCTGCCGCCGGCACCAGAAAAGAACGCCCAACAGGAACTCATGACCGCTGAGAAGGCGCCTCGTAAGGTCGAGAGTCGGCCGCAGAACGAGCCACTACCCGTCCCAAGTAAGGACGTCACCGTCGCCCAGTTATTCGAACGCAGTCAGGAAATCGCCCGCCTCAGTGCAAAAATTGAGCAGGTCAAAAAAAGCTTTGCGGTCAGCCCGCGCCGTACCTATGTGCGTGGCGCCAACGCCAAAGAATTTCGCTTTGCCAGCTATATGGATGCCTGGCGCAACAAGGTGGAGCGAATTGGCAATATGAATTACCCGGAAGAAGCGGTGGAGAAAAACATCAGCGGTAGCCTGCTGCTGGATGTGGCCATCAATCCGGATGGCACGCTCAACACAGTCCGGATCACACGCTCCTCCGGCCATCCCGTTCTCGACAAGGCAGCGGTACGGATCGTAAAACTGGCTGCCCCTTATCCACCCCTGAGCGAGAACATCCTCAAGGACACTGACATACTCCACATCCCGCGCGTCTGGGTGTTCCGCAGTGGTGAAGGTGGCCTGATCATGACGCCCTAGCGGAGCAATGTTTTCCGGCACTCTGCAAACACGCTTGTGTCCTGGCAGCCCCTGACGGATACTTTAAATATGGCACAGGACAACTCCTTTACCGGCCACTTTCTCATCGCCATGCCAAATCTGGCCGATCCTAACTTCTTTCACACCGTGACCTACTTGTGTGAATACAGTCCGGCTGGCGCAATGGGGCTGGTGATCAACCGTCCCCTTGACCTGAGCCTCGGCGAACTGGCAGAGCAACTGGACATCGAGGTCACCGAACCACCCATGGCCAACGTCCCCATTTATCAGGGTGGACCGGTACAAACCGATCGTGGCTTCGTGCTGCATACCCCCCAGGGTGAGTGGGACAACACCCTGAGCATCACGCCAGACATTGCCCTCACCGTCTCGCAGGACATCCTCGAGTCCATCGCCCAGGGTGTGGGTCCCGAACACTTCCTGATTACACTCGGCTATGCCGGCTGGGGCGAAGGCCAACTGGAAGAAGAACTGGCTGCCAATGCCTGGCTCAATGGCCCGGCCGATACCCGCATCATATTCTCCACCCCGGTTGAATCACGCTGGCCGGCCGCTGCCGCACACCTGGGAATCGACCTTGGCCAGCTTTCCAGCGACATTGGCCACGCCTGAAACATTACTCAGCTTCGATTACGGCACAGTCCGGATTGGCATCGCCATCGGCCAGACAGTCACCGCGACCGCCAAACCCCTCACAACGATCGCCTGTCGCAACAAAAAACCCGACTGGTCGGCGATCGGCAAGCTGATCGCCGACTGGCAACCCCAGCGGCTGGTGGTGGGCCTGCCCTTGCAACTGGATGGCAGCGAACAGGAAATGACCGAACGGGCCCGACGTTTTGGTAATCAGCTCAAAGGGCGGTACAATCTGCCCGTCGAGATGGTGGATGAACGCCTGACCTCCCGCGAAGCCGAAGCAAACCTCGCTGCCGCTGGCGGAAAAATCGACAAGGCCCGCATTGATGCCCAGGCCGCTGCCCTGATTCTGCAAAGCTGGCTGGATCAGCGCACCACCTGAACTGAGTAAAGCGATTTCTGTATGCCCGAAGGCCGAGATGTCAATCAACTGCTGGGCCAAATGGCCAGCGACTTGCGTTCCCTTCTCGCATCACGACACATTTCCGATCCCCTGATGATTGGCATCCACACCGGGGGGGTGTGGGTCGCAGAAGTTCTGCACCGCCAGCTGGATCTGGCCGGGCCACTCGGCAGCCTCAATATTACCTTTTACCGGGATGACTTCACCCACATCGGTATGCATCCCCAGGTACAGCCGTCCATCCTGCCGTTTGAGGTCGAGAACCACCATATCATCCTGGTCGATGATGTGCTGCACACAGGCCGTACTATCCGCGCTGCATTGAACGAAATTTTCGACTACGGAAGGCCAGCCTCGATCATTCTTGCCACGCTGGTGGAACGTAGCGGCCGGGAGTTGCCAATCTGTGCTGACGTGGTCGGTACCCGGATCGAATTGTTACCTGAACAGAATATCAAACTGAGTGGGCCCGATCCGCTGATCCTGACCAAACGGGGGAACACATGAAGCCGGGTAACATTCAGTTCGACAACGATGGTCGCCTGCGCCACTTCATCGACATCGAAGGCCTGTCACGGAACACCCTGACCGAAATCCTGGATACGACAGAGAACTTCGCCACTGTCGGCAGTCAGCAGGTAAAAAAGGTACCCCTGCTGCGTGGCAAGACAATTATTAACCTGTTCTTTGAGCCCAGCACCCGCACCCGGACCACGTTCGAGCTAGCCGCCAAACGCCTTTCGGCGGATGTGCTGAACATCAACATTAATACCTCCTCGACCAGCAAGGGTGAAACCCTGCTGGATATGTTGCGTAATCTCGAAGCGATGCATTGCGACATGTTCATCGTGCGGCACAATGCGAGTGGCGCAGCACACTTCATCGCCGAACACGTGGCACCCCACATCAGCGTCATCAATGCCGGGGACGGATGGCACGCGCATCCGACCCAGGCGATGCTCGACATGTTCACCATTCGCCGCCACAAACCTGACTTCAGCGCCTTGCGGGTTGCCATCATCGGCGACATCAAACACTCACGGGTGGCCCGCTCAGAAATCCATGCCCTTAACACTCTCGGCGTGCCGGAAATCCGGGTGATTGGTCCGCAAACGCTGGTGCCCGACGAAGCGACCCAGCTGGGCGTGCACATCGAGCATTCACTGGAAAAGGGCCTGCAGGATGTCGACGTCATTATCACCCTGCGGCTCCAGCGCGAGCGCATGGAGGCGGCCCTGCTGCCCAGCCAGCATGAATATTTCGCCCGCTTCGGTCTGACCGAGTCCAAACTGGCGTTGGCCCGGCCGGATGCCATCGTCATGCATCCGGGCCCGATCAACCGTGGAGTGGAAATCGATTCGGCTGTTGCGGACGGGCCACACTCGGTGATTCTCGAACAGGTCACCAACGGCATCGCCGTGCGCATGGCGATCATGTCTATGGTGCTGGGTCGTGGCCCGCACACGGAGGAGGCCGGCTGATGCGCTGGCAGATCACAAAGGGTCGCGTCATCGACCCGGCCAACGATTTCGATGCCGTGACCGATCTGTTTGTCGCTGACGGACGCATTCTTGCCCGGGGCCGACGACCGGATGGTTTTGAGGCCGAACAGATCATTGACGCCAGCGGCCAGATCGTGATCCCTGGTCTCGTCGACCTGTCGGCCCGGTTACGGGAGCCGGGCCATGAATACAAGGGCACTATCGCCACTGAAACGCGGGCCGCCGCAGCGGGCGGCATCACAACGCTGTGCATTCCGCCGGATACGGACCCGGTTATTGATACCCCGGGCGTGGCCGACCTCATCGCCCGCCGGGCGACGGCAACCGGCTATGCCCGGGTCAAGACACTTGGCGCCCTGACCCGGGGTCTGGGGGGGAAACAACTGGCGGAAATGGCCTTGCTCCGCGATCAGGGCCAGTGTGTCGGCGTCAGCAATGCCTGCGCGCCCATCAGCAGTACGCGGGTTATGCGACGTGCCATGGAATACGCCGCCAGTTGCCGGATGACCGTGTTTCTGCACGCCGAGGACCCAAGCCTGTCGGCAGGCGGCTGCGTCAACGAAGGTGTCATCAGTAACCGGCTGGGGCTGCCCGGTATCCCCGAGGCCGCTGAAACCGTGGCGGTAGCGCGGGACCTGATGCTGATCGAACAAACCGGGGTACGCGCTCACTTCTGTCATCTGTCCGCCAACCATTCGGTGCAGATGATTGCCCGTGCCATTCACGACGGCCTGCCTGTCAGCATGAGCGTCAGCGCCCATCAGCTGCACCTGACCGAAATGGACATCGGCTTCTACGACAGCCAGTGCCACGTTCTGCCGCCACTGCGCACCCAGCGGGATCGCGACGGTCTGCGCGCCAGCCTGGCCAGCGGCACAATCAGCGCCATCTGTTCCGATCACCAGCCACACAACGATGATGCCAAACTCGCCCCCTTCCCCGAAACCGAACCCGGCATCAGCGGTCTGGAAACCCTGCTGGCCCTGACGTTGCGACTGGTAGATGAAGAGGTGCTGTCACTGAATGCCGCCCTCGCCCGACTGACCTGTGAGCCGGCCGCTATTCTGGGACTGACCGATTGCGGCAATCTGGGCGAGGGGGGCCGCGCGGACATCTGCATATACGATCCCGACCAGCCCTGGCGTGTTGATCCGACCAAATTTCTCAGTACCGGCAAGAACACCCCGTTCAGTGGCTGGGAACTGAAGGGCAAAGTCACACATACCCTGCTGGCGGGGCAACAGGTTTATTGCGCAGACGATAACTAAACGGGAGCAGGCAAAACCCAATGCCCTCACAGCGTGACACGATTTTTCTGGAAGACGCCGAGATCCTTAGTCACACGGCTTTCGAAGGTAAGCAATATATCCTCACCGTGCGGGCGCCGGTCATCGCTGCCCATGCCCGACCCGGCAGTTTTGCCCATCTCACCTGCGGCCCTGAACTGCACATGCGTCGGCCCATTTCCATTATGCGGGCCATCCCGGTACGTGATGAGGTGATTTTTCTGTACAAGGCCGTTGGCGCCGGCACGGCCCTGCTCGCACACCGTGAACCGGGCGAGAGTATCAGCGTCCTCGGCCCGATCGGCCGGCCGTTTGAGTTGCATGGCAATCATCCCCGTCCGTTGCTAATCGGTGGCGGGGTTGGCATGCCACCGATGGTGTTCCTCGCCGACACGATCCGGCAACACCACCGGAACTTTTCTCCACTGGCGATCCTGGGTTCTGAAGTCCCGTTTCCGTTCAGTCTGCGGCCGTCGGAATTCATGCTGCCCGGGATCCCGGCCGGAGTGATCGCCACCATGCCCCTGATGGAGGACTGGAATATTGCCTGCCGTCTGGCCAGCAAGCAGGGCTATGCCGGCTGTCATGATGGCTACGTAACAGACCTGGCGCGCTACTGGCTCGATGCCCTCAGTGAGTCACAACGGCAGGACGTCGAAGTGTTCGCCTGCGGGCCCCATCCAATGCTCGAAGCCGTCGCCACCCTGGCCCGGGAATATGGCCTGCCCTGTCAGGTATCGCTGGAAGAATTCATGGCTTGCGGCGTCGGCGGCTGCGCCGGCTGCGTAGTGGAAGTACAGACCGACGCCGGCCCGACCATGCAGCGGGTCTGCGTCGACGGCCCGGTGTTCGACGCCCGGCAGGTATTCTGAGTTTCTGTTATTCGTTGTTGCACCCGGCAGCTGTTCACGAATTCGAATACTGGCCAAATCGAACAACGATCCCTGCCCCGTTACCCTGGTTACGCGTTCCAGCCAATCCGTAGCCCTAAAGTTTAAATCCCTGCGCCGATAAGATTGACTAGCCAGGGGCATTTAAACCCACCGCAAACTGCTGCCCGAGGAATGAACATATGGACATGTCTGATACCCGCCACCCCTTCATCTGCACCGCCCGCATCATTCTGCTGAGTCTGCTTGTTGTCAGCTTACCGCTGGCGGCCGCCGACATCCCGACTGAAGCCCGTCTGTTTATGGATCAACAAGGTCATGCCCACCTGCCCGACAGTAGTATTTACCGCGGAGAATATCTGGATGGCCTTTTTCACGGTCAGGGTGAATTGTCCTGGAGCAACGGCGATATGTACCGGGGCGAATTTCGTCGCGGTCTGATGTCTGGCCGGGGTCGATTTGAAGAGGCCAGTGGTAGTGTTTATGAAGGGGAATTTCGTGCGGGGATGAGCCATGGCCATGGTGTCTATACCGGCCAAAACGGGATTCACTATGAAGGTCAGTTTGCCCGCGATGTCTTTGACGGCCAGGGGCGCTACACAAACAGCGACGGCACCATATACGAAGGCATCTTTCATCAAAATGCACCCGATGGCCCTGGCCGAATTACCTTCAAGGATGGTAGCCACTATGAAGGTGAGATCCACGACTGGCAGATGCAGGGACAAGGCGTCTATACCGTCAGTGAGGAACAGATCTATGCGGGCGAATTTGTTGCCGATGTGTTGAACGGCCAGGGTGAGATCCGCCAGGGCAAATCGATCTATACCGGACAGATCAGGGACTGGCGAGCCAACGGGGCGGGTAAATTAATTCTCGGCGATGGCAGCCAGTACGAAGGTGAGTTCAAAAACAGTGTATTTGATGGCAAGGGGCGTCTCACCAGCAAGAACGGAAACATTTATACGGGCAACTTCAAGAGCGGCCTGAAACACGGCTACGGTGAGCTGGTGCGCGCCAAGCCCCAGGGCCGCAAACGCAAGGTCAGCGGCTGGTGGGAGTATGGCCGGTATCAGGGCGAGACCCGGCCAGACGCGAAAGCGCAATCCGCCCACGCCAGGCAACGAGAAAAACTGGATGCCGAAGTTATTTACTACGCCCAGCCTGAATTGCTCGAGAATAAACTGCTTGCCCTGCAGCCTTCCCGTCCCGGCGTTACCGATCTGTACATGGTCAGCTTCGGCGCCTATGGCCAGCAGGACGTATTCATGAAGGAAGCACGCTACAGCCAGGCCCTGTTTAACCGCCGCCTGGGAGCCGAACATCGCAGCCTGCGTTTGATCAACAACCCGAAGTCAATCAATGAGACGCCTCTGGCCAGCGTGACCAATCTGCAACGTAGCCTCAACCACATTGCATCCATAATGGACAAGGAGGAAGACATTCTGTTTTTATACCTGACCAGCCACGGTTCGGATAAGCACGAACTGACGGTTTCCCTGCGCGGTCTACCCCTGAATGATCTGCCGGCCCCGCGGCTGGCGGCCATTCTCAAAGCCACCGGGATCAAATGGAAAGTCGTGCTAATTTCCGCCTGCTATTCAGGTGGCTTCATCAAGGAATTGCAGGATGACCATACCCTGGTGATCACCTCGGCCCGACCCGATCATGTGTCCTTCGGCTGCAGCGACGAAGCTGAGTTTACTTACTTCGGACGGGCCTACTTCAAATACGCACTGAACCAGACTGTTGATTTTGTCAGCGCATTCGAACTGGCCAGTGACCTTGTCACGGAATGGGAAGACAAGGAGAACTATGATCATTCTGAACCGCAGATTCAGTCTACGCCGGCCATCGAGGCAAAACTGGCCGACTGGCGAAAGACGCTGGCCTTACCCCGTACCGCCCGGTTGCAGAAAGAATAGTTATCGTGTTGTGAAGTAATGCGCCCGCGTACCGTGCAAGGGCAACGACTACTGATACCCCAGGCAAGCCACCATAGCCCTGTATCCGTGCGGTTACTCAGTATCTTCCAGGGTAATACCCGCCAGCGAAGACGTCATCTGTTCCACATCGGCGCCCTTGGTCTCGCCCAGCTTGATCATCAGGCGCAGTTCATTGGCCGAGTCGGCATGGTTGATGGCATCTTCGTAGGTAATATCACCATTCTTATAGAGCTCGTACAAGGCCTGATCAAAGGTCTTCATGCCCTGCTGGGTGGACTTGGCCATTAGCGGTTTCATCTGATGGATTTCACCCTTGCGAATCAGGTCTGCCATCAGTGGTGTATTTATTAAAACTTCCACTGCCAGCATCCGGCTCTGGCCGTCCGGTGTCGGGATCAGTTGCTGGGCGATGAAAGCTTTCATGTTAAGCGACAAATCCATTAGCAACTGGTTGCGCCGGTCTTCCGGGAAGAAGTTGATAATTCGGTCCATTGCCTGGTTGGCGTTGTTGGCATGTAGTGTCGCCAGACACAGGTGGCCGGTTTCGGCAAACGCAACGGCATGATCCATGGTTTCGCGGGTGCGGATTTCGCCGATCAGAATCACATCCGGGGCCTGGCGCAGAGTGTTACGCAGTGCCACTTCAAAACTCTCGGTATCCAGGCCGACTTCACGCTGGGTGACAATGCAGCCCTTGTGGTTGTGAATGTATTCGATGGGGTCCTCGATGCTGATGATGTGACCGGTGCTGTTTTCGTTGCGGTAACCCAGCATCGCCGCCATCGAGGTGGATTTACCGGATCCGGTGGCGCCCACAAAAATCACCAGCCCGCGCTTGGTCATCGCCAGTTCCCGGATAATCGGTGGCAGGCCAAGATCGTCGATTTTAGGGATAGTGGTTTCAATTTTGCGCAGTACCATGCCGGCATGATTACGTTGCCGAAACGCGCTGACCCGAAACCGGCCGATCCCGGAAGCGGAAATGGCAAAATTGCATTCATTGTGGCGCGCGAAATCCTCGCGCTGTGCGGGGCTCATGATACTGGTAACGATCTCCTCGGACTGCCCGGGCGTGATGGTGGTCTGGGTAATGGGCGAAACCTTGCCGTTGACCTTGAGGCTGGGCGCCACACCCGCAGTAATAAAAAGATCCGATGCATTTTTATGCACCATCAGTTTCAGTAGTGAGTCAAAGTCCATCTTCGATGCCTCTATCCGGAATTATTTGAATACATCTTTATTGGCGGCACGCATGCGGGCCTCGGCCTTGCTTACGGTGCCACGCTGCACCAAGTCTTGCAGATTCTGGTCCAGCGTCTGCATGCCCTGCGCCTGGCCGGTCTGAATGGCTGAGTACATTTGTGCCACTTTGTCTTCACGGATCAGGTTTCGAATCGCCGGCGTTCCCACCATGATCTCGTGGGCGGCCACGCGCCCGCCACCAATCCGTTTGAGCAGGGTCTGGGCAATAACCGCGCGCAATGATTCCGACAACATGGAGCGTACCATGTCCTTTTCTGCGGCCGGGAACACATCGATGATCCGGTCGATGGTCTTGGCCGCCGAGCTGGTGTGCAAGGTGCCGAACACCAGGTGGCCGGTCTCAGCTGCCGTCAACGCCAGGCGAATCGTCTCCAGATCGCGCAGCTCGCCGACTAGGATGATGTCCGGGTCCTCACGCAGGGCGGAGCGCAGGGCCTCGGAGAAACCCAGCGTATCACGATGGACTTCGCGCTGGTTGACCAGACATTTTTTGGATTCATGCACGAATTCGATGGGGTCCTCGATGGTCAGGATATGACCGTATTCATTGTCATTCTTGTAATCGACCATGGCCGCCAGGGTGGTCGACTTGCCCGAACCGGTCGGCCCCGTTACCAGGACGATGCCACGCGGATTGTCTGAAATATCCTTGAAGACGGCTGGCGTACTGAGATCCTCGAGGGTCAGGATTTTGGATGGAATGGTCCGGAATACGGCCCCTGCACCACGGTTATGGTTGAACGCATTAACCCGGAAACGGGCCAGTTCAGGTATTTCAAACGAGAAATCGGTCTCCAGAAATTCTTCAAAATCCTTGCGCTGCTTGTCGTTCATGATGTCGTACACCAATGAGTGCACCGCCTTGTGTTCCATCGGGGGAATATTGATGCGGCGCACATCCCCGTCCACACGAATCATCGGCGGCAATCCGGCCGACAAGTGCAGGTCGGATGCATTGTTTTTAACGCTGAAAGCCAGTAATTCGGTAATATCCATCGGTAGTTCACTCTGAGGTTGTCGTTATTATCGTCCAGGACGATCATGCATCAAGGTTATCGGTAATTTCCCGGAATACTTAAAGTACCGCCTGACCATCCGAGAGGCAACATGAACAGGATATCCCAACGACTGGAACAGGTCCGTGATCGTATTCGCCTTGCTACGGCAGCAGCCGGCCGACCGGCCGGTTCTGTGCGACTGCTGGCGGTGAGCAAGACCCGTCCCCTGGTTGATCTTGAGGCTGCACTGGCAGCCGGCCAGACCGCATTTGGCGAAAGCTACCTGCAGGATGCCCTGCCCAAGATTGAGGGATTGGGATCAAACGTAGAGTGGCATTTTATCGGTCCGGTGCAGGCTAACAAGACGCGCGCTATCGCCAGCCATTTTGCCTGGGTGCACAGTGTGGAGCGGCTTAAAATCGCCCGTCGTCTAAGCGAGCAACGACCCCCGACATTGCCACCCATCAATCTCTGCCTGCAGGTTAACATCTCGGGTGAAATGAACAAGGCCGGATGCCCGCCTGAAGAACTGCCTGAACTGGCCGCCGAGATTATACGGCTGCCTGGCCTCGTACTGCGCGGGCTGATGACCATTCCTGCGCAAGAGACAGTATTTGAGCGACAACGTCGCCCGTTTCGTGAATTGCGTCTGGCGTTCGAGGCACTGAAGGCCCAAGGTCATCACCTCGACACCCTGTCGATGGGTATGAGCAATGACCTGGAAGCCGCGATTGCCGAAGGATCCACCCTGGTTCGCGTCGGCACGGCCATTTTTGGTTCACGCCGAGCATGATCCTGCTCCCTCGCAGCCGGTCGGCCCGATTGGCGCGCTGGTCACATAATCCTTACCGGTTATGCGTTTTACCAGTATGACCTATGACAGAGATGACCTCGTCAGAATTAAGAAACTCCCTGAACTGACGATAACCTGTTACCAAGAAGCCGTCCGAATACGATCCGATGATGTGTTTAATGTAGCCAGCGAATTACCAGACCCAGAGTAACCACATGATGCTTAGTTTCTCATTCTATCCTTGCCAAACCCGGATCCAGATCGGGCTCGCCATGCTCGGCTGTCTGCTTCTGGGCTTGGCGGGTGCCGCCGAACAGACCACACAGTCGTCGCCTGCGTCACCCCAGGCTACTCCGATCGTGGGAGCCGGGGCGCATTTTTCCTGGGTCATTTTTAATGATCTCAAACCGGATCTGGAACGCGTCACCGGTCACAATATCACACTGTATGGCAGAAATTCCGCGCTTGGTCTGGGTTGCAATGCCGGGATAAAAAACGCCGGCAATTACAGTCCGGCCCATCCCACATTTGGTTTTGTCTGCTGTGAACTCACTGACGAGGAAGTTCATAAAAAAAATCTGGAAGTCTATCCGTTGGCCAATGAGCCATTACTTATCCTGGTAAATGAATCCAACCCAATTAGTAATCTAACCCTGCAGCAGGTACGTGACATCTTCAGCGGTAAAATACGCAACTGGACGGAAGTTGGCGGAAAGGACAAACCCATTGTGGTCGTGGTCCGGTTGCATTGTAAAAACCGGCCGGGCCACTGGAAGACTATTCTGCCCTCAGCGGATAAATTCAGAAAGGATCGCCTGAATGTTAAAAGCGCTGATGATATGGTGAAAAAAGTTACTGACTTCTCCAGCGCAATCGGGCACACCGGTTCCACCTGGTCATTCAGCGGGAAAGATCGCGTCAAACCGCTGATGATCGATGGCTATGCGCCAACCGCTGCCAATCTGGCGGCGGGGAAATACCCTTTCTACCGTACTCTGTCAGCGGTCACGATCAAGGGCGTTAAGGGTGATGTGTTAACACTGATCCGTGAGGTCCAGCAGGGCAATGCATTCAAGTCCGTGGCCGATAAGTACCAGCTGGTGCCGTTAAACCAGAACTGAACCCGATCCTATGTTTCCCCAGCGCTACCGTACCAAATTAATCGTCTATACCGGCGCCCTGATGGTATTGCTGACGAGCTCCCTTCTATATACCTATAGCTATGTGCATGACCTTCTCGTAGAAGAGAACAATTCACACCTGGCCAGTCTCTCGCAAATTCTGCAAAGCCGGATCGAGGCGGACAAAAAAGAACTGCAACGCTATACCGATATCGTTGCCGATGATCTGCGCATCAAGGAATACATGTTTGCAGTAGTCGATATCGGCACAGAGTCGGTGCCCCTGCAACAGATTTATCAACGCCAGTTCGGCTGGTTGCCCATCGAAAATTTCCTGATCATGGACCGGGACCACAAGGTGCTTGCCGGCAAGCCAAATCCACAACTTGCCCGGCTTATCCAGCCCGACTCGCGCAAGCCGCTCCGTGGAACTGCCTACCTGCTGGGCGAGCATGGATTGAACGTGGTGACCTTCTCTCCCATCGTATATCGCGGCAATTATCTGGGTACCATCAGTGCTGGCTACCACATGAATGATAATTGGCTACAAAACCACAAACACGGAGCCGAAGGACAGATTTTTCTGGTGCAGGATGGGCATGTCGTGGACAGCTCCGATCCCAAGTTGCGAGGGGCAAAATTTCAAGTTCGTGACCAGCAGGTTCAACTTGACGGACGGGCATTCCGGGTACATCCACTCAAGCTGGTTGCTACCATCGGCACCGTCCCTCAACTGTGGTTCGCCATGCCTGAAACATCGCTGATGCAGCGCCTTGAACAACACCGCCTGACCACAATTCTCATCATAGGTATCAGCCTGCTGCTCCTGTTACTGTTTGGTCTGGTCATTATGCGCAATTTCTCCCGCCCCATCACCCGACTCACGGCAATGACGCACGAAGTGGCCCAGGGCCGCCTGCCGGTACTCGACAAGTCGGTAAAAAAGGATGAGATCGCCGAATTATCAAATCGTTTTGCCGACATGCTACAGGCCCTGCGCGAAAAGCAGCTGGAAGTGGACCGGGCCCATGCCGAACTGGAAAAAACCGCCATCACTGACAGCCTGACCGGTTTGTATAACCGGCGCCAGCTGAACGAAGTCTTCCCCAAACTACTGGCCCAGGCGCAGCGATCCGGGCAGATTCTGTTCGCCATACTGATGGATCTCGACAAATTCAAGCACATCAATGACATACATGGCCACATCTGTGGCGATGCCGTACTGGAACATTTTTCCAACCGGCTGTTTGAGGTTTCCCGTGCCAATGACTACCTGTTCCGGATGGGCGGTGAGGAATTCCTGCTGCTCACGACAAACCCGGAGGTGTCCGGCATCATCGCTCTGGCCGAGAAGATCCGGCACACCATGGAGCAGGCTGACGTGGACTGTGACGGGAATGTCCTGCGCTTCACGGTCAGTAGCGGCATCAGTACGGCTGCACTCGACGAGTCACCCGATATCAGTCTGCGTAATATGTTGAGCCGGGCCGATGCGGCGCTGTATCGCGCCAAGAAGACCGGGCGTAACCAGGTCCATGTGGACGATCATCTGGCTGCGTAGGATAGCCAAGATTTTTATCCCACCGACAGCGAATTGAACCCAAGCCCCGCACGCGGTAACGTAGGGGGTATGGACAACATCAAGATTGGTTTCATTGGCGGCGGCAACATGGCCCGCAGTCTGATCGGAGGGCTGGTCGCCGCAGGTGTCCCACCCGCCACTCTCCTCGTCGCGGATCCCGTTGCCGACATTCGCGCGGCATTGGTAACGGATTTCGGTATCATCCCCTGTGACAATAACCAGGCACTGGTCGACAGTTGTGATGTGGTGGTGCTGGCCGTCAAGCCCCAGGTGCTCAGAACAGTGGCTACCGACCTGAGTCCGGCCAATGAACAACTGTTCCTGACCATTGCCGCCGGCATCCGCACCGACTCACTGGCCAATTGGCTGGGCGGGCAGGTTGCCATCGTCCGGGCCATGCCCAATACCCCAGCCCTGGTACAATGTGCGGCCACCGGGATGTATGCTGGCGCGGATGTCAGCGAACAGCAACGCAATGTTGCCGAATCTGTCATGCGGGCTGCCGGGTTGGTGCAATGGATCGAGGACGAAACCCTGATGGATGCCGTTACCGCCCTGTCAGGGAGTGGCCCCGCCTACTTCTTCCTGGTGATGGAAGCCCTGGAGCAGGCTGGACAGGCGCTTGGCCTGCCGGCGCAAACAGCGCGTCTGTTGACGATCCAGACCGCATTTGGCGCCGCCAAGCTGGCTCTCGAAATCGAGGAAGACCCGGCGGTGCTGCGGCAAAACGTCACCTCACCCGGCGGCACAACCGAGCAGGCGATCCGGGTTCTGCAGGAGGGCAAGCTGGCGGAGCTTTTCGACGGTGCGCTGGCCGCCGCCCGTGATCGGGCCGTAGAACTGGCCGACCAACTGGACCAACCGGGCTGAGAGACACGCATGGGCTACCTGAGCAACGCGGGCGTATTTCTGATCAAAACCCTGTTCGGGTTATATGAAATCCTAATCCTGTTGCGCCTGCTGATGCAGTCGGTGCGGGCTGACTTCTACAATCCCTTTGCCCGGATCATTGTCAAGGCGACCAACCCGCCCTTGCGCCCCCTGCGCCGCGTCATTCCCGGCCTGGCGGGCATCGACATGGCTGCGGTGGTCCTGTTGCTGCTGGTGATCGTCGTTGAGTGGCTGCTACTGGGCGTGGTGTTGCACCTGCCCCCGCCCAATATTGTCGGCCTGCTCATGCTGGCCGCGGTCGAAGGCTTCAGGCTCCTGATCAATGTCTATTTATTCAGTATTCTCATCCTCGTGATTCTGAGCTGGGTCAATCCCGGTAGCTACAATCCTGCCGCAAATCTGCTCGCCCAGATTACCGCCCCGGTCATGCGTCCGGCTCGTCGCCTGATTCCACCCATGGGTGGACTGGATTTGTCCCCCATGCTGGTGCTGATCGTACTGTACCTGATCACCCTGCTGGTGGTGGACCCGCTCGGCGATCTGGCCGGCAGCCTGGCCTATGGGCGCGGCCCTGTTCTGGGCTAGTGCGCAACACCGGCTATATCTGGCAAGGTGACACCCTGCAACTGCACGTCTACCTGCAACCCCGGGCCAGCCGGGATGAGATCGTTGGCCCCCATGGTGACAACCTGAAAATACGGATCACCGCCCCACCGGTGGATGGCAAGGCCAACCAGCATCTGCTGCGCTTCCTTGCCCGGGAATTCCGGGTCCCCCTCAGCCAGGTGGCGCTGCTCTCGGGTCAGGCGTCACGCACCAAACTGGTGCAAATCCAACAACCCCGCCAGCTGCCGCCCATGATCCGGCCGGCCGAATAGGCCCAGGACCATCCCAAGGCCACCTTTCTCGATAACGGGGCTAATAATCCAGCCGGGACTGCCGTTACATTCAGGTAGCCGCGCAGGTGTCACAGGCTATTCACAAACAATGCGGACTGCATCACACTCTTGGCGTGTGTGCTATAAAAAATAAAGCTAAATTAATTAAACAGTTACAACACCGGATTTACGTAAAATGGCAACAGATCGATTTACCGACCAGATGCAGGCTTATGGACGCTGGCGTACCGACCTCGTCGACGCCATCACCAATTACCAGCAATGGCTGGAATCTAACCGGATGAACTCACCCGATACCGAACTGCGGATCTTTGAGCTCATTGAGACCCTGAAGTCAGATCGCCTGACAATTGCCTTCGTGGCCGAGTTTGCCCGGGGTAAAACCGAACTGATTAACGCCATCTTCTTCTCGGAATACGATCGACGCTTGCTGCCATCCGAAGCAGGCCGCACGACCATGTGCCCCACCGAACTGTTCTACGACTCGGAAGCCAACCAGAGTTATATCCGGCTGCTGCCGATTGAAACCCGCCTGGAAGACACCAGCATCCAGGAACACAAAAAAAATCCAATCAACTGGAACACCATTGAACTGGATACCAACTCCGCGGAAACCATGGCCGAAGCCTTCAAGGAAGTGGTCAAGACCAAGCGGGTACCGGCACCGGTGGCCAGCAAGCTCGGCCTCCACCACGCCGAGGGTGCGACTGATGCGCAAATGGTAGAAATTCCCATGTGGCGGCATGCCATTATCAGCTTCCCCCATCCACTGCTGAAGGAAGGGCTGAGTATCCTCGACACACCGGGACTCAATTCCATCGGTAATGAGCCGGAATTGACGATCAACATGCTACCGGCTTCACAGGTGGTGATCTTCGTGCTGGCAGCCGATACGGGCGTAACCAAATCCGACATGGAAATGTGGGATACCTTCGTCAAACCCCTGGCTTCCGATGCCAAGCACTCCCGCCTGGTGGTGCTCAACAAGGTGGATACCCTGTGGGATGAGTTAAAAAGCGAGGACGCCATCCAGACCAGCATTCGTACCCAATGCAAATCAGCTGCCAAGATGCTGGACCTCAAACCGGAAAGTATCTTTCCGGTCTCGGCCCAAAAAGGCCTGTTCGCCAAGATCCGTACCGATGAAGAATTACTCGCCAAGAGTAACATCCTAGCGCTGGAGTCCGTCCTCGCCACGGAAATACTACCGCAAAAGCAATCCATCGTGCGGGACAATATCGTGGCAGAAATCGGCGGCATGGCGAATGAATCACGCAACCTTGTGGCATCCCGGCTAATCGATGCTAACCGGCAACTCAAGGAACTGCAAAGTCTGAGCGGTAAAAAT
>Ga0316577_10000321_pt1 | contig 17561 bp, 19 predicted proteins | sample S5NA_FD_203073 | JGI IMG/M metagenome (GOLD analysis project Ga0316577, IMG submission 203073) | Rhizosphere microbial communities from salt marsh grasses in Alabama, United States - S5-7_050615r2r1 | ecosystem: Host-associated > Plants > Roots > Rhizosphere | place: USA: Alabama | collected... | reverse complement strand
TTCACGTGATAATCGGTTTTTTCAAATAACGATTTCAAATTCCTTAGTGAAAGACGAGTGTAGAAATCATGGCTGAAAGCAAAAAAATGTACCTGAACATGGGCCCCCACCATCCCGCCACACACGGTGTACTCCGCATCGAACTGGAACTGGAAGGTGAAACCATTGTAAACGCAACCCCCCGTATCGGTTATCTGCACCGCGGGATCGAAAAAATTGCTGAAAACCGGAACTATCAACAGGTGATTCCCCTTACCGACAGGCTGGATTATGCATCAGCTTCGGCAAACAATATGGGCTACTGCGTGACCGTGGAAAAACTGATGGGAATCGAGGTGCCCAAACGGGCTCAATATCTCAGGGTGATCATGGCAGAGCTTGCCCGAATCATGGGCCACCATCTCTGGATCGGCACCCATGCCCTGGACATCGGCGCGATGAGCGTGGTTTTTTATGCGTTCAGGGACCGGGAAATGATCATGAACATTAACGAAGAGATATCCGGATACCGGCTGACTCCCACTTTTTTTCGTATCGGCGGGGTGGCTCATGACGCAACGCCCAAATTCATAGAAATGGTGCGAGATTTTGTAAAATGGTTTCCCAAGGGGCTTGGCGGGTACCATAAGCTGTTAACGGAAAACAAGATATGGACGACCCGGACCATGGACATCGGAACCATTTCTGCGGAAGAAGCGGTTAATTACGGCTTAACCGGCCCCAGTCTCAGGGGATCCGGGGTGGCTTATGACCTGCGAAAGGCATTCCCGTACAGCAGTTATGATGATTTTGATTTTCAGATACCGGTGGGGGATAAAGGGGATGTATACGACCGCTACCTGGTGCGTATGGAAGAGTTCAGCCAGTCCCTTAAGATTATTGATCAGGCCATTGAAAATTTGCCTGAAGGACCGGTAACTGTCGACGATCCTTGGATAAGCAACCCCGACTTAGAGGAAGTGCAAAAGGATATCAGTGCGCTGATCCGGCGGTTTATGATCCACGTCAAAGGCCCTGTTGCTCCTGAAGCGGAGGTCTATCATGCGGTTGAAGGGGCCAAAGGAGAGCTCGGGTTCTACCTGGTTGGCGACGGAAGCGAACATCCTTACCGGCTTAAAATAAGGTCTCCATGCTTTTACCTGGCCAGTGCGCTTCCCCGTCTTATGATAGGGCATATGGTGGCGGATGCCATTGCCATCATCGGGAGCATCGATGTTGTTTTAGGCGAAATCGACAGGTAAGGCTTAGGATTTTAAATATACGAACAGATTTCATTTATAACAAATTTTATTTATACAGATGACCGAAAAAGGGAAAGATGAGTATGGTCAGGTTAACGATCGACGGAAGTGAAGTTGAGGTTCCCGAGGGCACGACGATTCTTAAGGCCGCTGAAGCAGCAGGTATTCGTATTCCAACCCTTTGTTACCACAAGAGGCTGCCGCCCATCGAATCGTGCAATATGTGCATCGTTGAGATTGAGGGAGAGACGGAGCCCGTTAATTCCTGCGCGGCTCCGGTTTCCGAAGGTCTTGTTGTTACCACGAATTCAAAGGCCCTCCATGAGCAGCGCACGGCAAATCTTAAAAAAATATTGAAACACCACCCCCTCGACTGCCCCATATGTGACAGAGCCGGGGAATGCGAACTCCAGGATATTGTGTACGAACTCGGTATCCGGGATGTTCCCTATGAACCCCGCAAGATAAAGAGAGATGATACCTACTCCACAACACTGATCCGTTACTGGGCAGACAGATGTATCCTGTGCCGGCGCTGCGTTACGGCATGCCAGGATCTCAAACAGATCGGAGCGCTGTCAATAGAGGGGGAGGAAGAAAATGCCCGGATTGTCGTGGATCCGGATAAATGCAAAGCCTGCGGGGAATGCCTCATGGTATGTCCCACCGGCGCCCTGACCGAAAATCTGTCCAGGTACAAGGGAAGGCCCTGGCTGGTCAAGAAGGTTCAGACCACCTGCTCCTATTGCGGCTGCGGATGTCAGCTGGAGTTGAACGTGCTGGACAACCGGGTGATCGGCGTTACCACCAATGTGGATGCGGGTGTCAACCAGGGCAGTCTTTGTGTGAAGGGGCGTTTCGGATATGAGTTCATCGGAGATGAAAACCGCCTCAAAAAACCCCTGATAAAAGAAAACGGCGTCTTCAGGGAGGCAAGCTGGGACGAGGCGCTTGATCTGGTCGCCGAAAAGTTCAAAGCCATCCGCGATGAACACGGCCCGAACGCGATTGCCGGACTTACCTCGGCCAAATGTACCAATGAGGAAAACTTTCTTTTTCAGAAATTCATGCGTGCGGTGATCGGGACCAACAATGTAGATCACTGCGCCCGGCTCTGACATTCTTCAACGGTGGCAGGTCTTGCCGCCACATTGGGAAGCGGGGCCATGACAAACCCCATCAGCAATGTTCTCAAGTCCGAAGTTATCCTGGCCATCGGAACCAACACCACGTGTAATCATCCCATCATTGCCAATTACGTGATGGAAGCCATCCATAAGTACGGGGTAAAGCTCCTTGTGGCCGATCCCAGGCATATCGAACTGGTGGATCATGCCACACTCTGGCTGCGGCAAAATCCGGGATCCGATGTTGCGTTGATCAACGGGCTCATGCACATCATCATTAAAGAGAACTTGCAGGATCAGGCCTACATCGATGAGCGGATGGAAGGGTTTGAGGAGCTGAAAACCTGCGTTGAAAAATATACCCCGGAATACGTGTCGTCACTTACCGGAATTTCCGAAGAAGACCTCCATGCAGCGGCCCGGCTTTATGCAGAGGCCGAACCCGCGGCAATTCTTTACACCATGGGGATAACCCAGCACATCACCGGGACGGATAACGTCAAGTCGTGTGCCAACCTGGCCATGCTTTGCGGTAACGTGGGCAAGGAAGGCGGCGGCGTGAATCCGCTCCGGGGCCAGAACAATGTCCAGGGTGCCTGTGATATGGGCGGCCTGCCCAATGTCTTTCCCGGCTATCAGGCGGTTACCGTGGATGACGTCCGGAAAAAATTTGCAGATGCATGGGGGGTGGAAGGCTTTCCGTCCACGCCCGGCCTGACCGTCACTGAGATGTTCAGCGGCGGCGAGACCGGACAAGTAAAAGCCCTGTATGTCATGGGAGAAAATCCCGTGCTGAGTGACCCGGACAAACATCATATAGAAAAAGGTATAGAAGGGTTCGAATTTTTTGTGGTCCAGGATATATTCCTGACGGAGACCGCAGAACTGGCCGATGTTGTGCTGCCGGCCACCTGTTTTGCGGAAAAGGACGGAACGGTTTCAAACACCGAACGCAAGGTCCAGAGGGTTCGAAAGGCGGTGGAACCCCCGGGAGAAGCCAAACCCGACACCTGGATCATCAGCGAAATCGCAAAACGGATGGGCTATACTATGCCCGCGTCAACTCCGGAAGAAATCATGAAGGAGATCAACCTGTTGACCCCGAGTTATAAGGGGATCACCTACAAGCGAATCGAAAAAGGCGGGATCAGCTGGCCGTGCCCGGATGAAGATCATCCCGGAACGCCCGTGCTTCACGTGGGAAAATTCGCCAGAGGCAAGGGACTGTTCTTTGCCATCGATTACATACCGCCTGCTGAGCCCGTGGATGATGAGTACCCGTTTGTGCTCAGCACCGGCCGGAATCATCAGCACTTCCATACCGGAACCATGACCCGGCGCGGCACCGGCCTGAATCGTCTTTGCCCGGAACCCATTGCGGAAATAAACCCCGTGGATGCGCAAGAAATGAACCTATCAGACGGGGAATTTATAGAGATTACCTCAAGGCGGGGCAGCATAAAAGTCAAAGTAAGGCTCACGGAGTGTTCCAAACCCGGGATGGTTTTTATGCCGTTCCATTTCCATGAAGCTTCGGCAAACATCCTGACACATTCAATTGTCGACCCGGTGGCAAAGATACCCGAGTTTAAGGTCAGCGCGGTCAAGATTAAAAAAGCTGCATGAGGGAGTAACACAGATGGTTGAATATTTAATCATTCCTGTAATCAAACTTATTGTGATATTCAGTGTGTTCATGTTTATAGCTGCTTACACAACCTATATGGAACGGAAGGTGCTGGGACATATGCAGCTCAGATACGGACCCATGCGGGTCGGGTTTCACGGGCTTCTCCAGCCGATTGCAGACGGGATCAAGAATTTTTTCAAAGAGGATGTTATTCCTGAAAACGCAGACAAGACCGTGTTTGTGTTAGCCCCTGCAATCAGTATTACGGTGGCCGTTATTCTGCTTTCCGTGATCCCTTTTGGTCCTCCGATCACGATTTTCGGGCGGAAAATCAACCTCTACCTTGCCAATCCGTCCATCGGCATCCTGTTTATTCTCGGACTTTCAACCCTGGGTTCCTACGGAACCATTCTGGGGGGATGGTCTTCAGGGAACAAATACGGATACATGGGCGGCCTGCGCGGGTCGGCCATGATCATCAGCTACGAAATCTCAATGGCATTTGCTGTGGTGAGCATTATCATGATTACCGGCTCCTTTAGTATCGTTGACATGGTGAATGCCCAGGCCGGAGTGTGGAATGTGTTTAAGCAGCCGGCCGCCTTCCTGGTTTTTATGATCAGTGGGGTTGCTGAATTAAACCGGACCCCCTTTGACATGCCCGAAGCGGAGTCCGAGCTATGCTGCGGATACAACGTGGAATACAGCAGTATGAAATTTGCGCTGTTTTTCCTGGCTGAATACATACACATGATTGTTTTCGCATGTTTGGTCACAACGATGTTTCTGGGAGGATGGCACGGCCCGGCCTTTGTTCCCGGAGTGATCTGGTTTTTTCTAAAGATGTTTGCCGTTATTTTCCTGTGTATCTGGGTGAGGGCTACGTTTCCCCGGTTGCGCTACGATAAGGTCATGAAGCTTGAGTGGAAGTTCCTTCTTCCCGTGGCGTTGCTTAATGTTCTGGTCACGGGACTGGTGATGGCGGTGTTATGATCTTAAAACCTAACACGTGGTGAGTTCTGCTTTTTACGAATTCATCAAATATTACATACTATCCTGAAAAAACGGGTAAGATAATGAAAGAAACCGATGTTATCCATGTGAGTAAAGATCGTCCTGAAAAGGGAAAATACGTTAAGCCCCTTTTCAGAGGACTTAATTTTATATTCAAGAATTTTCTTACAAAGCCGGTGACCCTTCAATACCCCACCGAAAAGACGCAACGGAGCCAGCGCTGGAGAGGTCTCCACAGACTCGAGGTTGACGAAAACGGGGAACTCAAGTGTGTGGCATGCGGCCTGTGCGCCCGGATTTGTCCGTCCGAGGCTATCACGATTGTTCCGTATGAGGAAGAGGGAAAGACACGATATCCTAAAAAATTTGTCATAAATGAACTCCGGTGCATATTTTGCGGGTTTTGCCAGGAAGCCTGCCCTAAAGGGGCCATTACATTGACAGAGGTTTATGATTATATCGACTACAACCGGTCAGATTTTATTTTTGATATTGAAAAACTGAAAACCCCGGAACGGTTTCAGTTCACGGGAAAATAACTCAACGTACGAACATCTTCTCGACAGGGGATGCTCTTCGAAAACAGCATTTAAAAAAGGCTTTTGCTCATGGAACAGGCACTGATATTGATTTGTGGCATCATCGCCATCGCCACCGCCGTAATGGTCATATTCTCCCGAAATACCGTTCACAGCGCCATGTGGATGGTCGGAAACTGCTTTATTATTGCGGTTCTGTTTCTTTTATTAAGGTTTCAGTTTATCGCAATTCTGCAGGTGATTGTTTACGCAGGTGCAATCATGATGTTTATTATTTATGCGATTATGATGCTGAACTTGCGGGTTTCGGATGAAAGTGCAGAACCTCTGAAAAACCTTTTAAACGGACGGTATTTGCTGGTGGCCCTTTTACTGATCGGGATGTTTATTGTCGGGGTCGGGTTTGGTCCCTTGGCGTTAAAAGGATCCATGACGGATCAGGCCATGATAAAATTCGGAGAGGTGGAACTGCTTTCAAATTATATATTTGCCGAGGGACTTCTCCCCTTCGAACTGGTGTCGGTTCTTCTCACGGCGGCAATTGTGGGTGCTGTTTACCTGGCGAAAAAAAATTGATTATCTGATCGAAAAATAAGGTGTTACTGCAATGGCTGAATATCAAGACATCTATCTCATTTTATCGGCGATACTTTTTACAATAGGCTGCGGCGGGGTGATCACTCGCAAAAACGCTATTGTTGTGTTTCTGTGCATAGAGATCATGCTCGGGGCTGTCAATCTTGCCTTTATCACCTTCAGTCGAGCCAATAGCTCCCCTGAAGGGATATTCATGGTGATGTGCATCATGGCCGTCGCGGCGGCTGAGGCAGCGGTCGGACTGGCAATTTTTGTCCTTTTGTACAGGAAAACCGGATCCATCAATATAGACAAGTTTAATCTGCTAAAATGGTAAGTAGAGGGTTGTGCAATGTTTGATTATGTATGGTTGATTCCTTCCTTGCCCTTAATTGGGGTGCTGGTAAATGGTCTGTTCGGCCGTCGTATGGAAAAAGCAAATAAAAGTATTATACACTGGATCGCCTGCGGTTCGGTGGGGTTGGCTTTTTTCGTGACATTGATCATTTTTGTTCAGATGTTAAGGCTTGAACCGGACAAGCGTTTTTACGATTACGTCTGGTTCACATGGATGGCATCCGGAGAATTCAGTGTCCCAATGGGATTTCAGATCGATCCCATTTCAATGTTTATGTGCATGTTCGTCACCGGCGTCGGATTCTTGATCCATGTATATTCCATCGGTTACATGTGGCATGATGAGCATGATGAAGGGACGTATTTCAGATACTTTACATACCTTAACCTCTTTATGTTGTGCATGATCACCCTTGTGCTGGCGGACAACTTCCTTTTGATGTTTTTGGGCTGGGAAGGCGTGGGGTTATGCTCATATCTTTTAATCGCTTTCTGGTTCAGTACCCAGGAGTTTGCCATTGCGGGTAAAAAGGCCTTTATTACGAATAGAATCGGCGACTTTTTCTTTGGCATCGGCATGCTGCTGCTGATCGTGAATCTTGGAAAACACGGGATATGGTCAATAAAATATGCGGATGTATTTTCCAATGTTTCCCTCCTGTCTCCGGATCTGATCACCTTGATATGCATTCTTTTTTTCCTGGGATGTACGGCCAAATCCGCCCAGATTCCTCTGTATGTCTGGCTTCCTGACGCCATGGCCGGCCCCACTCCGGTCAGTGCGCTGATCCATGCCGCAACCATGGTCACCGCAGGCGTATATTTTGTGGCTCGCTGCAACATTCTTTATACCATGTCACCGCTTGCCTTGCAGATTGTTGCCATTGTAGGAGGCATGACCGCATTTTTTGCCGCTACCATTGCCTTAACCCATAATGATATCAAAAAGGTGCTGGCCTACTCAACGGTCAGCCAGCTCGGGTACATGTTTCTGGGTCTGGGAGTGGGCGCCTTTGCCGCAGGACTTTTTCATGTTTTGACCCACTCTTTTTTCAAAGCCCTTCTGTTTATGTGTTCGGGGTGTGTCATACATGCCATGAGCGGTGAACAGGATATGAGGTATATGGGGGGGCTGCGCAAGAAAATGCCCATCACTTTTTATACCATGGTCATCGCAACCCTGGCCATTATCGGGTTTCCTGGATTTTCCGGTTTCTTCAGTAAAGACGAGATCCTCTGGCAGGCCTTCAGCAGCCCGGGCGGAAATGTTATGCTGTGGGGTATCGGCGTGCTTGCCGCAGCCATGACCGCTTTTTATATGTTCCGCCTCATTTTTATGACTTTTTTCAACGAATGCAGGGCATCCGAAGAGGTGAAAAAACATATTCACGAAGCCCCCAAATCCATGACGTTCCCTTTGATCATACTGGCCTTTCTTTCCGTGGTGGGTGGGTACATCGGTATTCCCAAGGCACTTGGCGGGAGCAATCTTGTGGAACATTTTCTTGAACCGGTTATGGGACTCGGGGACGGGAAACTCTTTCAAGACGCTACCGGTACGGCCATAATACACGGGGCGGAAACCGCCGGCCATCATTCACATACGCTTGAATATATCCTTATGGTCATTACCACACTCATTGTCCTCGGGGGTATCTTCACCGCATACATGATGTATATGAAAAAGAGGGAGATTCCCGAGAAGCTCGCTCAAAAGAACCCCTTGCTCTACAGGCTTCTGCTCAACAAATGGTATATTGACGAGCTGTATGAGTGGAACGTGATTAACCCGCTGCATACGTTCAGTATCTTTTTATGGAAAATTACCGACGCGATGCTCATAGACGGCCTTGTAAATAAAACGGCTCAATTTTTCATGTGGTGCGGCAGCATGCTGCGTCACATCCAGACCGGTTATGTGCAACGCTATGCGGTAACCTTTGTAGCGGGTACAGTGGCAATTGTCATGTATTATGTCTTTTTACTGTATATTTAGGATGAGATGTCGTTTGGTCGTAACGTAGGTCAGCAGTTAAGATGATCCAATTTTATGTGGACAACATCTGAACATAGAAACTTCTGGAGATGACAGAATGAACCAGCTTAATTTCCCGATCATCAGTTTCACTATTTTCTTTCCTCTGGCCGGGGTGTTTTTGCTTCTTTTTATCCGAGGCGATAAAGAAAAAAATTATAATCTTATGCGCAAAGCCGCGTTTGTCATATCCCTTTTTGAATTCGCGGTTTCCCTGGCGTTTCCGATTTACTTTAATTCCGAAACGCCGCATATGCAGTTTGTGGAGCATGTCACCTGGGTCAAGAGCATGGGTCTTTCTTATTTTGTCGGCATAGACGGAATAAGCCTCTGGCTGGTGGTGCTGACCACTTTTCTGGTTCCCTTATGCCTATTGTGTTCATGGACGTATATCCAAAAATATGTCAAGGCGTTTCTGATCAGCATGCTGCTTCTTGAAACAGCGATGATCGGTGCTTTTGTCTCTCTGGACCTTGTGATCTTCTACATTTTCTGGGAGCTTATGCTCATTCCCATGTTCCTGCTCATCGGGGTTTGGGGCGGACCCAGGCGCATCTATTCCGCCGTCAAGTTTTTCCTGTACACGGCGGCCGGAAGCCTGCTCATGTTTGTGGCGATTATTTACCTGTATTACTACAATTACAAGGTCACCGGAATTGCCACGTTCGACCTTCTGGAGCTGTATAAGCTGCATATACCGATATCCATCCAGTTCTGGCTTTGCATGGCGTTTTTCCTGGCCTTTGCGATCAAAGTTCCCATGTTTCCGTTCCATACCTGGTTGCCGGACGCCCATGTGGAAGCCCCGGCCGCCGGAAGCGTCATTCTTGCCGCCGTTCTGCTTAAAATGGGAACTTATGGTTTTTTAAGATTTGCAATGCCACTTTTTCCGTATGCATCACATCAGTTCCTCCCGATTATTGCGGTTCTGGCAGTTATTGGAATCATTTATGCGGCACTGGTGGCATGGGTCCAACCGGATATGAAAAGCCTGGTGGCCTACTCCAGCGTGAGCCACCTGGGATATGTAATGATCGGGCTTTTTGCCTTAAATATCCAAGGGATTGAAGGGGGCATTTATCAGATGATGAATCACGGGCTAAACACGGGCGCTCTGTTTATCCTGGTGGGGATCATCTATGAACGGAGGCATTCCCGGATGATGGAGGATTTCGGAGGTCTCGCAAAAGTCATGCCGATTTTTGCCACGTTCCTTATGATTGTCACCCTTGCGTCGGTTGCCGTGCCCGGAACAAACGGTTTTGTGGGAGAGTTCATGATCCTTGTGGGCGTTTTCAAAACGTACCCGCTTTTTGGGGTGTTTGCCGTTTCAGGAATGATCTTCGGGGCCACTTATATGTTATGGATGTATCAGCGGGTCATGTTCGGACCTGTGGATAAAGAGGAAAATAAAAATATTCCGGACTTGAACTTCCGTGAGATCGGCATATTGGTTCCCATTGCCGTGCTTATTTTTGTAATGGGAATCTTTCCGGGATATTTCATGAGAAAAATGGATGCTTCGGTGTCGCTTTTTATCAACAGATTCAACAAAGACTATGAAATGTATGTTCAAGAGGCGACCGGAAAAACCAATACGAACCTGGCGATAAAAAATGCCGCTTTGATTCTATCTCAGGATCGATCCTTAACCCAGGATGACATATTAAAAGACAAGCCTTTGTAACAAAGAGGCTTTTTTGCACAATACATTTGGAGGAATTAATGGAGACATTGGATTTCATTCTGCCGGCAATAAGCTACCCGGCTGTTTGGCCGCAAATTATTCTTGTTGCAACCGCATTGTTCGTACTGCTTATTGATGTCTTCAAGCGGAAAGCAAAAACTGCTTCCATCGCTTTTATATCACTTGCCGGTTCTTTGATCGCATTGGCCTGTTTGATTGTGACATGGCCGACCAAAGGCGGCGCTTCTTTCAGCGGTATGGCGTTTACAGATGGTTTTTCTTTCTTTATCACCCTGACCGTCTTACTGATCTTGATTATGACCATCATGATCTCCATTAATTACCAGAAGTTTTTCTCACGAATAAACTGCGGAGAGTATTATGCCCTGATCCTTTTCGCCACATGCGGCATGACCCTAATGGCGGCCGGAGGGAACCTGATTCTGATTTTTGTGGCCCTTGAAACCATGTCGGTGTGTATTTACGTTCTCGCGGGGTTTCATAAAGATGAGCTCCGCTCCACCGAGTCGGCATTAAAGTACTTTCTGCTTGGGGCATTTGCTTCGGGGTTTCTTCTTTACGGATTTGCACTGATTTATGGCGCCACGGGCACCCTGGACATTGCAAAGTTGGGCAACTTTCTGACGAGTCATCCCCAGATTCTGAATTCGAAACTCCTTTTCGCCGGATTGATTATGATGACGGTGGGTTTCGGCTTCAAGGTTTCCATGGTTCCGTTCCACATGTGGACGCCGGATGTTTATGAAGGCGCCCCCACAGTGATCACCGGATACATGGCCACCGGTGTAAAGGCCGCTGCTTTTGCAGCGCTGATCCGGGTCATCCTTGTCCCCCTTATTTCTCTCAAAACAGACTGGACATCCGTCATGTGGATCGCTGCATTTGTGACCATGACCGTCGGGAATATTGTGGCCTTGGCTCAGGGCAACATAAAACGCATGCTTGCCTATTCAAGCATCGCCCATGCCGGATATATCCTCATCGGATTTGTGGCGAGCACCGCTCTTGCCCAGGCCGGGATGTTGTTCTACCTCATGGCATATGCGTTTATGAACATCGGAGCCTTCGGTGTTGTGGCGCTTCTCGGTAAAGAGGAAGGGGAATATACCCAGATCTCCGATTTTGCAGGACTGGGGTTTAAATACCCGATGATGGGGGTGGCCATGTCGGTCTTTATGTTTTCCCTTGCCGGAATTCCGCCCAGTGCCGGATTCATGGGTAAATTTTATATTTTTACCGAAGGCATAAAAGCGGGCTATGTCTGGCTGGTCATATTCGGCGCAATAAACAGCATCATTTCGATTTACTACTATCTCAGGGTGGTTGTGGTGATGTACTTCCATACTTCCGAAGGGCAGGTTATCATGCCCAAACCATCCCGGACCACCGTACTTGCTTTGGCAATCGCATGCTGGGGCGTGCTGTTGATGGGAATATTCCCCACGTATTTCTGGTCCTTTGCAACCCATTGCGTTTTTACCCTTATATAGCAAAAAGACAAAATCGGCTTGAGAGAAATGCGGGTGGGGTGTTTTTTCATCCCGGATGAACCTTTTTAACTTGTTGTCAATAGATACCATACCCCATTGTCTCATTATTCAAACATTTCAATTGAAACGAAACCCCTCGATTCTGATTAACTTGCAATCATAATATTGCTCCAATCCATGCACAGAAAAATGTGCATCAACACACAGTTATCTGTGCAGTATTAAACACTCTTAAAACATGAATCGCAAACCAACAACAAAAACCGGCATTGCTAGAATTTGGGCCGCCTTCTTCTATTCCCTGAGTGGTCTGCGTTTCGCAGTTTCCAATGAAGCAGCATTTCGTCAAGAGGCATGCATCGTTGCCGTTCTTTTGGTTGTCCTCCTGTTTTTGCCACTATCTCTGTTGTGGAAAGGGCTGCTCTTTTTTGCAACCACATCTGTACTTATTGTAGAGCTGCTGAATGCGGCAATTGAGTCGGTTGTGGATATAGCATCTCCGGAATATCATGAACTTGCTAAGCGGGCGAAAGATCTCGGCAGTGCCGCAGTATTGCTCAGCATTGTTTTTGCCATGGTATTGTGGGGTAGTGCCATTTTCATAATTCTTCAGGGTGAGCCGAAGTAACAACAGGCAATAGTTGTTGAAAGCCGTTTTAATGTGGATTTCCTTTAAACAAAGGAGGTACGGTATGAAAATATCGAAAACCATCTGATTTTGGAATTCATCAAACTGCCAAAAGGCGATGCTTGTCAATAATCAGGTGATGATCCAGAATACGATGACCCACAAAAACAGACTGACAACACAGCCAATAATGATACCTTTGAAGAAAAACATGGGGTCATCATGAAGTTCTTTTCCTACCGTGTTATGGATCTTTTTAAAGACTTGAACAGAGTTCGTTGGTTGCATGTTGTAGTGCCTCCTTTTTTTATTAAATAAGCAAAACCTATGCCAAGGCTTTATTTATAGGCAATTCTGTTTTAAATACTATTTATTTTAATAAGTTAGTCAGATCACTTTGATTTTTTCCCCTACATCTCAACTGGGTAAATATTTCCAAAACAACTTAGAAATGGTTTCAAAACTTCCCCTCAGGCCCAATTCCTGTGTTGGACCGAGGGATTCAATACTCGAAATATTACATATATTCCTGCGCGTTAATCCTTCGGTCCGCCTTGACTTTGAACCTGATTGAAGGTTTTGAAAGCACTTCTAAGCGTGCGGCAAAATTGAGAGATTGAAATGATGAGACCGCCGGCTATCACTCGAAAAAAGTTAATACGGATTTTATACAACATTTGGTATTGATCGATCAGTCCTAATAGTTTATGCACTTCTTTTGATTTTACAATGGTCAAAGGAGCTGATGCCGATAACATGGACTTTACAAAAGCACGGTCTTTAAGAAACACTCGATTTACAGAATTTTTGATCCGGAAGAATGATCTCGACCAGGGCGGTTTTAACGGATGGGTCTTTTGTCCCGGGATGCTGTTTAATTCAATAGACAAATGGTGGGGAAATCAGGGGAAGCGTGATAAGCCCCATGAGGGATTGGATTTATGTCTGTACAAGGATCGGGAGGACACGATTCTTCGTCTGGGTGAAAAGGCAAAGGTCCCCGTAATATATGACGGCACAGTTGTTGGGATTGTTGATGATTTTCTCGGAAAATCGGTGATCATAGAACATTTATTTTCAGACTACGATAACAATAGGTTCTGTAGCATTTACGGTCATACAATTCCGGAAGACACTCTTTGTGTCGGCAAAATCGTCAAGCAGGGGGATGTCATTGCAACCCTGGCGAACTCGAGCACGTCCAATACAGGCATCTTTCGCCATTTACACATTTCGGTCGGTTGGATATCCAAAGAAGTCTCATATGACAGCCTAAATTGGGAAAACATCGGCGATCCAAATACGGTGACGCTCTTGGATCCTCTGAAGGTTATTGATTAGCATTAACTGGGTGTGAATCACGGCTGTTGGCAATATGAAAATTCATGTTCGTCTGCGCTACGTATTTAGCTTTGGGGAAAAGGTGTCAGGTTTCAGGTGTCAGGGTCGAGAAACTTGAAGAGCTTAAACCTGAACACTGACACCTTACGATTGAACTCAATAACCAACAATCTTAATTTGCACTCGCATTAACTCATATTGGGTCGTGAAAAATATGAAACGTGAGGTAACAGATCCAAAGGCGGAGGCATTGTGGAAAAACTAAAAGGGTATCAGAAGAAATATCTGAAGGGTCTTGTCCACGGCATGAAACCAGTGGTTTTTGTCGGCCAGAAGGGACTTTCCTCTACGGTCACCCGGGCGGTTCATGAGTCGTTGGAAAAACATGAGCTTATCAAGGTAAAATTTGGTGATTTCAAGGAAAAAAGCCAGAAAAAAGAGATGGCCGGTGTCATTGAAAAAGAAACCGCATCCGAGTTGGTGGGAATAATTGGTCACATTGCAATTTTTTATCGTCAGCAGAAAAATCCCGAAAAAAGAAAGATCCAAGTTCCAAAACGGAAACCGGGGTAAATTATAAATTTCTATTTTATCTGATATATGATAAGAGCGTGTTTTGCCCGTAACACCCGTATGGATGCTCCCGATGCCCTTGGTCATATGATCGCAAGCGGTATGGAGGGAAGCGAAATATTTAATGACAAAGATCCTAATGCAACATGACCATGCCCACGGAAACCGTTGATACCATAATTATCGGAGGCGGCCTCAGCGGTATGTATGCCGCCTACCTGCTGTCCCAAAGAAATAAATCTTTTGTCCTTCTTGAAGCCCGTGAGCGTATAGGCGGCAGGATTTTATGCCGTGAACATGACGGGCTTTTCTCCGATCTCGGCCCCTCCTGGTACTGGCCCGAGGTTAACCCGAAAATGGCACACCTAATTCAAGCTCTGGGACTCGAGGGGTATCGCCAGTTTGAAGAGGGTATGGGCCGTTATCAAATTCCCAATGGCGCCGTGCATACGGTCAGGGGGTACCCCATGCACCCCTCCTGCTGGCGGCTTTCCGGCGGCATGACGGCACTGATCACAACACTCTGTGAGCATATTCCTGAAAACGCCATCAGGCTCAATCAACCGGTTTGTACCATCGAAAAAAAGTCCGCCGGCGTTCTGGTCAGCGTCGGCGAAGTGGAGAGAGAGCCCTGGACCCGGTTCAGTACCGCCAAGGTAATCCTTGCCCTGCCGCCTCGCCTTGCCGCTGCCACCATTCTCTTTACCCCCGACCTGTCTCATAATTTGACCCAGGCGATGCTGAGAATGGGGACGTGGATGGCGGGTCATGCGAAATTCTGCGCCCTTTACCAAGAACCTTTCTGGCGGCAAATAGGCCTGTCGGGCTATGGTTTCAGCGAGTGCGGTCCCATGGGCGAGATCCATGACGGTTCCAATAACGGCCAGGGCCCCTACGCACTGACCGGCTTTGTCGGCATTCCCGCGGTGCAACGCAACCATCAACAACTCCTCACCGAGGCGATTCTCTCCCAACTTGCAATCATCTACGGCAAACCGGCGGCGCAGCCCACAGCCGTCTTCTACCAGGATTGGGCTCGCGAACGATTTACCGCCACCCAGTTCGACCAGCCGCCCATGTACCAACACCCTCTCTATCACCCACCGGCAGGGAAACCTTCCATTTGGGACGGTACCGTCCATTTTGCCGGCACGGAAACCGCCGACCAACACGGCGGTTATCTCGAAGGCGCCCTGAACGCAGCCGAACGGGCGGTAATGAACCAATGAATGTAAACAAAAACACTCTCTATTTCGCTGAAACCCTGAAATGCCATGAAATCGAACATCATTGATCTGCCCGAGCTGCGGGAACAAACTCATGTTTTTAAAGACCGAACCCATGCCGGTCACATCTTGGCCAAGATGCTTGGGGCTGATGACACGCGGGCCGGGATCATTTTGGCCATACCGGCCGGCGGTGTATCGGTCGGCGTGGTCATGGCTGAAACAACAGGACTTGATTTTGACGTGGCCGTGGTTAGCAAGATCACCTTGCCCTGGAATACCGAAGCCGGCTATGGGGCGGTGGCGTTTGACGGCACGGTCAAGCTGAATAAAGATATGCTTCGGCGTGTAAACTTGACTGACGAAGAGGTTAAACAAGGAATCGAAAAAACCACGGCCAAGGTTGCGCACCGGGTGACAAAATTACGGGGCGCGCAGCCCTTGCAGGACCTTGGGAATCGATCCGCAATTCTGGTGGATGACGGACTGGCTTCGGGGTTTACCATGCGGGTGGCGGTGGCGGCATTGCGAAATGCCGGGGCCGGCCGGATTGTTGTGGCCGTGCCCACGGCGCATCGCCATTCCGCGGAAATGATCGCCCGTGAGGTTGAAGCGCTGTATTGTGCCAATATCCGGGGCGGCTTAAGTTTCGCCGTGGCCAGCGCCTACCGGCACTGGTCGGATGTCCCTGAAGAAGAAGTGGTAAAACTTCTGGAACAATTCAAAACAAAAGATCTTTGAACCTCAATACCGATCACCCTGCACCTCCGACCTCTGTTCCCTGTTCCCTGACCTCCGATTACCGACCTCAGACCTCAGACCTCTGCTCTCTGCTCCTAATTTCCCTTGACATATTTGACCCTCGGGGGTAGTAAACTAACTACATTCAATCCTTACGATTCTACATTCTGCAATTAATACTATATCGTTATTTCCTGTTCTGAAAATGCAGGTGTCTATCTATTATTTCATTTTTCATTACTAACCCATTAACAACAATAAACCAGGTGCTAAGTCATTTCGCCCAAGTCGGGGGCAGTTTAAGGCCTTTAATCAAAAAGCGATAATCGGTCACGCTGCTGTATCCACGAATGCCCAGAAAACTGTGCACGCTGCCCTGTTTTCTGGGCATCGAAGACTTCGCTCCCTGTTCCTTTTCTGCTGCGAGCTTTTTTGAGATACGCCATTTCGTGAGGGTTGGAATATCATTACATTCTGATATTATTGTAATTATTTTATTAATGCGTTCCGACCGATGGCCGCTTTTTTGTCGAAGCATCATGTGATCCTTATGAAATGGCACGGAACTTGATAGTAAATGATTGGCTGTAACTGTGCATGGCAAGGGGGACAAGGATCGCGAAACGGTTCTTCCGGGAAGCATCAAAGACACCTTGAGAAATCACATCGAGTCTGTTCGCAAGATACATGAAAAAGATAGAGAAAATGGTCTCGCGGGCGTCCAACTTCCAGGTGCTCTGGAACGAAAGTTGCCGAATACTGGAAAAGAATGGAAATGGTTCTGGCTTTTCCCATCCAGAACCATTTCCATGGATCCTGTTTCAAAAATTGTTCGCAGGCACCATGTTCACCCGAGCAACCTTCAAAAAAATATAAAAATTGCGGCAGCCAGGGCTAAGATTCATAAGCGGGTGACGGTCCACGCATTGCGTCACAGTTTTGCTACCCATTTACTCGAAAATGGACAGGATATCCGAACGATTCAGGATTTACTTGGTCATTCGAGTCTCCAAACGACGATGATTTACACGCATGTTGTTAGCAAAAACAGGCTTGGGATAATCAGTCCATTAAACTAAAGGTGTCTCAAATTTTTCGATTTTAAAATTATGTCGAATCGGCATAACCATTAAATTTAAACATAAAGTTGAAAGAATTACATTTTTGTTATATAAAAATCCTGTTTGAATATTTCTAACCAGCTAAAATAAGGATAATTTTATAAAATTGACTAATTTTCATTAATGGCACAAAAGTGTCTCAGACTCGTTTTTTTAGATGTAAAAGACAATTCTACATAATATATATGTTCGGTGTATAAAAAATATACGGTAA